>ERZ1673697.1507-NODE-1507-length-26148-cov-8.096616_pt1 | contig 26148 bp, 25 predicted proteins | sample MGYA00580227_ERZ1673697 | MGnify/ENA primary metagenome ERZ1673697 (study PRJEB41218, sample SAMN15661759) | gut metagenome | host: Homo sapiens | place: Canada: London | collected 2015-08-20/2019-03-30 | study: EMG produced TPA metagenomics assembly of...
GGTTGCTTCAGCGACACAATTCTCTTCCGCCGCAGTGCAATCCTCGCGGAGCGTTTTTTATTGTATAGGAAATTCCTATACAATAAAAAAAACGCACCGGTATTTCTACCGGTGCCCGCATCAGCGAATCATCAAATATCACAAAAAACGAAATCAACATATCGGCATCCGGAACCGACAAACCAATTTAATATCCTTTGAAATACCAAGTCGGAACGGGGTTATTCATATTGTCACACCAAGACAAAATCTCTTTGGCTTGGTTTAGCATAGTGTTTACTTCATCCTGTCCGAACGGAATCGCCCAATATACAGACGAGAGAGTATTGCTTGAAATATAGAGTGCAAGCAATCTCCAAAAAGCCATTGGCACATCATTATCAAAGTACCCGTTTACCATACCAGAGGCAAAAAGAGGAACCTTTTGAGCACACCATACGATACGGTTAAATTCCTCCCATGGGTCACCGTAATCGTTTCGGTTAAAATCAATAATGTGGAGCTGACCGTTACGGTCGATCATCATATTACCGATATGGTAGTCGCCATGCTGGTACACTTGCGGTCTGTCTTTGAGCAAATGACGGTTTTCATTTATGTAGTCGATAAATGCTTGTCCATTTTCGTACTTGATGGGACACTCGCCGTACTTTTGGATTTTATAATCCATTTTACGATTAAAACGGATTTCCCAATCTTCCTGCGTTGCAGGCGCAGGAATGGAATGTATCTTGCGAAGAATACGACCTGCTTCCAGGCCATATACATACTGCTCGGTATCAGAATAGCTTGACATGACCTGTTCCGCGTCTTCGCCGTCAATCCAACTTTGGATAGAATAAACTCCATCCTCACAGGTGCCAAACTCGACAGGCTGACACATAGGTATACCCAAGAAAGCAATCTGTTTCATCATATTAAACTCAGACTGCTTCGTGTCGTGCTGTGCAATATCGGAAACACGCAAAAGATACCGTGTGCCGTTTTCATCGGTAACACAGTATTTCTTATCACTTGACCAGCCTTTGTTTATGGGTTCTTTAGCTGCAAAATTCATTTTCTTACCTCCGTGTGAATCCTCATTTGTCCCATTTTTATATTTATTATTTTAACACATAATTCAGGCTTAATTTACGAAATCTGCTTTTTTATCAGAAATAACCGGTTCAGCCCTTCCTGCCACGGATACCTGAATTCCATATACCTTTCCAGCGTCCCATAGGATTCAAATATCTTTTTCCAATGATTTGTGGTTTCCTGATGCAGGCGGAGAATTCCGTCTTCCTCGTACAGATGACTGCCTTCACTTTCGTAATCAAGTTCACGAAGCTCTTTTGCCGTATAATATGGGTTCAGCTTTATGAACCAATATCCGCCCGGAGCCAGCACACGATCCAGTCTTTTTAACACGGTTTCATCCACCTGCTCCGGCATCACATCCAGAACATTAGACAAAATAATGCCATCAAATTCTCCATCTTCAAAATCATCCAGCATCCCACTGTTTCCGGTGAAAAAATGAAGTTTCCCGTATTGACTTAATTTCGCGGTTTCTTTTGCAAATGCAATTCCTTTTTCTGCTTCGTCAATTCCAACACCCTTCTTCTCCGGGAAATCCTGCATATATTGAAAAATAATATCACCTGTGCCACATCCAAAATCCAATACACGGCTGGTTTTTTCTCCAAATTCATGCAAAACGCCATCAAATCCCGGTTCTACCGTTAAACATATTTTTCTCAAATCTACCGGCTGACATTCCGAATAGATCTCATTCCAAAATCCGTTTTCTCTGTCATAGGCTTTCATATTCCGACACCCTTTCACAACATTCTTCTCTTTTTGCAATAATGAATTTCTGCCACTACCACGATGATCGACAGGATGATAATAATCAGATATCCGTATTTCCATCCTAATTCAGGCATATGCACAAAATTCATTCCATACCACCCGGTAACCAATGTCAGCGGCAGAAATATTGTGGTAATTACCGTAAGAAATGTAACAATCCGGTTCTGTTCAATATCCACCTGGGTCTGATACATTTCACGAATCTGTAATAAATGCTCCCGCATCATTTCCACGTAACCATGCAGCCGCTCTACTCTGTGGGTAAACAGACTCCATCCGTTTTCTGCATCCGGCGCCTGCTCCCGAAGGATCGACTGCATATAATCTCCAATATTCATCAACTGCACATAATATCCGTGCCTCTGTGATAATTTTCTTCGATTCTGCATGATTGCTTCATTAAGATGTTCTTCTTTCCTGTCCAGCACTTTTTCCTCCATACGTTCCAGACCATCTTCGATTTTCTGAAGAAAGCTCATATCCTTCTCGATCAGATGATTAAAAAAAGCAAGCAGAAAATCGTGAATAGAGAAATCCTCGTAAAGTTCTTCCTGAATCTGTTCCACCATTTTCGACAGTTTTGCATCATCACTTACAAACCACAGCATATTCTGATACAGCAGGAATCCAAAAAGAAACGGCTTCTGTCTGTGTCCATCGGTCAGTGGCGAACGGATAATTCCCTGAATGCAATTATGAAAAAACTCTACTTTACTGTATTTCTCACAACTCAAACTGTGAAGCAGCTCCTTTTTGCAAGGATGCAGGATTTCATTTGCTTCAAATTCCTTTAATGTTGCCGCCAGTATCCGGCATTGATTTTCCTGCCGGTTTTGCGTGCCATCCAAGACCATTTTCCCCTGTATCCGTTCTTCCTTCATGGTTCCCATTTTTGTATCCAGTATATACTGTCTCATCACCGTCACCTCTCGTTCATTTTTGCCTTCTATGCCGCATGGCCGTTATAAACTCTGCTGCCATTTCCATTGCAAAGCTGTTCAAATTCCTTCAGCTTCTGCCGGGCCTCCGGTGTCAGATTCTTCGGAATCGATACTTCCACGGTTACGTACTGATCGCCATGCACCGACGGATTTCCCATGACCGGGATTCCTTTTCCTTTTAATCGAATCTTACTTCCGAACTGTGTTCCTTCCTTAATTTTGCAGACAACATCTCCGTAAATTGTTGCAATCTTTGCTTCTCCGCCAAGAGCTGCTGTGGTAAAAGGAACCGTCACTGTCGTATATACGTTTTGACCATCTCTTCTAAAGCCCGGTTTATCATGTACCATGACCTGTAAAAGCAGGTCTCCTGCCTCTCCGCCGTTTCTTCCGGGCATCCCTTTTCCTTTCAGACGGATAATTTTACCGTCCGGGATGCCCGCCGGAATATTTACCTCCAAAGACTGCACCTGTCCATACGCATCCTGCATCTGAATCCGCTTTTTTCCACCAAATGCCGCATCATCAAAGCTGACCTCTATTTTACTCTGAATGTCAGAACCCTTTTCGGAAAAATCCCGGTCAAAATGCGTTTCACGGAAACCGCCGTTTCGGAAACCGCCGGATGTTCTTCTGTGAAATGTTCCGGTACCGCCAAAGAAATTTTTCAGAATATCTTCGATATCTTCCCCGCCTTCAAAATGATATTCTTTATTTTCCGTTCCCTTGAATCCTCCTGCCGTTTCATCAAAGGCAGCTTCTCCATACCGGTCATATAACTTCCTTTTTTTCTCATCGCCAAGGACGTCATAGGCTTCATTTACTTCTTTAAATTTTTCCGCAGCATAGGCATTTCCTTCATTGCTGTCCGGATGATACTTCTTTGCCAGCCTCCGGTATGCTTTTTTTATTGCCGGGGCATCCGCGGTCCTGCTGACACCCAATATTTCATAATAGTCTTTTTTCATGTCTTACACTTCCTCCCAACAGCACAAGAGCGGAGGAACAATCTCTGCTCCTCCGCTCACCGATATTTTTTACATTATCCTTCAATGGTGATGTATTTCGTTTCTTCTACTGCCGGTTTAGGCTCTTTCTTCGGAACAAGCAGTTTCAGAATACCATGTTTAAACGCGCCTTTAATATCCGCTTCTGTAATGTCCTCCCCTACATAGAAGGAACGCTCACAGGCTCCGGCGTAACGCTCCCTGCGGATATATCTGCCGGATTCCTTCTCCTGTTCATCCTGATCCAGACCCTTCGCCGCACTGACAGTCATATAACCGTTATTCAGTGAAACCTTAATCTCATCTTTCTTAAATCCCGGAAGATCCATCTCCAGTTCAAATCCGGAATCGGTCTCTTTAATATCGGTCTTCATCAGACGTTTTGCATTGTGTCCGTACAGTTTTCTTTCGGTCTTTCTCAAATCCCTATCATCAAAGAATGGAAAATCGCTCATAAAATCATCAAATAAATTCTCTCCAAAAATACTAGGCATTAACATAAGTCATCTCTCCTTTTTTCTATGCTTGTTTACCTTGTTTCTTTGGAACTGGGATGTTCTAAGGAACTCACAGGAATTCATTTATCTTCCTTTTTTATTCCTCTTCCTTTGTTCTATCCATGTTATAACACATATATTAGCACTCGTCAATACAGAGTGCTAATAATTTTTGTGAACTTTTTGTGTCTCATGCATCCCGGCAGAAACCTGTCCGGATTTTAGCGTATTTCGATACGCATTGTACTTTCATCATCGAATCTATGGAACTCTTTTGCCATATAATATGGATTTCCATTCTCATTTATCCTCCGTAAAGAATTTTTCAATCGCTTTTCTAACCCCATCTTCATCATTAGATGTTGTTACGTATTGAGAATTTCTTTTTACTTCTTCTTCCGCATTTTCCATTGCAACTCCGATTCCCGCGTACTGAATCATACTTAAATCATTCAATCCGTCGCCAATGGCAATCATTTCTTCTTGTTTAATCCCATAAAGCTCGCCTATTTTTTCCATCGCTGCTGATTTTGAAACTCTGCTGCTAAAAAATTCAAGAAACACAGGTTTCGAGGTACAATAGGAAACTTCTGAAAACATATTGCACGAAAGTTCTTTTAAAATTTGTTTAATCCGATCCATTTCATCATACCACAAAATTTTTGTGATACCGATATCCAATAATTTATCAAAATCTTTTACAAGAACCGGCTCAACACCGGAAAGCTTCTTATAATCGTTAATCTTATCATTCAGCTTATTCCCATATAATTGATTCGATGCCCAAATACACATCGTCGTATCATACTTTTGACCAAGTTCCAGAATTTTTTTTGCATCCCCGCGCATCAAACGCTGTTCAAACATTACCTCATGATTTTCAGCATTTACAATCATGGCTCCATTATAGGTTATAACCGGACCTTTCAACCGAAGTAACGAATTATATTTCTCCACTCCCTGAATAGGCCTGCCCGTGGAAATCGTAAAGATGACCCCTTTATCAACGATTCCGGTAATTGCCTCAATCGTTTTCTCTGTAATTAATCCCTCGCTATTCAGCAATGTACCATCCATATCAACAGCTACAAATTTGTATTTCATTCTCTTATTCCTTCCATTACCTCAATAATAAACTGCTGTACAAATATCAGCCATTTCGCAATATCTTCATTCTCAACTTCAAAATCTTCTGATACGATGTTTTCATCCATAATCATTTTTTTAAGTAAACGTATTTCATGTTTTTCAAGAACTGCATCAATTTTATCCACAAAATTTTCCGCCTGCAATATATGCTCTATAGCTGCATCACGATCGTGACACCAGAACATAGCCATCGCATAATAACATTCAAGTTGTGACTTATCATAATTGCTCTTTGCAATCTTTAACAAATTCGGATAAATTTCTTTTATCTTCACAAAATTGCCATTTACCGCATCCGCAAACATTCCAACATATAAATATCTAATATAATATCTGTCTGTTGATTTTATCTCATTATAAATATCTCCGGCATGTGCAAGATGCTGCTCAGCCAGCTCTGTTTTTTTCTGCCAGACAAGTGATAATGCGACCTCCCTTTCAAATGCCGCAACATACAATTTTAACATTTTAGAATAATCCGCATCACCTGTCATTAACAATGAATCTTCCAAAAGCCGGACTGCTGTACACAACTCTTTATATGCCTCTTTCCATTGACATCTGTGATAATATACTTTACCGATCGTTTGATGTGCAAGTGCAACCTCATAAAAATCATGACAGCTTGCTCCGGTCACTTCACAAATAATTTTGCAGCGCTGCAGTGCGTCATCAAAACGAACAAGTTTTCTGCAGCTAAGTGCAATCTCATTTTCAATTTCAGTTATTATCGAATAATTTTCCGGAATATTATAGCGTTTAACAATATCACATGCGAGATTTTCCGATTTTTCATATTGCTCATTAATATAATAATAATTTACACAACCTGCTAAAATCTCAAGAGAATCTATCTGTTTATATTCTTCGATCACTTCATCAAATCCTAAATCTTTCAGTTCAAAATATAAACCTGCATTGTAAAAATATCTTCTGTTTTCTACAAAAATATACTTAAACGTATCCGAGCGCAGCACATCCGTGGCCAGAAGCATATTATATTCTTTTAACATCTGATTCTCAGTCAAATATTCACGAATCGCCGAATCCTGACCGATAAGCCGTATTCGTGTTTTCTGAATATCCATACTGGTTAATATTTCAACGGCATCTTCCGGCCTTTTAGATTTCAGCATATGCTTTGCGAGATATTTCGTGACATACTCGTTATCTTTTCCGGCAGAAAAAATTTCATAATAGTAATTTACCATTCTTGTATGTGCAGCTTTTTCATTAACAAAAAAGTTACCGCTTAAATTTCTGTCAACAATCCAATCAATAAGGCTTTTGTGCAGCGGTTCAATACACCCACGTTCAGACGGAAACAATACATATATGTAATTTTTTATATCCTCGAAATCATACTCGTCCAGATTAAGCATTTCAATTATCGTATCATCCGTCTGAGGTTCGTAACAGACTGCCAAAATTTCCATGATCGGTCGAATATCTTTCTTATAATCATAAGTTGTATCCTTTATAAACATTCTCTCAAAATAACTCAAATATATATTTGTAAGACCAACCGGGAAATTATCAACATCCTTCAAATTAAATCTCCCCAGTTCTACTGCCTTTACAATTTCAGCCGCATAAAGGAAGCTGCCCTCCGATTTTTTGAGAACTTTATCAATGATTTCCTGCTGCATTTTTAAATTACTGTCCTGCATAAATGGTTCCAGGTAACACTGCAAATATCCCCGGATGTCATTCTTATTGTTCTCCGAATCATTCACAATAATCACCGGATTTAAATGCCCAAGACGTCTTAGAATATCCTGTTCCGGGCGTGAAGTTATAACTAAACGTAACCACTCCGGAGTTTTCTGGAAATCACGAACAATCAAATCGACCAGTTCGTTTTTCATGTACTTGGTCGCTTCATCCAAAGCATCAATAACAAGCACAATTGTCCTGTCCGGTGCATGTATTTTCATAAGCGGCTCAACAAACAAATATTCAAATAACCTGGAAGTACTTTTTTCTAACAGTTTATCCAGATCTGTCAATGAAAGAAGCTCCTGTCTGTATTCTTCTAACTGAGTACTTAAATGATATGCCAATGACATGAATGCACGTTTAGGGTTTGCCCGTTCGTCATTATTATACCGGCAAAAATGTATGGCTGCGACATTTCCGCTTGTATGACATAACTTGGACACAAACGCTGTCTTTCCGGAGCCTGCCTGTCCGACAATGGCAAATACACGGGACTTTTCAGCATTTTTTATCCAACACTCATATTCCTTAAAAAGCCATTCCCGACCATAAAATTTCTTATTTTGAACCAAATAACTCTCGTTATCCAACGGTTTCAGATGATTTAATAACAGATAATTCGCATCAACATAATAATCCATTTCTTTCAAACCGCTGAGTATCTCAATAAGTTCTTCTTTTTTCTTTTTATAATACGCCTCATCAATCTGACCATCTTCTGCTGCATATTCACTCATGTCCAGCCATTGTATTCTGGCAATGGAAATCGGCGGCGGAACATTCTGAATTTTAATTGGCATGATCTGTTTATTATGAAATCTCGCAAAACTAATCTCGTCCAAACAATATCCGTCAGGTCTGCGCATTGAATAGTTCGTCATAAAAACGATTACCCAATTTGAAGCCTGAATCCCCGTTTCAATTTTTTGTTCCCATTGACTGGACCCATAAAGACAATCATAATCGATCCATACTTCAATATTATCTTTTCGCAAATCTTCTGCGATTTTTCTAATAAGATTTTCATGTTCATCGTGACCATAACTAATAAAAATCATTTAATCACCCCGGTTTTTTTAATACTATATATCCTTTTTCAGCTTATCGATATGTCCCATCTTTCTGAACTGCCGTTCAGGAAGTATCCCTCGCTTCTTAACTTCACCACCACAGTTCGGGATGATTTTCCTTATATTTATTAAGTATGACATCATCTGTATGCAACAATTCTATTTTAAAATACCTGCCATCATGCAGCTTGTCACAAATAAAATCATCCATCGTTTCATATACCTGTTTATTATCATAATAAATATGGAACATATGGCATTTCTCGTGGGCATCACACCCTATTTCCACGTAATGTGCCTGCCCATCCACATACAGATTAAATGCTGTGAACAACTCCAGATTCGTTTCTATTCCAAATTGAATCTGCCTGTTTATATAATCAATAAGCGTATCCAGATCTACAACGTAAGTAAATTTATCTGCACTAACCATTTGAACAGAATATTTATCTCTCTCGTATGTCATTTTCAGTGTCCGGCTTAACCACAGGCAAATACAGCCACCCAAAATAAAAACCAATGGAACCATTAGCACCGGATGCCGTTCAAACCCGTTTATTCCCAGACAAAATAATATAAACAGCCCCAGAATCCAGTGTATGACTGCCATGATATTACAAATCATAATCATTATTTTCATAAATTAATCCTATCACATTTTAACTTTAACGCCTTTGATTATCGGCATCGCTTTGTGCCAGCAAAATCATCTGCCTTCGATTCTCACGGAGCATCACATCCAGTTCCGTATCATAGCCAAATATCACATCCTGTTTGTGTTTTAACAGCTCTGCCCGAAAGAAACGATAGGCATTTAGACTGTTTTTAATATTGAACCGGTATTGCTTTCCGCTCCGACAGCAAACGGTCATTGTGGAATGTTTCCAAACAGGGATTAAATGATTATATTTTTCAGTAATTGTATATGGATATACCCACAGTATATCCGACAGCGGCAAAAGTACGAGACCCGCTTTAATGCTGACCAAAGCCTGACTGGTTACAATCAGGTTTTCACATTCCGGAGCCGTCGGAATCTCCGAATCAACTATTTGCAGCTGCGATGGCGTTAAATTTCCAGGGGAAGTTCTTCCTCTGATCGTGAACCCAACCCATAGAATAAAAAATAACAGGGCAAACCCGGTGGACAGAAGAAGCAGCGTCATAGACACATCAAAAGAAAACCCCGGAAGAAATGAAAAATAGATTGATAACACCATCATTCCCAGACCCACGAGGGATAAAGCAGACATCCTGTGACGTTGTTTACAAGACAGACGCTTTAAATTCTTATATTCTTTCAAATTACGCATGACATTTCACCTCAAAGCCGGATCCCATTGTGTTTCCCGCTTTTAAATCATTTTCCTCCATAACTTCAATTGTCCGCTTCATCCGCGTATTATTGTATTATTCACAGCACACCTGATTCTTACCTCTGTTTTTGGCGCTGTATGCTCTCTGATCTGCCATGTTCACCAGTTCTTCATAGCTCGAGCCCTCCTCGAATGTCATGACCGCACCGATGCTGCAGCTAATCTGAAGCTTCGATGACGGTGACAGTTCTGTCACCATCCTGCAGATCCGATCAGCACATACTTTCACTTCTTCCATCGAACGGATACCGCGAAGCAGGACAAGGAATTCATCCCCGCCGATTCTTGCTACCCGGTCGCTTCCACGCACCTGATTTTTTAATGTATCTGCCGTTTCACGAAGCAGATGATCGCCTTCAATATGTCCCATGGTATCATTGACATTTTTAAAATTATCCAGATCCACGAAAAGCAGCGCCGCTTTCTCGTCTTTATCCAGGCACATCTTCACTTCATGCTCCATGCCCTGTCGGTTCAACATTCCGGTCAACGCATCTGTCCGCGCCTGTTCCAGTGCGTCTTCTAATTTATCCTGTTTCTCTTTTTCTTCCATATAAGCGTCTGTAACATCTGTACGTGACAGAAGAATCATCTGATTCTCTTTGTCATAGTAACGATATTCCAGTCGTTTTCTCGTATACCCCCTGGCTTCATCTATGATCCCGCAGCTAAAAGAATGTACCTTCTTTGTCTCAAGCTGTTCGATAACCCGCTGAAGTCTCATCTCCCGAATTACCTTTTCTCTGTCTTCCGGGTAAACATAATCCATGGCATACTTTACAATCTCTGTCTCATAATCATCGCAGATTGCCGGAGGAAGCGGTGTTCCATCCATACTGTGGCTGAACATCGCATAACTGTTATTCTTTGCATCCAGATAGATAAAATAGTCACATATACTGTAAACATATAGTTCGATAATCCGCTTCAGCAGATGATCCTCGGTACTTTTCCGAATGGTGACCGTGGCATAAGGAACGCCATCCTCTTCTTCCATATAGACATCCATAGTGATCCATTCCCTGCCTCTGACAGATTGATAGGGCATCTCCGTCGAAAAAGACGACTGTCCAAGCCGATATCTTTCCAGAAGTTTATCACTTCTCATACTTTCCAACGCGTCTCCCGTAACAATCTGCTTATACCAGTTCAGGTACTCGTCCCATTCTCTCTCTGTGCCAACACTATTTTTCTGATCCACACTGTGCATCACATGCACACGCCCCCGTTCAAGATCAACTCTCAGAATTGAATAAAACAAATGATCCAATATCTTCTGCATTGCTACCTGTCTCCCTTTATTTCTTCATAATACGTATATCGGTTCTTTCCTTTTCCTTTGCTGGCATACATCGCTTCATCCGCCTGCCGTAACATAGTATCATAATCAAAGTCTTCATCTGACAGCATCCGGATACCAATACTGCTTCCCAAATGGTTGCTTCCTTCTTCCTGAAGCCGCTTCAGAAATTCCTCCAGGCGGCAGTTCATGATCTTACGGCTCTTTATATTCTTCACAAATACAACAAACTCATCGCCGCCGAGCCGTCCGATAATATCCGTCTTCCGGAATGTTTCTTTTAGAATTTCCGCAAATTTTTCCAGAAGCTGATCCCCCTCCTGATGTCCGCAAGTATCATTGACCTGCTTAAAGTCATCCAGGTCCATCATAAGAAATGCATTTATCTCCTGCTTGTTCTCCATATCATGTACATATTCTTCTACTTTTCGCTGGAAACTTCTGCGGTTCAGCACATTGGTCAGCGGATCCCAGCTTGCTTCCCTTTCCTGTGCAATCTGCCGCTGCTTCCGGGCCTCAATATCTTTCAGATACAGAAGTGCATACATATTTCCCGTGATTTTCTCCTGGAAGACATGGATCACAAGCTTTACCCACAAAAGTCCTCCATCCACTGTCTTTCTTCGGAACGTGTGCTGCGTTGTTTTCTGACCTTCAAAATACTTTCTCTTAATATTATCCAGGTTCAGATAATTTGAGTAGCTCTCATAATCCTTTTCCCGGATTACATCAGCAATATGATTCTGAAAGACCTCCGAGTAGGTCAGTTTCTTCTCCAACCCTTCCTGAACATAATCTTTCCACAATCCACCGCCGTTCTGGATCATTCCGTTTTCAAGATCTACTTCCACATAAGCGATGGTTTCCGACAGCATCGCCTGATAGAAATCATCTTTCCAGACATTACGAAGCGGTATATCTCTATCCTCCATAATCGGGTGAAGAATGACGATCAATGTATGTTTATCAAGCTCTGTCTCGCCGATCTTACGCATTTCTACCCGGTACCATGCAAATTCCTTGTCCTTATTAAGCAGCAGTATATCCTCATACTGAATATCATCCTGCGCGTCTACATTGGTAAACATCTGCTGGAACCGGTCGATAAAGTACGGATGTATGATCCCTCTTCGTATCCATGTATATGGGAATCCGTCTTCCTTTCTGGATCTTCCGTAAATCAGATTCCGGTTCGTATGGAAATAGATTGTGTGCTTCTTCTCATTATATTCAAACATCTCCGGCTCATTATTATAACTCAAAAACTGCAGTTTCCGCATATCACAGAGCAGACGATGATATCCCTTCAATGTGTAGACACCGTCCTTCTCTCCGGACAGTTTTCCAACACAGCGCACCGGAACTTCACCAAGATCCGGATGATTCCATGTATATTCCACGGAGATTACTTCATCACCCTGCATCATCCGATCCATAGCCGTCTGAATATACTTATAATACCCATCGTTAATCCGCTCATACCAGTGGTTAAAAATCTCCCTGCCTGATTTTTCACCGTCCACCTGAAGAAGCTGCAGCATCCGGCTATCTGCGCGCATGGAATATGCATCGGAAGCAGTATCGATCTGGATTACCCACAGGCCAAGCTGTGTCAGTTCCAGAATTTCATTTTGCTGCATTGCGTCCCTGATCTTCCCGGCTTCTTCTGTCTGTGCGGACTGAAAATATCCCCGCTTGGATAAATCTTTCGCAAGATAATCCGCAATTCCCTGTAGCAGGTATCTCTCTGAAGTCAGACTCTTCGGATTATCAAGTTCAAAGAATCCCAGAAGCTTTCCCTGACAGATCAACGGACATACCATAAGTCCAAAGATATCCTTGCACTTCATAATCTCCCATTCCTCAGGAGCTATTTCCCGGACAGCATCAACAATTATCCAGAACATACATTTTCCCATTATGCAAATGTGCCAGCAATTTCGCAATACGTCCGGAATCAAATTCCATCTCCCGGTACGATGCACTGTTAATGCGGATATCCTGCCATTTATCCAGACTTTCCCACTTATCTTCCGCCTCATTATGAAGAAACAGCATACCCTGTTCCGCCTTGTAAAAATCGCCCAGATACTCCAATATTCCATGGATTGCCTGCTTCAGATCATCCGTTTCACGGTATCTCACAAGCGCCTTAATCATGCCTGATTCCAGGAACTTCTTATCTTCACACCTGTGCGTATACTGCTCAATAATCTCTGAACGCATTCCCATACCAAGACGGACAGTTCTGCCCTCCCATGATATCAACTTATCTCTCAAAATGAGTTTCGTCTTCAGATGCTTACTGTCCACATCCCATTCAAAGCATCCCTGTTTTTTCAACAGATGATTCGTACAGAACTCACAAGGTTCGCTTCTGCCATACATAATTTCATAGCATTTACGTCCCTTATACTCATAACAGCCGGTTGTACGTTTACAGGTCTGGTTCATATAATAAACTTCATGGGTAGCCATATCCGCAACATAGATCATCTCTTCCATGGCATCCAGAATATTCAGGAGATCCTGTTCATTGCTTCTCTCCGATACCACTTTCCCGCCACGGCTTCTCATATCCAGATACATGCTGTATCTCCGACGCATCTCTTCGGTATTTTGAGGAGACTTTATCAGAAAATTCTGTTCAAATGTTTCTGCCGGAACCGGCGCTCCAAACAGGAATCCCTGCATCTTCTCCGGTCTCATCTGTTCCAGGACTTCCAGTTCTTCCTCACTCTCCACACCTTCGCAGCAGACCTGGATATCCAGACTTCTGGCAAGCTCGATCACATTTCTAATCAGGCGGTAATTATAATCGCCATACTGGATCTTGCTGACGAAACAGCGGTCTATCTTAACTTCATCCACTTCAAGGCTCTTCAGATAAGCCAGTGATGAATATCCTGTGCCGAAATCATCGATAGCAATACGGATTCCCATCCTGCCAAGTGCATAAAAGAGCTTATTGAATTCTGCGAACTCCTGAAGCTGTTCACTCTCTGTCAGTTCCAATATAATGGCACTGCCCGGAATCTGCGCTTTTTCAAGTTCTTCGGTTATGTAGCTGACCAGTGTGTTATCCCTGAGTTGAATGTAGGATAAGTTGATGCTCATCACAAAGTCCGGTTCCACCTTCCGCCAGTTCCTGCACTGTCTGAAGCTCTCACGGATCACCCATTTTCCAACCGGAATGATTAATCCGGACCGCTCTATAAGAGGGATAAAAAGTACCGGAGAAACCATTCCCTGATAATAAGACTGGTACCGCAGAAGCGCCTCTGCGCCATTTACTTTATAGCCATCCCTGGATATCTGGGGTTGAAAATAAAGCTCAAAGCCCTGAAAATCATTTTTCGTGCTTCTCCGCATTTCTTCTGTCAGTTCCACTTTATATAAATGCTTTTCATACCACTGATCTGAGAAGAACATCAGTCTGTTCTTGCCTTCGCGCTTTGCCTGATCCATAGAGGTCTCTGCATACTGGAATAATGTATTACTGTCCTCCACCTGCTTATAAGGATACTGAAGGGCGCCGGCTGACATGGAATAGTTGGGGGAAAGCTTTGACTGCAGCTCCTGATAGCGCACATCGATTGTCTCTGTCGTAACTCCTGTAAGCTTCGCAGCAAACCGGTCTCCATCCAGACGATAGACACGGGAATCTCTCCCCATACATTCCTCCAAAAGCTGCCCTGCCCATTGAAGAACCTGATTGCCATAAGCTCGTCCGTAGCTTGTATTAATATTCTGAAAATCATCCATGTCAAAGAGCACCAGATAGCCCGGTTGTCCATCCTTAATATCACGATCCAGGTCAATATGCAGCTGATCGCTGTTACGCAGTCCGGTCATCGGATCAATCTGATGTTTCAGCGTGCTTTTGCTCATGCTCCCCACCAGCATCCACTCTGTCCGCATACTCCCCTTGCAATTGACCCAAACGGTTTCGCCGTCCCGGCCCACCAGACGAAACACGACACTATCCAGACTTATCGTATTTGAGCTGAGCATTCTTGCCGCCTGCATCACCACTTCGCGATCAGGCTTATAGATTGCCTCCTGCCATTCTACGATAGAATAATCATGATTTTCTCTCGGCTCCAGCATAAATCTTTCGGAAAGATCCTTAACAAAATATGCTTTTCCCTGTGCAAGGTCCGACACAAACAGATAATCTTCTGTGTTATCCTGAAGACATTTTAATGTCGCCAGCACCTCCTGTACTTCTTTCCTAATCATGTTCTTATCCCCCATTATTTACGTTCCCCATTTCTCATTCCGAGATTTAATCTTTTATGACTTTCAAAACACTGCTTTTCTTAAGATATAGTTGCTTTATTATATCACAGTTTCAATAAAACCGAAATTCTATTTGCGTAAAAAAAGGATAACATACCAACACGACACATGTGCTGTCTGCTATCCTTTTCACCTTGTCACTATTGTTCATTCACTGTCCGTATTTTTCAAAGACTCACGTTCCACAGAATGCCCGGAGCGACGGTTCCTAACGGGGCGGAGGGTTGGCTTGGCAAGTAGACGGTTTTCAGAATACTATACAATATTGTCCTTCATATGCTGAAAAATTTCGGCTACTATTTCTGATTTAGCATCCGCATAATTCTGCATATATTTCCATGATTTTTCTGCTAAATTTCTTTTTACAGAAGCATATTGTTCTCTGTCTTTTTCGTGAGTCCTTAGTCGATTTCTAAAAGCTATCATTCTGTCCGCTTCAACACACCCCTTTGAAAACACATGGAGATTTACTTCCGGGGAAAATTTCTTCATCATTCGATGTTCATACCACTCCGGCTCTCTGATTTTCAAAACATAGCCAGCCTTTTCCAGGGCAGGAACATACATAAATTCATCTCTGGAATCCCTCACAAGAAGCAGAATATCAAGTATTGGCTTTGCACACAATCCAGGTACGGACGTTGAACCAACATGTTCAATAGAAACAAAGTTCCCCTTCAATGCTTTATCTATTTTATCTTGTTCTTTTTGAAATAACTCTGCCCACATATTATTGTATTCACAAAGCGTCACTTTTTCCTTCAGTTCTTCCACATTTCCAATCGTAACCGCTTTTAGGTATTCATCTGATGGCATATACTTCTCCTTCCCACAACTTTTAATTTCTTATCATTATGATTTCATTGTAATTAATCTCATATATAAAAGAGGATATGGATTTCCCTGTTCATCTATATCTGTTCTTTTATAAGTCTTGAATCCCAAATACTCATCCCCATAAAAGCGGCAGGTACGTTATCCTCATTTACTGCAACAACAAGGTGCTCTATCGCATCTATTGCCTGGGGAACATACATTTTTATTTGCTGTATCGCCTCTATTGTCAAAAACAGGTTCGTTGCTTTCACAGAACGTTCCCACACATTCAGTAGTCTCTCCGCTAAAACTTCATCCCTGTCACGTACCAAAATTATTTTCATATAGTCTCGTCATCACTTTCTCTTTTGCAGCCCCGACGAACTGGAATTTATTAAAATCACAATCCTGCATATATGAAATGCCACCAATACGGCCAAATCACATCCGATGCACTTCCTGATTTTGACCATATTGTTTCCCAATAGGTTTCTTCCCATGCTCCGTCAACATTTGCAAAAGACAATACATCTCCACTTGTCTTATTTTTTGAAATATAATAAACCTTAGCGGTTGCCCCATCATATTCTAAAACCTTAAAAGAATCCATTTCCCCCAACATGGTATTTGATTTGTATGCATCTTGAAATATATCATAATATTTTGCAGTCAATATTTCAATTTTTATCACGGCAGACATTTGCAAAACAAGCAAAATAAATAATACGAAAATAAAACTCTTTTTTATATATTTTCTTTTACCTGTGTAAACCATTCTTCGAACCACTCATTTAATAATATTTTTTGTTGTTCCATTGTATCACCACGATTTTATAACATAACCGTTTCCGATTATATTTCTTCCTTATTTCCCATCATCATTTCTGATGCTTTCAATAATTGATCCAATATTACAAGTAATCTTTCCTTTACAGTCATGAATATCCTGATTGAGCTTCTTCTCCTGAGAAATTGCAGTATCTACATTTGCTGCCAAATCTCCAATTTTTGAATTTTTCTTTGAATTAATGCCTGTTTTTCCCAACAATAACTGATAAATAAACGTCTGATTTCCTTCTTTCCCATTTTTAATTATCGCTTCCTCATTAGGAAGTATGTCCTGCTCATAACTATTTTCAAAATGAAGTAAGAGAAATAATTCAAACGCAGGATTTGTAACTGCAAGGATATTATCCTTTTCTCCTGAAGCAACCAGCTTATCATAGTCCTGTACTTTTTCCTCGAAAATGTCGGCATCAAATACAATAATCATTTTGTCTCGTTCCTTATCAAATGCAATTTCCTGATTATCTTTCTGTGCTTCAGCAAATGCAATCAAATTTTTCGGATAACTAATATCCCTGTCACCCTCCGTTTTTTCCAGCAAACGAATATCTATCAGCGGATGAATGTTCAACGATTTTCGAATATCAATAAGCTTTTTAAAATACCAGGTTTCAGTGTTTGCGCCTTCGCAAATAAAAAAGTATTTACGATACGGCTCAATTTGTACTTCATTATCTGTTGTTCTGCTATTCCAATTTGTATAACTTCTGACAGGCGCCATACCTATTTCTCCTCTCTGAACTCAAAAGAAGAAAATACCGGAATTGCACCATATCTACCTTCCAGATATGCCTTACTCAGCACCTTATCATATCTTTCTTTGAAACGGTCTAATGAATAAATTTTGCTGGCATTTTCTGCATTACGTTCTATAAACCAAATCTCATCCCGTCTGAAAATAGCCTGATCCATAATGGATGATTCATGAGTCGTGAACAACAACTGCATACGATGCTCGCTGTGGACCTGCATGAACAACTGTAGAAAATGCTCTGTCAATTTAGGATGCAGACTTCTCTCTAATTCATCCACCACATATAGAACATCTTCCCTTTTATTCAACAACATATCCATTAAATCAAACAGTCTTCGGGTCCCATCTGATTCTTCCTCAAATCCAAAATCATAAAATGATTTGTTATGATGCAGCCTGATTGTTGTTACTTTTGGTTCTTCATGTCCGTCTACTTCTATATTGAAAAAACTTTCATTTGACCGCATTGTCATACGGAAAGATGGATTTTCCTGTTCTTCAATCTTACTTTTTACATGGCGCATTACTCTGTCAAAAACAGGTTTCGGCATAGCATTTGACAGCTCATCTACACTAATTTCTTCGATTTTAACCTTGCTGATACCTGTATCAAAAGTTTCAATCAGTTTGTTAATAAGCAGAAGTGAATCATCATCATAATAATATTCCAAATCAATCAGTGGTGTGTTCGGTGTAATAATTGCAACATGATTCTGTATCCAATCATACACATCTCTGAAAAATAGTAGTTTAGACCGGATTTCATATTTTTTACCTCTGTTCATTTCTGTTAAAAACAATGTAGACTCATTACCGGAAAAGTCATCTGCATAAATTTCAAATTTATTTTTTTCAATGTTACTTAATGTAATAGACTTATCAAGAACAGGACGTTTACTTCCTTCTCTTTCAAAGAGACAGCGCGCTGTCCCGTTTTGATATAGCTCATAAAGCCATTCTCCTGTAATTTTTCTTCTACTTAAAATGACAGAAAAACCATACGCATAAAACTTATCTCCTACTGTCATTTGAATTTCAAAATTACTTTCTCTTTCCTTGTTTTCTTCACGATTTTTACAAAACATCTGTACTGCTTCCATTGGTATTCCAGTCTGCACGCATTCTTTAAAGAACCGGAAAAACTCTACAAGATTGGTTTTACCAGAAGCATTTGCACCATAAACAACTCCATATTTCAATATTTGTGTACTTTTCACCTTAATTCGGTGACTGGCATTTGTGCGGATTTTATTTGATGAAATCATCGTCAACTCCGTAGCATTATCAAAAGATTTAAAATTTTCTATACTAATTTTCACCAACATGGCAATACACCTCCAAGAATATTGTATGCGTATTTTTAAGGAAAGTCAACACAAATTCATTTATTTAGAGAATTTTTCGTTAAATAAACACATTCTTTTTTATTATTGCCATTTCATTTAAAGTTATTCTAAGATAAGAGGCAAACATAAATCTAATAGTTGCCTTTCATTTTTTGCGCTGAATTGGAATCCGAGATTCCAGTTTGCAAGTTTTAGTTCCAGTTCAGCACACCGACCACCCTTGAAATTAACCTATATTATTCCAAGTGGCACTTGCAAAACGGAAAAGAACCTTTTAAAACCGTTATCTTCAAAAATGAGCCAAAGAATAGCAGGCAGTATATTTCACCTGTCTGCTAGTTAATTAAACTGGGATTTATACACCAAATCCATTTGTTACTCCAATAAAAACCAAAATCATTCCTGCTATTCGTATTCCCTTTTCTGCATCTTCCCGTTCTAAACGAACTATATTTGGGGGATACACCGGGTTAATGAAAAAAACAAGACCTGTAAAAGCCCACGCAAGATTATAATATATATCCTTATCGAACCATAAAGAGCTCATAAATCCGACAATAACTAAAATTAGGGTAACAATTATTTGTGTTCGGAAATTTATTCTCATTTTGATTTCTCCTTAAATTCTAACTTTTCCAACTCGAACAAGCATTACCTTTTTATTGTTTTGAGAATGTCCAGAGTTTGTTCACATTCGGTTTTATTTGTACCCCAAATACTAATAGATAACAATTCACCTAACGTATAATATCCGACATAAATTACGTAAATCGTTTTATTTTCTTCAATTACTGTGTTTTCGTACATCCTGCCACACAATCCGTCCAGATTATATGGACTTATACTCCGTGAGCCAGTTATCAGGCATAGCGATTTTCCAATTACAAGGCAAGCCATAAATCTGCAACTTTCTTATACATACTATCTTAGCACAGATACTTTTGAAAGTCACTTTTTACATCTCCCCACATAGAAAAAAGGATACATTGTTTTCACAACATACCCTTTTCACTCGTTCACACTTTTCTTTCTATTCTTTAATCAACAAGCAAACTTCCCATTGAGAAGTTGGGTAATTATTCTTACCCAATCTCCTACCTATTTCTTACCCAAAATACTACGATATTCTATGATAATCCATGATAGTCTGCAATAACCTTTCAATATAGGAAAAACCGTGTAAACACGCTATTCTTTTAGCATAATACCACTCTTACGAATAATAAATTAATTTCCCATCTGTTTTGCGAACTCCTACATTCTGAAGTAATCACCCTATTACCAGATATGCCCTTAAACACTGGACATATTATGTATTTTTATATCCTATCACACTTTTAAATTCCCTGCATCCCCCAATTTTTCTTTTTGGGGGAGAAGATATCATCTTTAACATCTCATCCACACCTCCTTTTTTCAATTTGGGGGATAGTTGGGGTCTCATTTGGGGGAAGATTATTATCCCCCAAAACTTATAATTCTATATAATAACTCCATAAAACCAGCCTTATTAAATTCCTATTTCTTTTTCAAAATATTGAAGCGTAGAATATTTTACAAGTCTCTGGTTAATTGTTTTAGTCATATCTTGTTTTGCTTTTTTATACTCTTCAATATATTTTTCCATCTTTATCTTGATTTTGTAATCTTTTCCCCTCAATGCATCAAACTCATTCTCACGAATATGCGGTTCCGTCAGCCAATCTATGTACTTTTCATCTGTTATTACAACTGCTTTCGAAAAATCCACACCACAATGATTCTTTTTATCCGTCCACAATACATGCGGATGGTGTATATCTGACCTCAACGGAATCGCATATTGAATTCCATTGATTTCCACATATACCTGAATGTATGGTCTATTATGCTTTTGCTCCATTTCCGGATACATTTCAGACGGATATGCTTTATAAAAATCTTCCGATAAAAATATAAATCGTTTTTTCTTAGCCATATTCTCTCCCGTATATAGAAACAACTCCTATTACTAGGAGTTGTCTTCTCAGTGAACTTTTCTTTTATTTTACTTGGTCGCGTTCTACGACCAAATCTTCTGTTGAACTTTCTTTATACTCACGTTCTATGAGCCTTTTCTAATTATAATATACCATGCTGTTCTTTACTCGTCAATAAGTATTCTCTCAACACTAGCAATACTTTGAAGCATCTTCACATGAAGACCATTCTCATTATCGTCTCCCATTTCATAATTTCAAAAATTATAATCTTTGGTTGGGAATCACCATACATTTATTATATGCTTCACACATGAAAAATACAATAGAAAATATAGCAAATACAAGTTTTCTTTAAATTGAAATATTTTCTTTGGAAAAGCCCCCAGCAAAGTTTAGTCCGATAAATCCTAAGTTTATAGTAATACCTGTAAATTTAATTGTCTTCATCAAATCTTTAATGTCTTTTTTAATCATTTGACATCCCTCCTTTAAAACTTTAACTGGGTTTGGCTGGTGACTTCGCCAAGGACCGCAAGGGTAGTCTTTCCAAAAAAAATATTTCTATCAAAAGCTCCCCACAGCCAATGCATTCACATTGATTGCGGGGACTCATTTTTACATTATAAAGTTAGCCGAAAAATTCACTACTGCATCTGTTTTGCGAACTTTCATAATCTGAAGCAATCATCCTGCGGGTTGATATGCCCTTAAATACTGGACATACAACAACTTTTTATATATTATCACACTTTCCAAATTTCTGCATCCCCCAATTTTTCTTTTGAGGGAAAAAGTTACTTCCATTTCACTACATCTAACCTTTACTTTTTTGAATTTGGGGGCATAAGATATTTCATTTGGGGGAAATTATTATTCCCCCAATAATCTGCCTTTCATATATTTCCATTCTCCGATATTTCAGATACATTTTTTTGCACATTTTAACATCTTATTCACAGAAACTTATGCATGATGAACAGTCCATACCATTCCTAATCTTTCAAAATCCTGTATTGTTTCACTAACATTCGTGTCTATAAATTTTACACACTCACACTGAAAATATGGTTTCTTACACTTATTACATCTACTACTTTTTATTATATACATCGGTGCAATTTGAATGTTATTTTCTTTAATAAGAAAGTAATCTTCTTTTTTCACTTTTAAAGTGGCATATTCTTCCTTTTTATTTAATCCTGTTTCTTCAATTAATTCTGGTGGCACCATTTCCCTTGCAAAATGTAATGTACCATCTGAACGCATCAAATCGGTTATCGTTGGTTTTCCTTTAACATTTTCATAAGTGTTTAAATTGTCTCTTAGGCTCTTACTCCATCTTGCTAGTCCTTCATCAGTCGGCAATTTTGTTCCTAATATATGAAAAGTTTTTTCTATATCTACTGTATTTCCTGCAAAAGAAAACAACACACTTTTATTTTCATAATTTATTTGAATGGAATAAGCTAATAGTCTGTCCACTCTTTGCGACTCTTTGTTCCATGCTTCACACAATTCCATAATACATTTTTGTACTAATTCCGCAATTTCTATTGTTCTACATTCAAATATTGGAAAATTAAATATTAAATCCTCATATCCCATGCGATTAGCAAACGGTATTCTAACATTTAATTGCTGTCTCTTGAGTAACTTAATAACTGTCAAAGTCTCAGCTTCATAGTATTTTCCTTTCCTATTTGGCAAAAAGAAGAAATCCTTCATATTTATAACTACGTCTCGCCCCTCAATCAAATTCATTTTAGGGTGGAATTGTATTGTTGCTCTAATTCCATTGTTTTTGGGAAAATCAACTGGAATAAACTTGTGTAACGGAACAAATTGTTTTTCCTCTTTTGCCTCTTCTACAAGTTCTTTTTGATCATTCTTATCCACACCACCAAAATATTCTCCAACTAATCTATTATCTCTAAAATAATGTGAAATTAGTTCTTTCCACAAACTTACAGAAATATTTTCATCAACACGCCATAGTTTTGTATACTTTGTGTTTCTTTCTGTATTATTTAAACTTGTTTCTAAGCGTGCTAGCATCCTCTCATCATCATATGCTCTGATAGCTCCATCTGAATGTGTTGGTAATCCTGTTTCTTTATCAAGCATACTATGCACATATCGACACCCATAATAATCCTCCTCATTATATTTCATATTAGGAATATCTGTAATTTCCTCACATTCTAAAGTTTGTCTTTCATCTTGTATATACCACCAAAATTCCGTTTGACGAATATTAGATAATAATTCATTATAGTTTTCATTTTCAAATCGAGCTACTCCCAATGGTATTTTGGTTAAATCTTCATCAAATGTCGGTCCCCACCAATACTGATATTCTCGTTTCTCAACCTGCGTTCCCATTAATCCTATCATATTAATGTCAATAGCTACTTGAACTTTCAGTTCTTTTTCCTTTAAACTCTCCAAGCGACTTAACAAAGGAATGTTTAACGTATTTGTTCGGGAACAATTTCTCCTTAAAAAGCTATGTGCAAAAATTAAAAACTCTCCTTTTCTGTAAACTCCCGGAAGAACAGGATCTAATTCTTGAAGTGATATCAACCCATCATGGAGCAGTTCCTTCATTTCTGGAAACACACGCAAAACAATTTCTTCATCGAGTATTGTTACTGCATCAGCCCATAACCATTTAAAACTTTGTGACAATTTACCTTCTAACATATGCTGCAGTTGCTCATATTCTTCCTTTTTTTCTACATAATTTACTCTGTACTGATACGTTTGAGATCTTTTTTCTAACTGTTCATGCTCTTCTTTATTTTCTGGTATCCACATACTATTAGTTTGATAAGAAATTCCTGGTTCCATATATATACCATTCAATTGAGACCAGCCAATACATTTTGTATGGTCATGATTTATACCTACAGGGAACCCCTTATCCCAAGCATTTTCATATGCCCTTATCATTCCTTCAAAATCTAACTTCTCATTATATCTATTTATTTGATCTGTTACTGCTATCCCTCGCATTTTAATCATTAGCTCATTCCCCTTTGCATTTTAAAACAACTTACTCTATTTAAATATCTAGTCCACTTGATACTTATTTTACCACAATGTTATATGTTTGAATATGAAATGCGGTCGAGAATATATCTCAACCGCACTCAATTGTTATTATGCATATCCTTGAAAAAAACTATATGTACAAGTTTTTAATTTGACATATTTAAGTTAATGCAACTTAGCAATGACTTCGTGCTGTAATTCTTTTTACACAAATATCACTTCCACATAATTCTGCTGGTTTCTGTGTCTTTGCCACACCAAACTTCTTAATTTCTTCTTCCATTTTATTATCTAACACATGAATGTATATATTCAATGTAATACTGATAAAGCAGTAGTTAAATCTCCCTGCGGATCAGCATCTACAAGTAAGACTTTCTTACCTGCATTTGCAAGTCCAACACCTAAATTGACCGTAGTAGTGGTCTTGCCCGTTCCGCCTTTTTGATTGGCAATGGCAATTACTTTGCATTTTGACATCTCGTTCTGCCTCCTTTCTCTGAAAAATTTAATAGCCACTCCTTTATAGGGAATTGCTATGTACTAAAAATAGGCATAAAAAATGCCGAAAGATTTTCATTTTTGAAAACCAATCGGCTATGTATTTTAAATTCTTTTATTATGATAAGATACGATAATTTATGAATTTGGGGGATAAAAAGCACTAATTTGGGGGAAAATTTGGGGGATTACGTTTTCCCCCAAAAAGAAGTAGCAGGCAAACTCTTCCTGCTTCTTCGGAAGAATGAGGAAAACTTTCAAACGCCATTTGGGGGAAGCCTTTCCCCCAAATCGGTATCAAAATACGGTAATTTACGATACTTTATGAACCTTCGCTTTTTGACGTAAAAAAGGTTCTAAACTTTACTTGGGGGTAAAGTAAAAAAAATAAATAGGCATAGAGATTCAATTCCTATATAATTAAGTTACCACACCAAACATATAGAAAGGATTGAACCCTATGCCTGTTTCTAATTTTACCGCAAAACTCCTTGAAATGGAAGATGCTATTATTGAAGATTTACATACAACCAACTCCGAAGTCCACATTTTCTTTTCCCTAAAAAGAAAACCGCATACTTGCCCCCACTGCCATACAGTTACTGAAAAAGTACACGACTATCGTCTTTCTATCCTTAAGGACTTACCTATTATGAGTAAAAAAACTTTTTTACATTATCGTAAAAGACGCTATCATTGTCCGTGCTGTAATAAACATTTTTACGAATCCTTCCGACTACTCCCAAAGCACTGCCGCATCACTACACGTCTCGCTTTCTATTCCATCCACCTTCTCAGAGACCGGCAGAGTATCCGAGCCGTCGCCGAACTCCTTGGAATCTCAGATTCCTCTGTCTTTCGAAGGATGCAGGATGTCCGCTTTCCAAAGCCATCACACCTTCCAAAAGTGCTTTCTATTGATGAATTTAGAGGGAATGCCGGAGGCCAAAAATTTCAGGCAATCCTCACGGATGCCGATAAGCACAAACTTTTCGATATCCTCCCTTCACGGTCACAAGTTTCACTGATGCAATACTTACAGGACTTTCCAAACAAAAAAGAGGTACGCTATTTTGTCACAGACATGAACAAGATATACCGTGATCTTGCAAGCGAATATTTCCCTAATGCCACTATTGTCGTTGATAAATTCCATGTTATCCGCTATGTGACATGGGCTTTGGAAAACGTGCGAAAACGTGTTCAGAAACTGCTCCATCCGGACAAACGTAAATATTTCAAACGGAGCAGAAAACTTTTGCTGACTCATAAATACAAGCTAAACAAAGAAGGCCTTCAGGCTCTGGAAATCATGCTCCTTCATTCCCAGGATCTGGCCACTGCCTATCATCTTAAAGAATTATTTTACGATTTTATGGACTCCTCCACCCGGGCAGAGGCCGCTAAAAAGTTAAGGTTCTTTATCCTTGCTGCACAGGCAAGTGAGTTGAAAGAATTCCATGCCTGCCTTACTATGCTCGGAAACTGGTCAAAATACATCTTAAACGCTTTTGATTGTTCCTATACAAACGGATATACCGAAGGAACAAACAATGCCATCAAAGTCATTAAACGTAATGCTTTTGGATATCGGAACTTTGAAAACTTTAGGAATCGAATCTTTTTATCTCTAACATAAAGAGACACAGAAACAT
>ERZ1673697.1510-NODE-1510-length-26106-cov-5.847491_pt1 | contig 26106 bp, 31 predicted proteins | sample MGYA00580227_ERZ1673697 | MGnify/ENA primary metagenome ERZ1673697 (study PRJEB41218, sample SAMN15661759) | gut metagenome | host: Homo sapiens | place: Canada: London | collected 2015-08-20/2019-03-30 | study: EMG produced TPA metagenomics assembly of...
TCTTTTCCCATGAAGCCGGGGATGAGCCTGGTCGCGGCCTCCACCAGCATCATGCACTGCCTCAGTTTCCCGCCGTTGACCTCTCCTGGCCCAAACGGGGTGAAAAGGTCGTCCCGCTTGAACAGCATCCCCGCGATTTCCTGTACTGGCGTGAGGTCATGTACCGTCATTCCTCTAACCCAAAGAGGCGTTTGTAGTAGTCGGTCTTTCCCGCCAGCTCCTCCTGCATGAGGCCGTAAAACGACTGCTTATTGATTTTCTTGTTGATGCCTGCCACCTGATTGAGGCTCTGGAAGCATCCGCCCGTGCCCGTCTGCTTCATCAGCTCGGTCGGCTCCGGGTTTTGGCCGTTCATCAGCATACAGAGGTTGTACTCGTTCCCCTTGAAGCCGTCCAGCCCGTCGATGCCGCAGCACGTCATGCTGTCGCCCATAGCGCGGAGCCTGTTCTCTCCGGCGTAGAACTTGATGCCGTTTCGGTGCGCCTCCGCCCGTATCGCCTCGAAGTGTGGCCGGAGTACGCTCAGCGGGTAGCAGTTGTCGCCGCCGATTTTCACCATGCCCTTTTTCGCCTTAAAGAACTTCATGCCCTCCACGACGATGCCGTAGGCTCCGGCTTTCGCAATCCGGGGGACGTTCGCCATCACGTCATGGAAAACCTCCGGCATATAGGGCTGGATGCGGACGATTACGCGCTGCACCCTGCCTGCCAGCGTTTCCACCATTTTCAGCCGCTCCTCGTAGGGAGGGCATCCGGCCTCAAGTTGGTCGTACTTACTGCACACCATGCTCACCTGCACCACGCAGTTGCACTTTGCCAGCAGGTCGAGGTATTCGGGGTCTACCGCGAGCCTGCCCTTGGTGCTCACGATGAATGGGTACTGCGTTTCCGCCAACAGCTTCAAGCAGTCGTAGCTGGCCCGGATGTTCTTCTCGATGGGCTGGAATGGGTCGCTCATGCCGCCCCAATGGATGGGGATATTCCAGTCGCACCACGCGGTTTCCCGGCCTCGCTTCCCCTCGATGAACGAGCGCAGGGCCTCCACCGTTTCGTCCCGCTGTATCTTGGCAATATTCTGCTTTTTCTGCGCGAAGCAGTATTTGCACCCGTGGCTGCATCCCTTGTAGGTGTCGAAGCGCACGGGGAGGTTGCAGAGAATGACCTGCGAGCCGCATTTGCATCCCATGTCAGATTTCCCCCTTTACTTTCTGGATAATGACCTCGATAAGGGCCTCTTTCCCGTAGTCTTTGACGTAGGCTTTCAGCTCCTCTTGGTCTGCCTTGTCGAATGTGAGGCTTACGTTGAACAGCTCCTCGATGGCCCGTAGCTCCTCGTCCACGGTCGCGCCGTCAATGAGGCTGTCGATGTCATTGGTGAGGCTGTCTATCTCCTGCTGCGTGAAGCCCGTGAGCGTCGCGTCGTCGCCCAGCTCCGCCAGCAGCTCGGCCAGCTTCTCCTCGTCCCATCCGCCCTCGATTTTGTTCAGTGCGACGTTGAGCTGCCGCTCCTGTGTTTCGTCGAGGTCTACCACAGACACGTCCACCTCGGTTTCGCCCTCGTTCTCAAGTACCGTCAGCCGTTGGTGGCCGCCGACGACGTTGCCCGTCCTCTTGTTCCATATCACCGGGATAAGCATACCGTAGGTGGTAATGCTCCGGCGGAGGTTTTCATACTCGGTGTCGCCGGGGATAATGTCTATCCGGGGGTTGTAGGCCGCCCGGTTGAGGTCGCGTATCCGCTTTCTCTCTATCTGCATCACAGCACCCCCTTGACCTTGTTGATGATGGCTGTCGCCAGCTCCGCCTTTGCGTTCTCGGTGTTCTTCATGTAACCCTCGACCGCCTCTCTCGCGTCCGCCGGGAGGCTGAACGTCATGGTGAACGTGCTGCGCTCTTTGCTGTCGTCGTAGCCGCTAAAATCCTCCTCCATGAGGTCTTTGATGTGGTCGTACTGCATGAGGAGGCTCTGCAGTTCCCAGTCCTCGAAGCCCGTGACTTCCATTGCCCCGGCCTCGTCAAGCTGCTGCAAAAGGTCTGCCAGCTTCCCGATGTCCCAGCGGCCCTTGACCTTGTTCAGCAGGACGTTCAGTATCTTCTCGTCTTTGTCCGGGAGGTCTACGACGACGCACTCGATTTCCTGCGCTCCCTGTTCCAGCAGCACCTTGAGCCTCTGGTGCCCTCCGACCACGCGCCCGGTGCGCTCGTTCCAGATGATAGGCTCGATGTACCCGAACTCCTCTATGCTCCGGCGGAGCTTCTGGTACTCTGCGTCCTCCGGCTGCAAGTCCCGGCGCGGGTTATAGTCTGCTGCTTTCAGTTTTGCCGCGTTCAGCGTCCTTATTTCCACGTTTTCGCTCCTTTCTGCCCTTTTTAGGGGAGAAAATCCCCGTAAAAAATCGCCGTCCTATGGAAAATCCCACATGGACGGCGTTTTCTCTCCGTGATTTTACAGGATAGATTATAACACCCTCCATAGTGAATTGTAAATGCCCGGTTATTGCCCCGTTCAGCGTCAAAGGCTCTCTATACCTCCGACGCCGAAAAACAGGGTCGTCAAATCCGCCGCGCAGATGTCGATGTCCTTGTAGACCGTCCTCTTGTCGATGTTCTCCCGGCGGGAAATCTCGTCCGCCGTGGTGTAGTCCTCCGCGAGGTAAAGCCCCTCCAACACCCGCCAGTGCCTTTTGTCCTCCGCTCTGGACGACCTCTCGCACATGATTTGGTAGCAGTCGAGCATCTTGTTGACGTGGGTCATTATGATTTTGGTGGCGATATAGTTCCGCTGGATGCTCTCCACGAAAATCTCCTCGTCAACCGTCCTCCCCATGTCGCGCATGATGTCCTCAAAGTCCTCGTCTGCCTCCGCTGCTCCCTCCGCGTCGAATACCGCGTTGCGGTAGTATTCGTTCAGCCTGCGGTAGTTCCGCAGCAGGAGCTTGGTGTTGTGGTACTTCCAGTCGTACTGCTGCTTTCGGTAGTTCTTTCGCTCGCGCTCGACCGCCCGTACCGCTGCCTTGGCTCCTATCTCCGCCCCGGTCGCCGCTCCGACGGTCACGCCGAGGTCTATCGCCGCCTGTATCTTTTCGTCGATGCTCCTCATGCTGGCCTCGACTGCCGCGTTGACCGCCGCCGTTATGAGTGCCTGCGCCTCCTGTATCCTGTCCATTGGTATCTCCTCCTTTAGGGCCACTCCCAATAATCGGGGTCGTCTTTGTGTTCCTGCCATTCCGGGTCGTGCATCCGCTTATCGATGGCGTTCACCCACGGTATCGCCAACGATACCGCGAGTAACACCGAAACGATAATCGCTACCAGCACCGCCTCCACCTCCCCTCTAAAGGAAGCGAAGAACCCCGCCGAGGTACTGTATCTTGTATTCCTGCACGTCCCCCGGCTTGATGTACTTTCTTCCGTAGTGCTCTTTCATCGTCCGAAATACCTCCCACGGCACCTTGAAAAACTCCCGGAAGCCGAACGATACCAGCACGAAGCATTCCGCGCCCAGCTCCATGTGCCAGTTGAGCCGCTTCTCCTGCTCCTGCGTCACCGCGCTCTGCTGCAGCCTGTCCGCGTCGGTGTGCTTTGCCTCAAACACTACCGAGCGGCCCCCGGCCAGCGTCCCTTTGTAGTCCGGCTGCGCCCGTTTCTCATAGCAGGCCGTGAAGCGTCCGTACCTGTCCATCTTGGTGAGCTGTTTGGACGGCTCCGGGGTCTTTTCTATCTCCGCCACTCTCTTTAGGCGGTAGTGGAGGCAGCTCGCCTCGATGATGTTCTCAAACTGCTCTCCGGCTGCCCGGCTGCGCTGGCCCGTGAGCATGGCCCGGTAGTGCTTTTCGTCCATCACATCAGCCCCATTTCCTGCGCCAGCGTCGCAATTTTATAGACCGTCCCGCTTCCGATGCCCTTGCATTTGCCGTCTGAGAGGGCATGGAGGAGCGTTTCGAGCGCGGAGGTGTTCCCGATAGGGCTAACCGCCTCCGCACCAGCCTGCGCCACGCTGGGGCCGCTGACCGCCATTTCCGGCTCTGCCGCCCGGTGGAACTCCTCGACGAGCTGCTTATCGCTCATTCGCCGCAGCCGGGTGGCCTCTTTGTGGAGAGCACTCTCCTCCGGGGTAAATCTGCATTTCCGCTTTTTACTCAATGTCGTTTCCCTCCTCTCGGCCCGTCTTTTCCACGATGATGTGGGCGAGCCTTATTCCGTAGCCCTGCTCTTTGAGCATGGCTTTGATGTCCAGTTTCTTGTAGTCGCCGTCCGCAAGGGTCTTTACGATGCTGTCCAGCGCGGCTTTCAGCTCCTCCGGGGTCATGCTGCGGCTTGCCTCGTCCTGCTGCGACCTTCCTGCGGCGATTTCGTGGATGTCGTCGCAGAGGTCGCTTGCTATATCGACCAGCATCCTCGCGGCCTCAAGTGGCGTTTCCGGGTATCTTCTCGTTAAGTCCATGCCGTTCGCCCTCACTCGTACTGACCCTGCGGCTTGCTGTCTGCGAACTCAATCCTGTCCGCCTGTACCTCGGTGGCCTTGCGGCTCTTGCCGTCGCTCTCGTAGTTGCGGGTGCGTATCTCGCCACGGACTACCACGCGGCTGCCTTTGTGGAGGTACTTTCTGACGAACTCCGCCGTTTCCCTCCACGCCACGATGGTCGGGAAGTCCGCCGTGTCGTCTTTGGTCGGTCTGTCCACCGCCAGCGGGAATGAGGTGCAGGCCGTGCCGGACTGGGTATATCTCAGCTCCGGCTCCACCGTGAGCCTGCCTGTCAAGATTACTACGTTCATTGTGTCACCTCCCACGGCAGCTCCCGGCGCATATCCTCGCCCATGATGGGGAGGAGGCTGTCTTTCATAAAGACCGCCGCGTGTGTGAGGCCTGCCGCCTCGCAGATGTTGTCTACCCATTCCCTCCGGGGCGTGACCTTGCCCTTGCGGTTGCCCGTTTCCGCTCCGAGGATAATGAGTTTCGCCCCGCCGAAGCTCCCAACGCCTGCGTCCAGCGGCTCCAACAGCGGCTCGATGCTGAGAAACGTGTTGTACGTCACTCCCGGCGTGAATGCCGTGTCCCCGACCTTTGTGACCGTCGTCCCATACCAGAAGTTCGGGCACTCTCTCCGCGCCGGGAGCTTTCCGGCGTTCGCCAGCCTCGCGTAACGATGCGGGGCCTTGGTGAGGAACAGATAGCGGTGCTGCGGGGCCTTTTTGCAGGCCGCGAAAACCTCCTCAATCCAGCTATCCGGCACCCAGTACCCAAAAAGGTCTGCCATGCTGCACACGAATATGGTCTGCGGCTCCTTTACGCGCTCCGGCTCCACCAGTCGGAACGGCAGGAAAGTCGGCTCGAAGATATAGGGGTACAGGTTCCCCTTGATTTTGTTCTCTAAGCAGTGGATGCCCCCGTGCGCCTCCGGGTAGCCGCTGCGGTCTGGCAGCCTCGTCCCAAACCTCGTCGCCACTCTCCGGGCGTAGCAGTATTCGCAGCCGTGCCTGCATCCCGTTACCGGGTTCCACGTCGCGTCGCACCACTCGATTTTGCTTTTATTCATGCCGTCTGCCTCCTCTCTCCCCGGAGCTTTCGCTCCGGGGATTTCTTTGATTTTCGATTAGATGTCAAAGCCCGGCGCGAAGCCCAGCGAAAGGTACGCGTAGCCGTTGGCGCTGCTGCCGTCCGTGCTCACATAGCGGAAGGAGTTCGTGTTCGACGCGTACACGGAGCGAAGCCACCAAGGATACGTCCCCTCCTCGCCGCACTCTTTCACGCGCTCCCGCTCCCGGCGGAAGATGGCGAGCTGGAAGCTGTCGTCGATGTCTTTCCAGTACCCGTCCTCCGACGGCCCGAACACGTCCGTTGCGCTGGGGAGCCAGAGCGGGTCTGCATACTCTACGCGCTCCCCGTCGATTTCCTCGGCGAGGGTGCGGGGCTTGATGATTTTGCGCCACTCTTTCGGCAGGTGCGGGTAGATGTTCTCAAGGACGTGCTTTCTGCCCTTGCTCTTGTAGTAGCCGCCCTCATTGGTCGGCTCCTCGTTCATCTGGCCCTGCCCGATGCAGTCCTTGAACACGAAACGGGCACCGTCGTCCTCCACATAGGCGCATACCACGGTCGTCAACTCGCCCGTGTCGAGGATGATGTCGATTTCTCCGTAGGTCTGGATTACCTGCCGCAGGCACTTGTCCTCGATGGCCGCCGCCAGCACCTCCGGGGTGACGGCTCCGTGGACGACGTTGCGGAGGTTGAGGAACACGGGGCCGTCCGTCTGCTCCGGGCGTTCGGTGTCCTCCTCGCTGCACTGGCACCCGTGCCCCGCCTCGCCGTTCATCCTGTCGAGGATGGCCGTTACCAGCCCGTCGTTGATGTATTCCGCCCCGGTGATTTCAACGGATGTTTCGTTGCTGTTGCCGAAGCCGGATGCGCTCTTTTTGATGATGATGTCTGCCACTGTGATTACCTCCTGTTATTTTGTTCTGACCCAGCGGGTCTTTAGTTCATGCGGATATTGCCCCTCGTCTTTTGGCTTTCTGCACCCTGTCCATTCGATGCCGCCTGCTATTCCCTCGCACTTGTATCCTGCCGCCTTTAGGCTTGTCCCCGGCTCGCTTTCGAGGATGTAGGTTATCACCCGCTCGTATCCCATAGCTACCGCAGCCCGGAACGCCGCCCCGTAGAGTATGCTGCAGGCGTTCCGTGTCCCGTCTGTGCATAGGCGATTGACCTCAAGGGTTTTCCCATCGTCGAGGTATCTGCTTACTGGCCTGCCGCAGATGCAAACGCCCACGAGCTTTCCGCCCTCGCTTACCCCTATGGAAAACTTGTGGCCCCTGCTGGCCTTGTGGTGCCTATGATATTTCTCAACAAAGGCATTCGCCTGTTTGAGAGATACGGGAATAAGCTCAAGCATTTTCTCGCCCCCCAAGGCGTTCCGCCAGCCTGTTGAGCTTGAAGTCGATTTCCCTCTGCACCGCGCCGTCCCGGTCGAAGATGATAACGAGCTGGGCCAGCATGATGAATACGTCGGCAATCTCCTCGCGGATGTTTTCCTCTGCCGCTCCGCTCTCCGCCTTGCCGTAGGCCCTGCGGTACTTGAGAATAGCCTTTGTCAGCTCGCTCATTTCCTCGATTGCCATGTCGGTCTGCGCCAGCGTTCCCCATGTGTCGATGGCCTGCCGCAGTACCTCCGGGTGCTTGATGGCCGGGACGCCGCTGTTGATGTACTCTCTCAGCCACTCCCGCACCTCCGTCATGCCCCAAATGGCTGTGTAGAGGATGGAGCACACCCCCTCAAGGTCGTCCGTGCCGTAGTACCCTGCGTCGAGGAGTACGTCGTCGAATGTGTCGTCGTCGGCAATGGCTTCCGCCTCCTCCGCCCCGATGTGCTTTCGGTAAATCTCCCTGATAAGGTTTCTGGCCGAGATTTCCCGGTCGTAGTCCCTATACCACGCCTCCCCGTCTTTGACGAACACCTGATTGTGGGCCAGCTCGTACATATTCATGTCCGAAACGTCGTCGCATATCTTCCTGTTTTCCATGCCTCTCCTCCTCAGTCCGTGATGGTGACGTAGGTGTCGCCGCGTTTATTCAGTGCGAGGTCAACCGGGCTGCCGCAATGCAGGCAGGGGTAGTCGAATACCTCGCTGTCGATGTTGGTCTTGTAGGTGAACGAGCTGCCGCACTTCCCGCATTTCAGATGGGCGCACTTTAGGCCCCGCAGTTTCGTGACGGCTCCGCAGTCGCAACGGTGCTCGCTAATGGGGTGTTTCGCGCAGAAGCCCTTTACCTTTCCGCAGTTCTCGCACTTTAGCAGCAGGAAGCCCTTGTACTCCTCCGGCTCTGCCGGGGGCGGGGCCGTTGCCTTTCCCGCGCTCTCGCGCTTGAAATCCCCGAAAAGCCTCTCTACGCGGCTCTGCGGCTTATTTATAGGGGCCGGGTCTTTACGCGGCTCCTGCGCCACAGGAGGAGGCAGGGGATGGGTTTCCGGCACGGGTTTCTGCCCGGCTGCGTACTGGAACGCCATCTGCATCAGCTCCGCCGCCTTTTCCTGCGCCATGTCGAAGTTCATTTCCCCGAACGGGGTCTTGATTATTACCTGCATCGTGTACTCTCCTTTTGGTATTCCAAGGCTCCGGGTGAGGGCCTTGTCGATGTTCTTCATTTCCTCGTCCGTGACGTGGCCAATCCTCCGGGCGAGCCTGCTCTTGCATACCGTCACGATTTGTTCGCATAGTGCTGTGGATGGCCGCTCTGCGGAGCCGATATAGACGTGCGTGGGTAGACCGCCTTTCCTCCGGGTGGTGAGGTATACCAGTTCCACGACTGGCGCAAACCTGTTCCCCGTGTCATTGCTGACGATTACTGCCGGGCGGTCTGCGTCCTGCTCGCTGCCCGTCGCCATGCCGCCGACGACGAAATAGATGTCGCCCCGCCGCACGTCCTCCCTCATGCGCCGGCCTCCTCCGCCTCCCGCAGCGCATCGGCCAGCTTTTGCAGCATCTTGTCGATGTCCTCCGCATCGTGTACCAGCTCGCGGGTGCCGGGTACTCCGCTCACCCCGTTCTTTCTGGCCTCTATCCACATTTCGATGTGCTCGTCCGGGTCGAAGTCCGCCGCGTACTCCGCAACTGCCCTTGGGAAGTCCTCGACCTCCACGCACATGAGGAAGTCCTCCCCGGCGGGAGAGTAGGTTTCCAGCTCCACTCTGCCGTCGCCCGTGTAACTGCTCACCTGCCAGTCGAGCTTTTCCAGCACGTCTATGTACTTCTGGTCGAGCTTTAATTCTCCCTTTGCTGCCAGCTCCGACTGACTTTCCGCCTGCTCCATCATTTCCACTATCTCGTCCGGGGTGTGCTCTGTCCCGAACGGTATCTCAAGGCACAGCCTGCAGGGGTAGTACCCCTCCTCGTCCGGCTCCTCTCCGTATCTGTTCCCGGCCTGCGGCCCGTGCTGGAAGCCGACGTAAAACTCCAGCTTTTGCGTATCGAGGTTGAAAATGTAGGCGTACTCGCAGAATAGAGAGTCTTTGATGAAATTGATGCCGTCCGCCATATAGGTCGTCCGCCCGGCGGCTGCGTTCTTTTTGTACTCCTCAAGCTCGCCCTGCAGGTTGCGGAGGAGGCAGTACCAGTCCGCCGTGCTCTGCTCGCTCACCGAGCCGTTGTAATACCCCGCGTCCACGCACTCCTTGACCTGCTCCGGCGTGGGCGGCACGTTCTTATCGACGAGTATGATGCTCTCGTAGACCTTTTCCATCAGCTCCGGCGTGGTAAATACCATCAGCTCCGCTGCATTTCTGCCGAGGTAGTCTGGGTAGCTGTCGAAGTGATTGTAGGTTGCCTTGTCGATGCCGTCTTTTCTGAACCCATAAAGTCCTCTGGTGCCCATTTAATTGCCCTCCTTATTCCGGCTCCGGCAGGCCGATGTAGACGATGATGGCCTCCGTCCAAGGAAGTTTCTTATACGCCTCCTCGACTCCCGCCTCGGTCGCGTCCTCGTACCAGTCCTGTCCGCCTACCGTGTGATTGAGTACGTCCTCCATGTCGTCGCTGTCGTCCTCGCGGAAATAGATGCGCTCGTCGCCGATAACGTAGGCTCCAAGCTCTGCCATTCCCCAGCCGCCTCTCCAATAGGAGCAGCAGTCGTCGCATACGATTTCGCTGTAAACCATCGGCACGACGGGCAGCTCCGGGTGCTCCCGCATAAGCCGGAACAGCTCCTCCCGGTTTTTCTTCTCCTGTTCGCTCATGGCTGTGTGTCCTCCTTACCTCGAATGTCCTCCCACGCCATCGTCATAACCTTGCTGACCTCCCGCAGGCGGCTGATGATGGCGACGATTTTGGTGTCGTCGAAGCCCTTGGGGGTGAGTGCCGCCGCCAGCGCGTCGGTGTTGTAGTTGGTGGTGACGATGGTAGGTTTCATGTCCTCGTACCTGTCGTTCAGAATGGAGTAGAGGGTGCTCATGCTCCAATCGCTGCATTGTTCCTTGCCGAGGTCGTCGATTATCAGCAGGTCTACCCGCTTGTAGATGTCGAGCACCTGCGCCTCGTTCACGCTGCTGTCGTCGAACGTCCTCTTGATGTCCATGAGCAGGTCGCTGGCGGTCTTGCAGATTACCGGGATGCCCTGCTCTATAAGCTGCAGCGCAATGGCCGCCGCGAGGTGCGTCTTTCCCGTTCCATTGGTGCCCTCTATGTAGAGGCCGTCGCCTCTGGCCTTGTGCAAGGGGAAGTTATCCGCGTATTCTTTGGCTATGGCGTAGCACTTTTTCCGGCCCGGCGTGTCGGTGTGGAAGTTGGGGAATGTCCGCTGCCGGAAGCGTTTTTTGATGCCGCTCTGACCGAGGAGCCGGGCGATACGGTTTCGCATCTGCCTGTTGCGCTCTGCCTCCTCCTCCGCCCGGATGCGTTCCTCCTCTTTGCGGTCGTAATCCTCCCAGTAGGCTTTCGCCTGCTCGCAGTTGCATCTGCGGGGCTGGCCGTGCCAAAACATGACCTCATTCCCGAACACGATGCCCTCCGCCGGAAGCTCCGCCCCGCAGAACTGGCACTTGCCCGGAGGAGGCGGCTCGTTCCGCCAGCGCAGGCCTCGCGCCTTTGCCTCCTGCAGTGTCACGATGCAGTCATTCTTTGAAGCCTCCCGACGGTTTGAAGCCTCCGGGGTTTGTGCCTGCTGGCCGCCCAGTACCTCTCCTATCCGCGTCAAATCCGCCATATCCGTGTCCTCCCTCCTGCGTGTACTCGCTCTCGTATCCCTTGGCATTCAGCCACGTCGCCGGGTTGGGAATGTATTGCCGCTCCCGGAAACGGTTGTCGTACCTCTTTGCGTTCTCGATGGCCTGCAGCACTTTCTGGACGAACGCCTCGTCCGGCTCCGGGTCGATTTTGGCCCACGCCTTTTCCGCCGCTGCCGGGTCTACCTTTTTCGGGTAGGCCGCGTAGAACTGCTCGAACAGCTCCCGCTGCTTTGCGCTCAGTATGCTCGCCCGGCGCGGTCTGCCGCGTTTTTTGGGCTGCTCCGGGGCCGGGGCCTGCTCCGGGGCTTTCTCCTGTTTGGGCGGTTTCTCCGGCTCCGGCTCGCTGCCGGGCCTGCGCGGGGCCGATACCGTGCGCTTGGAGTAAACGTCCTGTAGGTTGTCCACGAGGCTCTGGCACCAGATGATTTTGCCCTCCCGCCATAGCTCCGTGTCGATGTTCCCCCGGAGGGCGAGCATATCCAGTATCTCGTCCGCCTGCTCCTCCGTGACCTTGGTGAGGGCCACGAGGTACATCTTGTCCGCAGGCTGCGAGCAGTCGTAGTAGTGCCCCTCGCTCCGCCCCAGCAGCTCCAACAGCTTAAACCAAAAGGCGTAACCGTCATTGCCCCAATTCTGCTCCAAAATGAACTTTGTCCGGCTGTCTGTGCTGACGAAGTGAGGGAAGTAGTCTACTGTCTGTTTTCTCGGTCGTCCCAACGACTACACCTCCTCTTTCTGTGCCTATCCGGGGATTTTCTCCCCGGATAGGCTCGGTAATTATTCGTAAATGACCTTGCTGCCCTCCGGCGTTTTCACCACGTCCACGCTTTGCGGGAAGCGCGACTTCATGGCCGGGTCGTGAGTGATAGCCATGACCTTGAGGTCGCTGTACCGCTGCTGGATGGCTTCCAACGCGTCGCAGTAAGCCTGTACGCCGGGAGCGTCGAGGAATGGAGGCTCGTCGATGAAAAGGAAGCCAAGCTGTACCCCCGCCTTGCTGCTCTTGATTTCCGAGAGGGCGAGGATTACGGAGAGGGCCGCCTTGACGCGCTCGCCTCCGCTCCGGCTCATGTACGGGAGCCGCCCGGTGTCGCTGTCGTTGATGATGATGTCGAGGGTCGTGACCTCTTTCTTGCTGTTGCTCTTGAGCACCTTTTCAGTGACGAACTCCACGCTCATTTTTCCGCCGGACATCTGGCCGAGGATGTTGGTCGCGGTCGCCTCAAATACCGGGATGATGCTGCGGATGATGTTGTGGGGGATGCCGTCCTGCGAAAACGCCTTTTTCAGCTCCTCGTAGCCTGCGGCCTTGCCTGCCAGCGCGTTCATCTGCTCCTGCAGCTCCGCCGCCGCCTCCCGGCTCTTTTCCGCCTGCTCCGCCTGCTTACGGAGACCGCCCAGCGTCATGGCCGCTCTCCGGGCCTGCTCCTGCAGGTCGCGGATTTCAGCCTCCGCCGCGTCTACCTGCGCCTGCAGTTCCTCTCTACCGACGGTCTTGCTGCGCTCCTCCGTCAGCTCCGCCTGCGTGTCCGCGATTTCAGCGTCCACGGCCTCGATTTCCCCGTCCACTTCCAGCAGCCGGGTCGCCGCTGCCGCCTTTTTCTCCCGCGCTACCGGGAGCTGCCTCTCTTTGTCCAGCCAGCTCCGGGCCTGCGCGAGGGCCGTCTGCAGCGCGGAGTAGGCCCCCAAGTCCCCGTCGAGCTGCTGCATCTGCTGCTCCACCTCCGCGAGGGCGGCCCTGCCGTGCTCTGCGGTCGCCTCTGCGTCCGCAATGGAGCAGTCCAGCTCTTTGGCCCTCTCGGTATAGGCTTCCAGCTCCGCCCTCTGCGCCGCGAGATTGCGGTATTCCTTTTCCGCTGCCTCAAGTGAGCGGAAAGAGGCCCTGAGAGCGTCGATTTCCTCCGGGTGGTATAAACACCCGTCCAATGCCTCTTGCGCCAGCAGGACGGCATCTGAGGCAGCCCTGCGCCTATCCGCATAGCTTTCGTTCTCCTCGTCCAGCGCGGCCCGTGCCTGCGGCAGCTCCTCCTGCGCCTTGAGCGCGTCCCGGAGGAATGTGCAGCTCACCTCGCCGCTCGCGCCCTCGATGAACGGGCACTCACTGTCGGCCAGCAGCTCCACCTTGTCCTCAAGCTGGACGACGCGGCTATGTAGCCGTTCCGCCTGCTTTTCGTGTTCCCGGTTGAGCGTCAAAAGTGCCTCCGCCGCCTCCTGCGCCGTCGCCTTTTTCTGCTCCCATTCCGGCCTGATGGCTTCCAGCTCCTCTATCCGGGCCGCCGTTGCCGTATATTCCTCGTGCCTCTGCGCCAGCTCCTCCGCACGGGCGAGGGCGGCCTGCAGCGGCTCAATCTTTGCCAGCGTGATGGCGGCCCTTTTCTTCCGCATTTCGTCCGCCGAGTTGACCGCGAGGAAGAGCGCGTCCTGCACCTGCTTTTTCCGGGCGGCAAGGCCGTCGTACTCCGCCTTGCTTTTAATCAGCTCTTTCTCCCGGTCGAGCAGCCTGTTGTACTCCGCCACTCCCGCCATGATTTCCGGCTCCGCCGCGAGGATGGTGTCCGCCGCCGTAATGAGGCCCACCTGCGTCGTTTTCAACTGCTCTTTGGTCGCCCTCGTCGCCGTGAGGGTGGAGAGCTTGCTGTTGAGCTTGAGCACTCGCCCCGCCGCCTCAAGCTGCGTATTCAGCTTGACCTTGAGGCCGTCCACGGCTGCGGCCTTGTCCTGCGCTGCCTGCTCCAAGCTCTTGCGCCGGGCCTCCGCGTCCTCGATTTGGGCGGCCAGCTCCGCGCCGTCCGGCAGTCCCGCGAGGATGGTGTCCGCCCGGTCTGCGAGGGAGCGGATGGTGCGGTTGGTGTCGGTGGCCCTGTCTGCCGCCAGCTCCCCCATGTCCTCGTAAATCCCAAGACCGAGGATGCTGCCGAGGATGCTCATTCTGGCCTCTTTGTCCGCCTGCAGGAACAGCCCGTACTGGTCTTGCATGATAAGGGCGCAGGCCTTGAGCGTCAGGCTGTCGATGCCGAGGATGTTGATGATTTCCTGCTGTGTATCGCGGAACTTTTCCTTGCTGCGGTCAGTCCATTCTCCGTCCACCAGCTCCGCGATATTCAGCGTCGCCTTGCCGCTCTTTGCGCGGGTGCGCGTCACGCGGTAGGTGCGCTCGCCCAGTCTGAATGTGAACTTGATGGCTCCGCTCCGGGCCTCCGGGTCGTTGCAAATCCAGCCCGTCAGCTCGCCCTCTCGCGGCTCCTCGTAGAGGCAGTCCAGCATAGCGTCCATGAACAGGCTGCTCTTGCCTACGCCGTTCTGTCCGTTTATGGTGCAGAAGCGGATGCCGTCGTAGCTGAAATGCTCCTCCCGGTAGTTGCGGTAATTCTTGACCTCAATCTCCATCGGGACGAACAGCCCGGTATGGCGTTCCTGCGTGGCCTTTTCGGTGGCCTCTGCGATAAGGGGCCGGGCCAGCTCCACCAGCTCGCCGATGCGCTCCGGGGTGAAATCCTTTTCCGCGAGGTAGCTGCCGAGGTTGTCCTCCGGGGTGCCCTCCGCGTCCATGCTCTTGCGGTCAACCGTGATGCTGATTTTCTGCGGGGTGATTTCCTGTACCCAAAAGGCCCCGCCGTTGCTGTAGAGCCAGTTTTCCAGCACCGCGTGATTGAACGCCTTGTTATGCTCGTCCGTGCAGTCGTAGAGGACGCGGATTACCTTGCCCGTTGTCGCTTCTACGGGCGGCAGTACGCTGTCGTCCCCGTCGTTGATGGCCTGTACCTCCTCGTCCGTCAGCCGGATGGTGAGGTACTGCCGCGTGGGAAGCTCGTGGAACTCCGACCTAACCATCCGGGTGTCCTCCACGATGTCGTGTATCCAGTAGCCCCGCTCCTGCCCCTCGTCGTTGAAGTTGAGGGCGGAAATGGCTCCGCAGTAGTAGGCGTTTCTGCATCCGTCGAGCTTCTGCGGTCTGTGGATGTGGCCGAAGCACACGAGGTCAAAGTCCGCCGCCTGCAGTGTGGAGGGGTAGACGACTGGCTCGAACTGGCTGAAAAATGCCGTCTGGCCGCTCTCCATGTTGCACCCGGTCACGGTGAAGTGTGATACCAGCACCGTGGGGCTGCCTGCGTCGCACTGCGCCTTGAGGCCCATAATCATGTCCTCGATGGCGCGGGTAAATACCTCGTTCTCCTCCTCTTTGGAGAGGCCGGGGTGTTGCGCCCGGTAGTACCCCCGGTCAAAACCGGGGAGGCAGGCGATTTGGATGTAGCTTCCGCTGTGGTCGCTCTTGGTGTAGTAGCCTCCCACTTTCGGCTCCGTCACGATGAACACGTTACGGTCGCCCTCGAACGCTGTCTTGAGCATTTCAAACTGCTGCTCGCTGTCGTGATTTGGGGTTCCCCGCATCACCACGACCGGGCAAACTTCCGACAGCTCCCGGAGGAACTTCACCGCCGTCTGCTGCTCCTTGAGGCCCCGGTCGCTCCATACCCTCGCCTGATGGAAGATGTCCCCGGCGATTACCGCTATGTCGGGCCGCTGCTCTCTGGCCCCGGCCACCAGCGCGTCGAGGCAGTTGCAGATGTCGCGGTATCTGGCGTTCTCCCCGTTTTTCTCCGGGCCGGGGAAGCTCCCGATGTGGAGGTCGCCCGTATGTAATACTCGGATGCTCATTACTGCCCACCTCCCAGCTTCCTCTGGCAGCTCATGCAGAGCGTCCGTCCAAACTGCTCATTGCTGTACCGCACCACGCCGCTGCTGCATTTCGCGCCGCACTCGGTGCAAATCGTCGGGTCAAAGTCCGGCGCGGCCTCCGCCGCTTCCTGCGCCCTGCGCTGCGCCTCTCGCGGGTGCTCCTGCGGGGCCTCCTCATAGGCCCTGTTCTCCGGCTGCGTGATGGGCTGGCCGGGTGTTTCGTACTCCATGCCCTCCTCCACGTCGTCCTCCACGAAGATGGCGCGACGGTCGCCGGAGGAGTGTCTGCCGTAAAGCTCCTGCGCGGATGTGAAGAAATGCCGCACTGCCTCCGCCTTGACCGCCTCATTATCGAGGTTGGGAACGAGGTAGGCTACGACGAACGGCTTTTTCAGCTCGTCCAGCGTGTAGGTGCCCTTGATGTGCATGGCCGCTCTCAAGGCCCTGTTGATGGCTTTCGTTTCGCACATTTCCGAGCGGAACTTCAAGAACTCTTTGCGCTGGGCCTCGCTCATGCCGTCCGTAACGTCGGCCACGATGATTTCTTTGTGGGCGACTATCTCGATGTTTTCCCCCGTGAGCTGCGGGACGGAAATCCGGGCCTCGAACTTCACGTCTTTGTTCGGGCAGGCCCCGCAGTTGACCGGGCGGCCAATGCCCCGGTTGACCTCCGCGCATTTCTGGCAGGTGGATGGTACGATAGGCCGGGTGCCGAGTATCTTGATGCCTGCGGCTCGCATCAGTTTGTTGAGGCCCTTTTTTGTGAGGGCGTATTTTGCCGGGGAGCCGAGCCGCGTTTTGCCGTCCCGTCCCGTCCAAGGCTCTTTCGCTTTCTCCTGCTCGTAGATTTCCCCGTCGTTGAGGTTGGTGGAAATCTGCACCACGTTCATCACGGGCTTATGGATGTCCGCGATTTCCGCGACGGTCTGCATCGGCACCAGCAGGTTGTATTTCGCTTCCGGGAACTGTGCCGTGATGGTGAGGGCGTTCCCCCCGCCGTTGTTCGCCGGGACTAAGTTGTTTGTCATTCTAAAAACCTCCTATTGCATTCTCGCTGTGTCTGTGATACAATGGGGGTGCTGATAGGGATGGCGCACGTTTTCCGACGTGTGCTGTCCTTTTTTTATCCCCTCCTGCATCAGGTCGTAGTGCTGCCGGGTGAACTCTGAGAGCCGCCTTGCGCTTACCGTTTCCGCGATAAGCTGGGCCAGATAGAACGGCTCCCGCCGCGCTCCGCCCAAGTCGCCCTCTCTCTCGATGATGTACGCGAGCTTTCTCTCCGCGTAGGCTTTTGCATCATCCCATTCTGACTGCCGGATGCCCGTTCCGAGGTATCTCTCCGCTTGCTGGCGTAGTTTTTCCTCCGTTGTCCTCACCCCCTTTCGGGGTGCCCGTCCGGGCCTCCGCCTGCCGCCCTGCGTCCGCACAGTCGCACCGCTCGCCAAAATCGAGGTGCGCCCCGCAGACCGGGCAAGTGTTGTACTTCATCTGCCTCTCCTCCTCCCGAAAATCCTATCGCATACCCGCTTGTGGATTAGTGTGTACCCGACGCAGAAAACCGCCGCCACCAACATCCACTCGCCGCCCAGCGCGTAGTACCCGCGCACCGCGTATGCTATCGGCACCAGCACCACCGCCAGCACCGCCGCCGGGGTCGCCGCCAGCAGCAGCTCGTAAAGGATTACCAGCCCCCACGCGCAGATGCGGTCGAACTTCCGCTTGCGCCGGGCCGCCCTCTTTGCCGCCGTCTGTCTGGCCGCGCCCTGCACTGTCATTGCCGTCATGCTTTCACCCCTTTCTCACCGTAAGCTCTGCGGCCTCCTGCTGGATGCTCCGGCTGTAGTTGGTGCTGAACACCCCGTCCTCCCAAAGCAGCTCCGCTCCGTACTCACCGCAGTTGTAGGCCATCAGCGCGAGGCCGATGTCGTCGTACTTGTGGTAAAGGCCCTGCAGTATGTAGATGCCGCTCAGTATGTTTTGCTGGCCGTCCAGCATATCCGTCACTCCCAGCTCCTCCCGGAGCCAATCGTGATTGCAGGCGTTGATTTGCATATAGCCGTAGTCGTTTGTCTGGCTCACCACCGTTTCCCGGTAGCTGCTCTCGTGGCCTATCATTGCCACGATGATGTCGTAGTACGGAAAGTCGTACTCCTCGCAAAGGTCTTGCGCGTACTCCTGCAGGCCGTCGTCCAGCGGCACGTCGTAGTAGGTGTAGGCTTTCTCCGGCTCCGCCGTGGCCGGGGCCGCCATATGCTCGGCCTCCACGACCGTCGCCTCCGCGACCGGGGCCTGCGCTTGGAGCTTGTCCGTCACGCTGGGCGGCTCCTCCGGCTGCATCGTGATAGGCGGCAGGAATGCCGGGGCCTGCGCCGCCCTGCTTTCCAACGTGCCTATCGCCGCCAGCGTGAATATCACCGCCACCGCCATGCTAACGATAATCGGCGGGTATCGGCGCATCTTTCTTTCGTCCATAGTTCCCGGTCGAAGCTGCTGCGTTGAACTGTCGCTGTGCCTGCGTTGCTATGCGCTGTAGTATCCGCTCCACCTCGCAGGCCGTCTTGCGGCAGTAGTTGTCAGCTATCCGTATCCGGGTATTGCCAATGCTGAACTCGCTGACAACATTCGCCCCGACCATTTTGCACCTCCTTACTCGAATTTACCCAGCCTCGCCGCCCTCTCAAGGGCCGCGAGGTTTTCGTCTGCCCTCCGGCGGAACTCAAGCAGTTTCGCCCGTATCTCCGGGACTGCCGCCTGCTCCTCCTCGGTGAGCTTTCCGTCCTCCATCAGCGCGGAGAGCTGCCGGATGGTCTGCTCCATTTCTCCGCTGACGTTCAGCAGCCGTATGAGCGCCCTCTCCGCTGGCATTTCGGGTATCTCCCGGCAGTCCTTTCCCAGCGGGCACTCGTTCACGCAGTACCACGTCCGCAGCTCCGGCTCCGCGTATGCGTCCGCCATCAGCGCGACGACTATGTTGGGCGGCCTCGTTATGTCCAGCTCGTATTTCTTGAGGCTGTCCTCGGTCACGCCGGGCAGGAAGTCTACCGCCCCCGCCCTTGTCAAGAGCTTTTCGTTGTACTTTGCCGCCCTCATTCGTGCCTCGTAGTACCTGTTGCCGCAGGCTTTTGTAGCTTGCTTTGGCATTTATCTTCACCTCCCTTTGGGGTAGAATAATGGCAGGTTGAGGCGAGAGGGGTTTGACGCCGTTCGCGGCCCTCGCCCGGCTCCCTGCGTCCGCTTTGCCCTGTTTTGGGGCAATTTGCCGCAAAAAATATTTACTTCTGCAAGGGCATGGTATTGTCGAATATGTCGTCGCCGTAATAGCTCAGTACCCGCTTGATGCGAAGCGCCAGCCGCAGTGATGGCTGCTTATCTCCTGTTTCGACCTGCGCGTAGTGGCTCCGGCTTACGCCGACCGCCGCGCTCATGGTCTGCTGGGTGTAGCCGTGCGCCTCGCGGAGCTTCTGCAACTTGGCTCTCATGTCCTCTCTCTCCTTTCTCTCTGATGTCCTGTTTTGGGCCTCTGAGATAGATTATAGTCCCCATTTGGGGCAAAGTCAACCACTTTCTAAAAATTTTTTGAGGCCGTCCGCTCTTTTGCCGCTTTTTGGGGCAATCACTACACAAAACGGGGCAAAAGAGCTATAATAAAATCTATGCGGAGGTGCTGTTATGCAAAAGTTTTCTGACCGCCTTATCTCCCTGCGTAAGGAACGCGGTATGACGCAGGAGGAGCTGGCAAAAGCTATCAACAAGAAGCGTTCCACCCTCTCCGGGTACGAAACGGAGGGGAAAGAGCCTGACCTTGAGTTGGTCTGCTTTCTCGCCAAGTATTTCGGGGTTTCCACCGACTACCTGCTGGGCTACTCCGAAGAGCGCAACCACGTTGAGCAGGTGTTCTTCAACGATACCGTCAATTTCGAGCGGCACTTCAAGGCCCTCCCCGCCGAGCTGCGGCCTGTCGTCGCCCAGTGCTTTGATAGCTTCTACCTGCTGCTGGGCCGCGATATTCAGCTCGCCCGGCCCGAACGCCTGCGGGTCTACCAAGAACTGCTCCATACGTTGCAGTCCCTCCGGGCTGATATTCGCAAGGCCATCGAAGCCTCCGGCGGTGCTGTCGCTGACCCCGTGGCCCTGTCTGACCTCATGGCTATGCAGAGCCAGCTCAAGAACGCCGTTTCCGCCCTGCTGGATAAGCTGATGCAGGCGGATATGGAGGTCGCATTTAACGTCAAGAGAGGCGGAGGAGCCGCATCATCAAGCGTGTCGGGAATGTGATTTTCGTGGATTTCCGCCCCTCCTCGTGAGGGGCGTTTCCCGTTTCCGCTCCGTAATGCCCTCTGGCGGCCCCTGTTCGCCCGTGAGAGCGTTTTTCGGGCCGGGGTGGTATAAATCCTTACCCGGCGCGTTCGACGCTCTGTGGGGCGTTTCTGGGCCTTTCCGTGCCCGTCTGCCGCAATCCGGGGCAAACGAGAGCGGCCCGTCTGTCAAAGTGGAGGTGATAACTCATGCAATACTGCCTGTACCTGCGAAAGTCCCGCGCCGACCTTGAGGCCGAGGCCCACGGTGAGGGCGAAACGCTGGCCCGGCACGAAAAGCTCCTCCTTGAGCTTGCCAAACGCTCCCACCTCAACGTGACGCAGATATACCGCGAGGTCGTTTCCGGCGAAACGATTGCCGCCCGGCCCGTCATGCAGCAGCTCCTGCAGGAGGTCGAGCGCGGCCTCTGGGAGGGTGTCCTCGTCGTCGAGATCGAGCGTCTGGCCCGTGGCGATACCATCGACCAAGGTATCATGGCGCAGGCGTTCAAGTTCTCCGGGACGAAAATCATCACCCCGCTCAAGGTCTATGACCCCACCAACGAGTACGACGAGGAGTATTTCGAGTTTGGCCTGTTCATGTCCCGGCGCGAGTATAAGACCATCAACCGCCGCCTGCAGCGCGGTCGCCTTGCCTCTGCCAAAGAGGGGAAATGGGTGTCCGGGGTGGCCCCCTACGGGTACGAGCGCATCCGGGTGCCGAACGATAAGGGCTGGACGCTGCGCCCGGTGGAGGCCGAGGCCGATATAGTCCGCTTCATCTTCCGGCTCTATACCTCCGGGGAGGAGGCCGAGGACGGCACCGTGAAGCGCATCGGCTCATACTCTCTGGCCCTCCGGCTCGACCGTATGGGCGTGGCCCCGCCGGGCGGTGCTCCCTGCTGGAATAGCTCCACCATCCAAGCTATCCTGCAAAATCCCACCTACATCGGGAAAGTCCGTTGGAATGTCCATAAGACCAAAAAGCGGCTTATCAACAACACTGTGCAGGTCGAGCACTACGTCGCCCCGCCGGAGGAGCAGGTCTTGGTAGACGGCCTGCATCCCGCCATTGTGGACGAGGCCGTCTTTCTGGCCGCTCAAGACCTCTTTGCTCAAAAAGGCCCTCCGCCCGTCCAGACGGCAAACGTCGTCACCAATCCGCTGGCCGGGGTGCTCGTCTGCGGCCTCTGCGGTCGCCACATCGTCCTCCGGCCCAATGCCTACGGCGGCCTGCTCGTCTGCCCTAACCGGGTCTGCCAGTGCGTCGGCTCCAAGTACGCCGTCGTCGAGGAGCGGCTGCTGCAGTCCCTTGAGCAATGGCTCGATGGCTACCGCCTCTCTTGGTCTGACCGCCCTCCGGCGGAGGAGCAGGCCCTCTTAGACCTCAAGGCGAAGTCTGTCCAAAAGGCCAAGAACGACCTCGAAACGCTCCGGCGGCAGCTCTCCCGCACCCACGACCTCTTGGAGCAGGGTGTCTACGATACCGACACGTTCCTTTCCCGCTCCCGCGACCTCACCGCTCGCATCACCGCCGCCGAGGAAAACCTCGCGGCCCTCTCTGCGGAGCTGGCCGAGGACGAGGAACGCGCCGCCAGCCGGGTGAACATCATCCCAAAGGTGGAGCGGCTGCTCGAAGTCTATGCCGCGCTGCCCTCCGCGCAGGCCAAGAACGAAATGCTCAAGGAGGTCGTCGAAAAGGCCGAGTATACGAAGCTCTCCCGGTGCGGAAAAAATGGCCCGTTCGATAATTTCGAGCTGTTGGTATTTCCGAAGCTGCCGCCTAAAATCGGTTGAAATATTTTGAGCCGTCCCGTATTTCGGGGCGGCTCTTTCTTTGTGATAACCTTACGGGTGTTACTTGCCACATTTTATTGCTGTTACCCACCGAAACCCGGCGGGTAGACGATCGTTGAGAGACATCCCTAGATTTGAACGCGCAAATACCTTCTGGCCAGCTCCTGGACCATCTTCGTATAAAGGCTCTGGCAGGCTTCCGCCTTTCCCCGCTCCAGTGCTTCATAGCAGGGTCGGAGGTAGGCATCCCAAATGAAAGGGTAAACCTTAGCCGGGTTGTCCATCAGGCCAATGGCGGTGACAATGCCAGGGGCTAGGTCATAATACTGGGCGATGAGGCGGGGCCCATCGGGTTGGGACTGGAGGTAGCTGTCCCGGAAGCTCCGAAATGCAGCCAGCTCTGGGCAATCGTCAGGCTTACCGGACTGAGCGCACACCGCCGTGGTGATAAAGCACAGCTTCTTCCGCTGGAAGCCCTGGCAGATCTCTTCATAGGTGGTGAGTTGGAAGACCTTTTTCGGATACCGGATCAGCCACTGTTCCCGGAGAATCCGACAAAAGTCCTCACAGGCCGAGGTCCTCTCCAGGCGAATGCCGGGGATCAGCAGCAGACAAATGGTGCACTTCACATCATCCAGAAGGGCGTCTCTGCCCGTTAGTCCCCGTTTATTTTTCACGCTCCAATCCTCCACCTGATCAAGAAAAATGTCTGCCAGGGCCGCCAGAGCCGCCTCCGCCCCCTCCTGCGGTCTTGCCTGGGCGGCAGCATCCATGGCGCGGAACACCGGCCGGCAAGCCTGCCGGTATGCCTGAAAGTAGGGTTCAAACTCCGTTTTGGTCAAATGGCGAAAGGCGTCCGGATACCCGGTAACGCAGGCCAGCAGATGTGCAGCCACGTAATTGTAAGCCTCCTGCGCCTGAGAAATCGATGCGGTCGCAGTCAGCTCCGGAAGCAACTCCTCCACATGCAGCCACGACCCGCAGTACAGGCAGGAAAACCGGTGCAGCTCCGCCGGGATCTGCAATTTCTTTCCACATTTGGGGCATATGCCCAAAATCAGCCTGGTGTCACTCATCAATATCCCTCCATGGAAGCGCTCAGTATATATGTTCCAACCTCCCACCTAAAGCAATTGCCAAGGTGAGAGGTTTTATTTTTTCACACTTTTTTCCTGATGTCAACTTCCTTGCCCGTCTGCGTGCAAATTTTTCTCCGGGCGCCACATGTTTTTTCCGGTCCGGGAAATACTACCTCTGACAAACATGGTAGAAAGCGGTGGTGTCCTTGCAGACCTTTGCCTGCGGAACCAAAATTATCGCCGGGCCCGGGGCCCGGTGGAGCTTAAAGGACCGGGAGGCCAAGCGGGTCTTCCTGGTGACAGATTCCTTCTTCTCAGAAAGGGGGACGGCCCTGGAAATTGCCCGGTCAGCGGGAGAATGCCAGGAAATTTTTGATCAGGTGACTCCAGATCCCACGGCGGAGCTGATCGCCCGGGGTACCGCCAGGCTGAAGGCCTTCCAGCCGGACCTGGTGGTAGCCCTGGGGGGCGGCAGTCCCATGGACGCGGCCAAAGCCATGGTGTACTTCTCCGGCGAACCCATTCCTCTGGCCGCCATCCCCACCACCTCCGGCTCCGGGGCAGAGGTGACGGATTTTGCCATTATAACCCACAACGAGGTCAAGCACCCCCTGGTCAGCGAGCGTCTCCGGCCCCAGATTGCAATTTTGGACAGTGAGCTACTGGAGGAGCTGCCCCGGAGCCTCATTGCCGATGCAGGCTTTGACGTCCTGGCCCATGCCCTGGAGGCCGTGGCGGGGCGGAACGCCAGTCCCATTACGGATGCCCTGGCCCGGGACGCCTTCTGCACAGCCTATTCCCTGCTGCCGGCTTCCTACGGTGGGGAGCCCTCGGTGCGGCTGCCCATTCACCTGGCTGCCACCATGGCGGCCATGGCCTTTTCCCAGGCGGGACTGGGGATTTGCCACGCCTTAGCCCACAGCCTGGGTGGGCAATTTCACGTACCTCATGGACGGCTCAACGCCATTTTATTGCCCGCCGTGGTGGCCTGCAACGGTGTGGCAGCGGGTGCAGCCTACACCGCCTTGGCGCGTCAGGCAGGCCTGGGGGGCTCTGCCGAAGCCATTGCCCTGCGGAACCTGACAAATGGGCTGATTCGCCTGCGCCGGGAGCTGCGCCTGCCTGCCACACTGGCTGAGGCAGGGGTAGCCCCACGGGACCTGCAACGAAACCTGGGAACCATTGTAGAGGCTGCGTTGGCGGACCCCTGCTGCAAGACCAATCCCGTGGAACCCAGCCGTGGCCTTTTGGAGGAACTTTTAAAGGAGGTCGCAGGCCATGGGTGAGACCTTGCACTCTGTTGGCATCGACGTAGGCACTTCCACCACGCAACTGATTTTCTCCCGCCTTACGGTAGAAAACCGGGCCAATGCCTATGCCGTTCCCGACTTCACCATCGGAGACCGGGAGATCCTGTACCGAAGCCCCATTCATTTTACCCCCCTTCTGTCTGCCACAAGGCTGGATGCGGCAGGCATTCGGCAAATCGTGGCGGAGGAATACCGTCTGGCGGGAATTGAGCCCCAGCTGGTATCCACCGGGGCCATCATCATCACCGGCGAGACCGCACGGAAGGAAAACGCCAGGGCCGTTTTGGACAGCCTGAAGGAATTTGCCGGGGAATTCGTAGTCGCAACCGCTGGGCCGGATTTGGAAAGCGTCCTGGCAGCCAAAGGCGCAGGCGCCGAACGGTTCTCCGCCCAGACCGGCAAAACGGTGCTCCACATGGACATCGGCGGCGGCACCAGCAATCTGGCTCTGGTGGAGGCCGGACATGTGACCGAGACCGGCTGCCTGAATGTGGGAGGCCGGCTCATCAAGGTAGCAGGAGGCGTCGTCCAGTATGTGTCTCCCGTTCTCCAGGGCTTATGCCATTTGGGACCGGGCCAGCGGGTGACGGAAGCGGACCTGGCCCCTACTATAGAGCGCTTGGTCCAGGCTCTGGAGGTGGCGGCTGGCCTGCGGCAAGGAGAGATTCCCCCCAGCCTCCTGACCAATCGGCAAATCCCCCTCCCGCCGGGGCAAATCACCCTGTCCTTTTCCGGCGGTGTGGCGGATCTGATCCGGCAGACGCCTCCCGATGCCTTTGCCTACGGGGACATCGGCGTGCTCCTGGGCCGGGCCATCCGGCGCAGCGCCCTGTGCCAGGGGGACTACGTTCTGGGGGAGGAAACCATCCGGGCCACCGTCATCGGAGCAGGATGCCACAGCACCCAACTCTCCGGCAGCACCGTGTTCGCCCGGGACGTCAGGTTCCCTCTGCAAAATCTGCCTGTCCTCGCTCTCACAGACCAAGAGCAGAATCTGCCCACCCGCCGTCTGGCGGAGCGGATTGCACAGCTTCGGGCCCGGTGGGAGGAGGACTCCCCCGCCGCCCTGTTTCTCCCTGGCCTGCCCAGCCCGGGCTATGATGACCTGGCCAACCTGGCGGGCCGCCTGGCTGAGATTCTGCCCCAACTGGGCAGCCCCGCTGTGGTGGTCACTGGAGAAGATATGGCCAAGGCCCTGGGCCAAGCCTTGGCGACCCGTCTGCCGGGCCCCCTTCTGTGCCTGGATGGGCTGGAGCTTCCCGATGGGAGCTTCCTGGATGTGGCCGCCCCGGTAGCTGGCGGCGCAGCCTATCCCGTGGTAAAGAAAACTCTGGTTCTGGCCTGAGGCTCAGACCAGGCGATAGGAAATATCGATGTAGAATTCACAAAGGGAGTGAATCCATGATTCTGAAAACAAGGCTTTTGGGCAAGACATATGCATTCCGGGACATCAAGGACGCCCTGGCCAAAGCCAATGAAGACAAAACCGGAGACCGCCTGGCGGGATTGGCGGCGGAGACCGCTCAGGAGCGGGTCGCCGCCAAGGTGGTGGTGGCCAGCCTGCTGTTGTCCGACCTCCGGGAGCACCCCGCAGTTCCCTATGAGGAGGACGAGGTGACCCGCATCATCCAGGACGATGTCAACGAACCCCAATACACCAAAATTCGCAACTGGACCGTCTCCGACCTGCGGGAGTGGATTCTGGATGAGAAGACCACCGGCGCGGACATTCGCCGTCTGAGCCGGGGGCTCACCTCGGAGATGGTGGCGGCAGTGGCCAAGCTCATGAGCAACCTGGACCTCATCTATGCCGCCCAAAAAATCCGCATCACCGCCCACTGCAACACCACCATTGGCCTGCCGGGCACCCTCTCCTGCCGCCTGCAGCCCAACCACACAACCGACGACCCAGATGGAATTCTGGCCTCCACCCTGGAGGGCCTCACCTTCGGAGCTGGCGACGCCGTCATTGGCCTCAACCCCGTCACCGATTCTGCCCAACGGGTAAAGGAGGTGCTGGAACGATTCCGGGAAGTGAAGGAGCGGTGGAATATCCCCACCCAGACCTGCGTCCTGGCCCACGTCACCACTCAAATGACCGCCGTGGAGGCCGGCGCCCCGGCTGACCTCATCTTCCAGTCCATTGCCGGCAGTCAAAAGGGCAACGAGGCCTTCGGCTTCTCCGCCAAAACCCTGGAGGAGGCCCGGGCCATGGCTCTGTCCCGGGGCACGG
>ERZ1673697.1517-NODE-1517-length-25955-cov-22.751931_pt1 | contig 25955 bp, 19 predicted proteins | sample MGYA00580227_ERZ1673697 | MGnify/ENA primary metagenome ERZ1673697 (study PRJEB41218, sample SAMN15661759) | gut metagenome | host: Homo sapiens | place: Canada: London | collected 2015-08-20/2019-03-30 | study: EMG produced TPA metagenomics assembly of...
TTTCACAAGAAAAACGGGATTTCAAAATTAGCGACGTTCTCATAACCGCTTGGTCCCGGGTTCAAGTCCTGGCTGGCCCACCATACAGTTCGTACTCGAACCCGATTCTTTACGAAAAAGGGTTCGGGTACATTTTTTGTTTACGGGAGGTTCGCGGTTGCGGAGTGTAACGAAGCAATGAAAGCCCCAGTGGGGCTTTCAAGCGACAGAACGGTCTTGCGCAGCAAGATGGAGGGGCCTCGCCCCGACAAGTTCCTGCGGAGGCACTACTCAGAACAGTAAGCAGGAATGAGTAAAGGCAGGGTATCATCGTGGCGATGGTATCCTGCCTTTTGTGCGATAGGATGATTATAAGCCAAAGGCTCTCACCTGTTCTGTCGTATGCGCAGAACGAGCGAGAGCCTTTGTGATGAAAAGAAGAAAATGAAGGAGGATAGCTTGTTATTTGGCGGCTTTTTCGCCCTCCGGGAAGATGATCTTATTCACAAAGAAGAAGATGACCATGGAGATGCCGCCGTTGAGCACGGTGGTGCCGATGTTGTAGATAAAGTCCGGCACCAGCAGGCCAGCCACCGCCACCCAGATGCAATTGATGGAGTTGACGATGCAGGTGATGAGGCAGAAGGCCAGCACATACCAGCCGATCTGCTTGGCCAGGTTGCCCTTGCTGCGGAACACAAAGCTGCGCTGGATGGGGAAGTTGATGCACTCCCCGATGACCATGGCGATCATATAAGCGCAGAAGTAGGGCAGACCGCCGTGAGCGGCGTCGTAGCCCAGGATATTCCACTTGAAGGTCTCCCCGAACAAGGTGATGTCGATGCCGGGCCAGCCGAAATCCACCACCGGCAGACTGGCAAAAGCCTTGGGCAGAAACTGCAGCAGCAGGTATTTGAATACCGTAATGAGGTTGGACACGATGACAAAGAGGCCGCCCTCACGCACCCACCTGGCAGCGGCCGGGTGCTTGGCCGCAAAGTTATTCCAGAAGTTCATAGGTTGGCTCCTCTCAGCTGTTTTTCAGGCGTTCTTCCATGCGGCTGTTCAGCACCACATTCTTCAGAGCCTCCCAGATCACCCGCACCAGGCCGATGATCCAGAAGCCCTTCAGCTCCATGACGATGCCGTCCACCATGCCCATGCTGATGGCACCATTGGTCATTTTAGCCAAAGCACGCAGGGGCATATTGTACTGGAACAGGATGTTCAGGTCCGGTTTGCCTTTTTTGATGCTGCGGCGCAGCAGGGCCCCCAGCACAGCGGCAGCCAGCCAGCCGATGGGACTGCGGCCATGGCCCATCTCTCCCAGGGTCATGTTCCGGTCGATGCGGACCTTGTTTTCCGGCAGGGGACGGCCCAGCAGGGCCTCGTACTCTGCGTCCGGCACGCTGGCCACCTCTCCGGTCTTGTAGTGGGGCAGCTCCAGCCCGGCATAGGGGTCCGGGGCGTGGGTGCCCTCCACCGTCACCACGGCGGTGAGCCGGATGTCGGCACTGGAGGCACCTACCAGCAGCTGGTAGCTGCCTCCCTCCACCTCCCATCGGTCGGTCTTGACGTTCCAGTAGCGGAACGCCTTGTCATCCAGCGGGATGGTGACGGTCTTGCTCTCTCCGGCTTCCAGCTGCACCTTGAAAAAGCCCTTTAACTCCTTGGCGGGACGGAAAATTTTTGCATCCGGTTTTGCCACATACAGCTGCACCACCTCGGCACCTGCACAGCTACCGGTGTTGGTAACGGTAAGGGTCACGCCTTGGGCGTCGGCCTGCAGGTCACTGTAGGCAAAGCTGGTATAGCTCAGGCCGTAGCCGAATGGGAAAGCGGTGGGCACCCCGGCGGTGTCGTAGTAACGGTAGCCCACATACAGACCCTCGCGGTACTCCACGGTGCGTCCCGCGCCGCCGAAGCGCTCCTTTGCGGGGGTGTCGGCGTAGCGGCACGCCCAGGTCTCCGCCAGCTTGCCGCAGGGGTTCTGTGCGCCGGTGAGCACCTCCACCAGTGCGCCCGCGCCTGCCTGACCGCCCAAGCAGCCGTAGACCAGCGCCTTGCAGTCCTTGAGCCATGCGCTTTCCAGCGAGGAGCCTGCGCTCAACAGCACCACCACGTTGGGGTTGACAGCAGCCACGGCAGCCAGCAGCGCCAGCTGGTTTTCTGCCAGCTTCATGTCGGCGCGGTCGATGCCCTCGCTCTCCTTGATCTCATCCAGACCCATGCACAGCAGCACCACATCGGCGTTCTTTGCCAGCAGCACCGCTTCGGCCTGCAGCGCATCATCGGGCTTGCCCTGCCGGTCAAAGCCCTGGGCGTAGCCGACGCTGTTCAGCCCGCTTTCGGCAAGGCAGTCCAGAAAGGAATCCACCTTGATGGAGTTGACGGCGCTGGAGCCTGCACCCTGATAGCGGGGCGTCTGGGCAAAGTCGCCGATGACTGCCACCTTTTCCCCCTTTGCAAGGGGCAACAGGCTGTTTTCGTTCTTCAGCAGCACGATGCTCTGGGCAGCCGCCCGGCGTGCCAGGGCGTGGTGGGCGTCGGCGTCAAACTTGCTGGGGGCGGTGTCCACCGCTGCCTTGGTGGTGAACACCAGCTCCAGCAGCTCCTTCAGCCGGGCGTCCACGTCCGCTTCGGTGATCTTGCCGGTCTGCACCGCCTTTATCAGCTCCCGGATGGAGTCATCACCCGGGCAGGGCATTTCCAGGGTAGAGCCGTTCTTCACGCCAAGGGCGTGGTCGTTGCTGCCGCCCCAGTCGGTGACCACCGCGCCATCAAAGCCCCAGTCCTTCCGCAGGATGTCCATGAGCAGGTGGGCGTTCTCGTTGGCGTAGGTGCCGTTGATGAGGTTGTAGGCCGACATGATGGTCTTGGGCTGGGCCTCTTTGACCACCATCTCAAAGCCCGTCAGGTAGATCTCCCGGAAGGTGCGCTCGTCCACAATGGAATCCGAGGCCATACGGCGCAGCTCCTGACTGTTCACCGCAAAGTGCTTGGGGCAGGCGGCAATGCCGTTTTTCTGGATGCCGCGGACGTAGGCCGCCGCCATCTTCCCGGCAAGGTAGGGATCCTCCGAGAAATACTCGAAGTTGCGGCCGCACAGGGGGCTGCGCTTGATGTTCAGGCCGGGGCCCAGCAGCACCGACACGCCCTGTGCCGCTGCTTCTTCGCCCATAGCTGCGCCCACAGCCTCGCCCAGCGCGGGGTCCCAGCTGTTGGCAACGGTAGCCGAGGTGGGGAAGCAGGTGGCGGGCACACTGGGGTTCAGGCCCAGATGGTCGGCTGCGCCCGCCTGCTTGCGCACGCCGTTGGGGCCGTCCGACAGGGTGATAGCCGGGATGCCCTTGCCCGGCAGCGCCCGGGTGGTAAACACCGTCTCGCCCGAGAGCAGCGCACATTTCTGTTCCAGATCCAAGCTGTTGATGATATCTGTATGTTTCATGGATCGCTCCTGATAAAAAGAAGGGGCGACGGGCGCTTTGCCCGCCGCCCCTTCCGTTTTTTGTATTACTCAGACGGTTTTGATGTCGTCCTCTTTCTTTTTCCGGAAGCGGAAGATGGTCAGGATGACCAGGACTGCGATCAGACCGCCGCAGACGCCATCCACAGCGTAGATGACCTTCTGGTAAGGCTCGACCTTTGCCAGATAACGGCTGCCCGGCATACCGCCGTTCATTGCCTTGGAGTTTGCAATGGTGTACAGGATGTTGTGAACTGCCTCACGGCCATAGTGATAATCCGAAACATCATCCTTGTTGAAGGTATAACGTGCGCCGGTGGGCAGGTTGGTCAGCTTGCCGTCTGCACCGGCCTGGATCATCTGGCCAGCGTCCATAAAGACACCGGTGTTTGCGTTGTCGGTGATGATAAAGCCGTGGAAGCCCCACTCGTTGCGCAGCAGGCCGGTGATCATGTTGTAGTTGCCGCCGGCCCAGGTATAGCCAACGCGGTTGAAGGAGGTCATGATGCCGGTGACGGACGGGATCTCGGTGGTGGCATTGCTGTAAGTGCCGTCGCCGTTGTCCTTTGCATAGTTCATCTCGGCCTTATCAGACTTGACGCACATCTCAAAGGGCTTGAGGTAGATCTCGCGGGCCGCCTGCTCGTTCAGGAAGGTCGCAATGCTGTACTGGCCTTCACGGTCGCCGCGGTGGTTCTCCTGATCGTTGATGGCGTAGTGCTTGACAAAGACATACATACCGCGGGAGATGACGCCCTCACACTCGAGGGAAGCAATGTGACCGCCGATGAACGGATCCTCGGAGTAATACTCGCTGTTGCGGCCGGAGAATGCAGTGCGGTGCATGTTGACTGCCGGTGCATACCAGCCATCGACATCCAGATAGTAGGACTCGTCGCCAATGTTCTCGCCGTAGTGAGTGGCCAGATCATCGTTGTAGGTCTGGGCCAGAACGATGACGCCGCAGTGGGCGATGTTCCTGCTGAAAACAAAGTTGCCGCTTGCATCAAAACCATAGTTCACCAGACCGGTTGCCGCGTCACGGTCTGTTGCAGCAGGCTTGTCCACGGACTTGATGGCTGCCGTACCATAGCCGGACTGGGTGATCAGGGTCTGGTAATCGCTGGGGGTCAGCTGGTCGAGCAGGTCGTTCCACTTGGGGTCGTTGTAATCCAGACCACGCATATCGATCAGGCCGAGGCCGTTGTCCTTGCCGTAGACAAGCTCATCGGTCAGGGTAGAAGGATCGGTGGGGTTCAGGGAATCGAAGGAATCCAGCTTTGCCAGATCCTCGCTGCTGATGGTCTTATAGTAAGTATAGGAAGCGGGGTTGCCGTTTGCATCGGTGCCGTTGATGGGGTTGCCCCAAGTGCTGATCTGGTCGCTGACCTCGCCGTCAACAGTCGGCCAGGTGCCAGTCCAGTCGTTGCGGGACAGATACTGGAAGCCGCCGTTTGCCTGATCCAGCTGGTTGGTGACCTCCACGCCGGTGGTGGTGTCGTTCTTATAGGTCGTGGTATCCACGGTGCCGTTGGCCGGGGTATAGGTTGCAACAAAAGCAGTGTCACCGTCGGCGGTCATGCCGTCTGCCACGGTCTTGCCCTTGGCAGAGAGGATGTTGTTGACAGCATCGTGTGCATTCTTAGCTGCGGTGATGTAGTAGTCACCGGCATCCAGGATGTAGGTCTTGGCGTTGGTGTAGTCGTAGGACTTCAGCTGTTCCTGGTCGAAGGTGACCGTCACGGTCTCGCTTGCACCGGGAGCCAGCTCCGAGGTCTTGGCGTAACCGACCAGTTCAACGGCAGCCTTTTCCACCTTGTTGGCCTTGTCGTAATCGGTATAGGGGCTCTGTGCATAGACCTGTACGACATCCTTGCCGGCCACATCACCCGTATTGGTGACCTTGACCGTCACGGTGCAGGTATCGCCATCCCAGCTGGTGTTGTAATCCGACCAGTCAAAGGTGGTGTAGGACAGGCCGTAGCCGAAGGGGTACATCACAGCATCGTCGTAGTTGTAATCGCCCGCATTGCCCTGACCGAGGACTTTATCCTCGTAACGGGTCTCGTAGTAGCGGTAGCCAACATAGATGCCCTCTTTGTAGCTGACGTAGTTGTACTTGGTAAGGTTGCCATTCTCATCGTAGTAGGCAAAGTCGCCGAAGTTCTGCGCCGCCGGGCTGTTCATGGCATCCACTTCATAGGTATCCACGGTGCGGCCGGAAGGATTGACCTTGCCGGAGAAGATCTCAGCCAGAGAGCACAGGCCGTAGTCGCCCATGGCAGGAGCCGAGATGACCGTGTGGATGCTGGGATAATCCTCCACCCAGCTCAGATCAACCGCTGCACTGGAGTTGAGCAGCAGCACGACATCGTCAAAGTTGTCGTTCAGGTACTGGAGGATCTCCAGTTCCACGGAATCCGGCTCGAGGTAGGTCTTGGTCTTGTCCTCCTCCACATCGGTGTGGTTGTACATGGAGCGCGGCATATCGCGGCCTTCGCCCGCCACACGGCTGAACACAAAGACCGGCACCGTGCCCTGCATGGAATCGGTCAGGCCCGGCTCCGCCTGCATGACGGACAGCGGGCACTCGTTGATGGAGAAGTCCTCGTCATCACCGTAAGAGACCGAGCCGACACCCAGGCCGTAATCCTTGCCGTTGCCTTCGGAATAGAATTTCCAGAGGTCCTCGTTGACACCGAACCCGGCATCTTCAAAGGCCGTTTTCATATCGACTTTGTTGCCGCCGATGTAGCTGACAGCAGAATGGCTGACAAAGCTGAAGGTGGTATCCGTGCTGTACGGCATTCTGCCTTCATCGTTCTTCAGCAGGACGATGCCCTCTGCTGCGATCTGCTTGTTCAGGGCGATCTCGTCCTGTACCAGCGCTTCTTCCGTGTCAAAACCGGGCTTGCTGTACTCCATGTTGATGCCTTCGGTCTTGGCCTTGCTGTTGTCGATGCCGCCGCTCTTCAGCCCCAGGATGCTCTGCACACTGCTTGCGTTGGGCGGGATCAGCACGTTGGCCGCGACAATGCCACCGGCCAGCGCGATACACAATACACCGGAAACAGCGGTTTTGACGATCTTACCGACCATCTTGCCGCCTTTCTTTTTCTGTGCCATAACTCGATTTCTCCTTGTCTTTTTCCTACACCGGCCCGGGCCGGTGCCTGCTGTCCAGAACGCGTCCGTTCTTTCATTGGATGTATTGTAGCACGTCCGCCGCCCGGTGGGACGTTTTCTGCATAATCTGTTGCTTCTGAATCACAATCTGCAAAAAGTTTCAGAAACGCCGCCTTTTTTATTGTGCTTATCCACAACTTAAAAAGCGGAATCTTGTGCATTCCGCCAAACAAAAAGCGGCAGGGGATACCTGCCGTAAAAAATCATTCGTTTTTGGGGAGTGGGAACAGGATGCGCAGGGTGCACCAGTTGTTTTCCCAGTGCAGCGTCATGCTGCCGCCGTGCTGCCCGACGGTGGTGCGGACGCTTTTCAGGTCGGTTCCCTGCGGCAGACCGTCCGCATCCAGCGCGGGGGCTGTCTCTGTATAGTGCTCGAACCGCAGCATGGCAAAACCGCCCTGACTGTACACCGCCACCTTGACCAGCCGCTTTTCGGGGTCCGGCTCGGCGCGCACGGCGGCAATGGCGTTGTCCAGCGCCACGCCCACGATGGTGCACAGCTCCCGGATGGTGAGAAAGCCCAGCATCCTGCCGTCCGCTACGCTGGTGATGGTGATATTCTCCTGCTGGCATTCCATGGTCTTGGCGGTGAGCAGGGTATCCAGCACCGGGTTGCCGGTCTTGTTCTCGGCCTCGTACTGGCGGATGTTCTGCTCCATGGCGGCAATGGCGGCGTTCTGCTTGGTCTGGTCCTGCTCCTCCCGGATGCGGGCAAGTTGGACTTTCAGTTCATGGTACCGCCGGTTGATGAGGTTGATGCCCTCCTTGCTGCGCTTGTACTGCTCGTACTGGCGGTGCAGCACCTCGTCCATGGCGGCAAGCTCGCTGTGCAAAGCGTTCTCCCGCAGCTGCTCGTGCTGCACGGTCAGGATCAGCACACCGGAAAAATCCACCAGTGTGCGGATGGAAAAGATGCTCATGTTGATATCGCTGCCCGGCAGAAAGCCCAGATTGCTCACCGCAAAGGCGGTCAGCGCCAGCATGACCGCCGTCAAGGCAGCGCTGCCGCCGATCTGTAAGTGCCCGGCGGGCTGGGGGCGGCGGTGCAGCCAATAGCACATTCCCCCAAACAGCGCCCCGTACACCAGTACCAGCAGCAACAGGGAAAGCGGCTCCCACGGGCTGCGGGTAGGCCAGAGGGCGCAGTGGAGCTGCCACTCCACGCTGGCGGCAAGCTCTGCCAGAATAAACGCCCGGGCGCAGTGATACCCGGTTTCCAGCAGGGTAATGCTCCACACACCCCATAAATATAAGTATGAAAGCCCGATGGCCGTTGCCATGCAGGGGATCCAGAACCTCCCGGGCACGTTGCCTGTCAGCCCCAGAAACGCCGACAGCACCGCCGCCCACAACAGGGTGACGCCCGCAGTGACCGTCTTGGAAAAGCGGGGCACCAGTGCCGGTGTGATCAGCAGTACCGACAGGCACTCGGCAAGGGCGGTGTACAGCCGGGGGATGTCCGGCAGCGCAGTCATGAACCCTCACCTCCGATGTAATCGGTCAGTGCCGCAAGAAAGGCCTTACGCTTGGGGCGGCTGACCTGCAGCTCGCAGGGGCCCACCTGCACGGTGCTCTGCCGCAGCTCCCGCACCTGTGCCAGATTGACAAGATAGCCGCTGTTGCACCGGGCAAAGGGGCAGGCAGCCAGCTTTTCTTCAAAGGTCTTGAGCGCACCCGGGGCAGAAAAATCGCCCTCGTCGGTGTAAAAATGCACCCGGTGCCCCTCGCTTTCCAAGTAATAGATGCTTGCGGTATCCAGTCGGCGCAGCCCGCCCTCCACCGGCACGGTCAGGTAGCGCTTTGCCCGTTTTTCCAACCGGGAAACCGCCTTGAGCAGCTGCTGCGAAAAGGCGAAGTAGGGCACCGGCTTCAGCACATAGTCCAGCGCTCCCACCGAGTAGCCCCGGATGGCATACTGCGCCATGTTGGTGATGAAGATCAGGATCACCTCTGCATCCATCTGCCGGATGCGCTCTGCCGTGGTCATGCCGTCCAGATGTTTCATCTCCACATCCAGAAAAATAATATCGTAGACCGCGCGGTAGTCGTCCAGAATGTCCACCCCGTCCGCAAAGAGCGTTACTTCAAATTCTGTCCCGTACTGCCGGGTATACCGCCGGACATACTCCTGCAATACCCCCTGTACCTCCGCGTCATCCTCTACGATCGCCACCCGGATCATGACCGCACCTCCCTTACCACACCTTTGTGGAATTATTACGGCCCTATTATAGCGCAATCACGGCGGGCTTGCCAAGTCCCTGCACCGTCTGTTTCTGAAATCGTGAAATAGCCCCCAAAAAACGGATTTGAGTCAGGAGATGACGAACTCTCAGCTTGTCGCACGCGTTTCCCGCAGGGTCTGGGGCAGGCACGCCCCAACAAGAAGCGGTCCCAAAGGGACACAAATTTTCAAGAATTGAAAATTTGCGGCCACGGGACGGTTCTTGCCCTCACAACTTTAGGCAAAGAAGTTTTCATGGATATTGAAGTCAAACGAATGTCCTCTACGGCCATTGAGATGCTCGACCAGCTCAGTATTGTCTGCAAGCGGTTCGGGGTGGACTACTACGCCGCATCCCAGAATCAGCGTGATTTACTGGACAGTATTGCTCTGCACGAGTATCAGTTAAAGAAGGCGCACGAACAAGGCTTGAAACGCTCGGAAGTTCCTCCGTTTCTTGGCTTGAAGCGCACTGACCGCAGCAACGAGATGCCCGCTTAAAGGTTCGAGTGCTGTGGAGAATGCTCCACCAAAAAAGCACGAAGGTTTCGGCCTTCGTGCTTCTTTTTTGTATGCCGACTGCTGATTGGCAATCGGTGCAAAAACCATATTCAGGCAAGCATCCTGCCCTCCAGATAGGAGCAGCGGAGGTAGTCGGGATTGGTATAGTAAACGTTGGAATTGAAGTCAGAGATCTCATCCGTGATAAAAGAGGAAAAAATATCCAGAATGCCTTGTGCGGCATCGTCGTTTTTCATAGTAGACAGTACCAAGCCCTGATACAGCATTCCGATGGAAGTAGTCGAAGGAACCGTATAGCGGCATTCCGAAACCGTGTCGAATGTTCCCTCTGCAATCTGGAAGTCCTCGATCAGTTCATCCGAAACCTGCTCAAAGGAAAGGCAGTGGTTGACTTCGGCAAGCCGGAGCTGCCGCTCGATATCGGCTTTGGAAAAGCAAGCGATCACATCCTGCCGATGATTTTTCGTCTTACGGGCAATGTACTCGATCAGACTGCAAACATAGAAAACGTCATTTTCCTGCTTTTCAGTCATGGATATGTTCACTCCTTTCAAACGTCAGGCAACGCAGAGCATTGACGGTAGAGATGCCGCTTCCAAAAAAGGGACGTTCCACGGAACGTCCCTTTGATTGCCTGTGCTTACCGGAACACTGCCACGACATAGGCGGTGCCGTTGTAGTCGATGAAGGCCGCGCCCATTTCGTTGTGACCGACTGCGTCCTCCAGCAGCTCTGCCGCCGCGCTGTCGGCCTGCGGCGCATACAGCCAGGCCGTCATGGCCGCGCTGTCATCCAGCAGGAGCGCCACCGTTACATCCTTCGGGACACCATAGCACCCGGACCAGTATAGGAAGTCGTTCAGATCATCCGTATGGCTCATGTTGCTGTCCGCATCCAGCGCCACGGTGTACACCAGATCCAGGCCGCTGACCCGCAGGCTGTCCGGTTCCTGTACAAACCATTCTGCCACCGCTTTGGCCGTGTTATCCAGCTCCTGTGTATGGGCAACGCCCAGCTGCTGCGCCAGCTCTGCGGCTTTTTCAGCGTCCGTGCCGGTGTTCACGCTCCCCAGCCCGCTGCAGGCCGTAAGCACACCAAGCGCCAGCACCCCAGCCAGCAGGCAGACAAGCAGATTTTTCCAGTGTTTCATCTTGATCAGCTCCTTTCACGCTGCATCCGTCCCCGCCGCCCCAGACCGGCAGGGCCTTTTTGTTCATGATATCATGCTTCCGGGCAAAAAACAAGGCCGCTGCCTGCAAACGGCAGCGGCCTTGTCCGGTTTTTACTTTGCGTACTCGACAGCGCGGCTCTCGCGGATGACGTTGACCTTGATCTGGCCGGGGTAATCCAGCGTATCCTCGATCTTTTTGGCAATGGAGCGTGCCAGCAGGATGACCTGATCGTCGCTGATGACGTCGGGCTTGACCAGAATGCGCACCTCGCGGCCTGCCTGTACGGCAAAGGCCTGCTCCACGCCCTCGAAGCTGGAGGAGATCTCCTCCAGATTTTCCAGACGCTTGACGTAGCTTTCCACGTTCTCGCGGCGGGCACCCGGGCGGGCGGCGCTGATGGCGTCGGCAGCCTGAATGATGAAGGCCAGCGGGGTCTTGGGCTCCACGTCGCCGTGGTGGGCCTCAATGGCGTGGATGATCTGGGTGTTTTCCTTGTACTTGCGGCAAATGTCCACGCCGATCTGGACGTGGCTGCCCTCGATCTCGTGATCCAGTGCCTTGCCAATGTCATGCAGCAGACCGGCACGGCGTGCCATGGTCACGTTGACCCCCATCTCGCCTGCCAGCAGGCCGGCCACCCAGGCCACTTCCATGCTGTGGGTCAGGGCGTTCTGGCCAAAGCTGGTACGGTACTTCAACCGGCCGATCAGCTTGATCAGGTCCGGGTGCAGGCCGTGGATGCCCAGCTCCATCACCGCACGCTCGCCTTCGCGCTTCATCTGCAGCTCCAGCTCGTGGCGGCACTTTTCCACCGTTTCCTCAATGCGGGCGGGGTGGATGCGGCCGTCGCCGATCAGGCGTTCCAGGGTCATGCGGGCCACCTCGCGGCGGGTCTGGTCGAAGGAGGACAGGGTAATGGCCTCCGGGGTATCGTCGATGATCAGGTCCACACCGGTGGCGGTTTCCAGCGCACGGATGTTGCGGCCCTCGCGGCCGATGATGCGGCCCTTCATCTCGTCACTGGGCAGCGGCACCACGCTCACGGTGGTCTCGCTGCAGTGGTCGGCGGCGCAGCGGCTCACGGCCTGACCGATCAGGTTGCGGGCGATGTTGTCGCAGTTCTCCTTCAGGTCGGTCTCGTAGGCGGCAATGCGCACGGCCTTTTCGTGGGTGAGCTCCTCATCCACCTTGTGCAGCAGCACCTCGCGGGCGTCCTCCTGGCTCAGGCCGGCCAGCGTTTCCAGACGCTCCATCTCCTTGGCGCGCAGGGCGTCGATCTCGGCCAGACGGGCGTCGGCCTCGGCGGTACGCTTCTTCAGGTCCTCTTCCTTGCGCTCCAGGGCTTCGGTCTTGCGGTCCAGGGCATTTTCCTTCTGGTCAATGCGGTTTTCCTGACGGCTGATCTCAGCACGGCGCTGTTTGATCTCCTTGTCGGCCTCTGCCTTCTGGGCATCGACCTCGGCCTTCAGCTTGAAGGCCTCGTCCTTGGCTTCCAGAACCGCTTCCTTGCGCTTCTGGTCTGCGGTCTTGATCGCTTCGTTCACCAGGCGGGTCGCCTCGGCTTCGGCGCTGCCGATCTGTGCTTCGGCGGTCTTTTTCCGGTTGTTGTAACCAACAAAATAGCCCGCAGCTGCACCGACAACACCCACGATCAGGGCCACGATCACTTCGATCGCGGTCATCGTGTTCACTCTCCTTTGTTCTGATTTTTCATTCAGGTTCAAACAAGCAGGAGACGCTGTGCGGCAGGCTGTGGGCAACGATCTATAAGGGAGCCTTCCATGCAAAAAGTGACAACAAAAATCACACGCGCAGGCAGACCCTGCACGGGCATTGCGGCTTTTTTCTATCCGGTTCTGGCTTATATAAAACAGGCGCGCTTCGCCTGTGGAGAAACTCCGGTCACGGGGACGACCTGCACACAGCGTCTTTTATTCCATACTACTAATTATATTACGAAACATTTGCACGCTTGTCAAGGGAAAACCGGCTCCTGCCGCATATTTTTTGTGCACATGGCCGATTTTATGCCGCAAAAACCCCGGTGTATCTGCATACACCAGGGCTCATTCTGCATCATTATTCCAGATACATCCTCCGCAGGCGCATCCGCCGGGCGGGAGTCAGGCCGTACTCCCGGGCCAGATACTCCTCCGCGCTGCCGCACGCTTCCCGGATGACCTGCAGCACATAGGGTGCCGCACCCGGATCCACGCCCGCCTGTGTGCAGAACCGCATCCGCTTGGACGGGTCGGCAGCGATCTCTTCCGCGTGGCCCGCCAGGAGGGCGTCGATCTCGGCCTTGCGGCAGACATTCGTCTGCACAAAGTCCGCGCAGATCGTCTCGTCGGACGCACCCAGCGCCAGCAGGATCAGCATGGCGGCCACGCCGGTGCGGTCCTTGCCGGCAGAGCAGTGGAACAGGATGGGCGTCTCGCCGGCTTCCAGCGCCCGGAACAGCTCCTTGAAGGCCTTGTTGCCGAACAGCATCTGTCGGTACATCCGGTACAGGATGTTCTCGCCCTCCCGGGCGGTGCGCATCATGCGCTCGATGTCACCGGGGGCAAAGCTGATCTCATGGCCGTCGTCGCCGCACAGGGCACAGATCTGCACCAGCCGGGCACCGTCCGGCACATAGTCCGGCTCGGCCTGGGCCTCGGCAGTGCTGCGCAGGTCCAGAATCAGCCGCAAGCCCAGCGCATCCAGCCGGGCACGGTCCGCCGGGTCGGTGAGCCGCGCGGTGCACACGCCGCGCCAGATCTGGCCCCAGCGCACGGTCTTGCCCTCATCGGCCGGATAGCCGCCCAGCTCCCGGAAGTTGGTCGCACCCGCAAAGGGCAGCTGGGTACCAGGGGCCGGGTGCACCGGAGCGGCAGGCTTTGCCGCCGTGCTGGACAGCACCGGGAAGTTGTAGAAGGGCTTGGCCGGACGGCCCCGGCGCGGCGGCAGTGAGGTGGCCCCGCCCAGCACCTCCATCAGGTAGCTGCGCAGCAGGTCGATGTAGGCCGAGGTATAGTCCCGGCGCTGTACCAGCGACACGCACAGCGGGGGCAGGTCCTCCAGCAGCACATCCCGCACCCGGTCCAGCTCCCGCCGGGCACCGGGCTCGTAGCGGGTCAGGCAGGTGCACAGCTGCTCCTGCACCAGATAATAGGCCTGGTAAAAGCTGGGGCCGATCTCGGCGTTGGGCGCAAACCCGGCCCGGGCACAGGCCGACCACAGCGGACTGAACAGGTCCTGCCGCAGGCTGGGCAGCAGCACCCGCTGCCCCCGCAGGTCGGCCAGCGGGATGCTCTCCCGGTCCCAGAAGGGGTGACCGCGGGGCACCAGCAGGCAGGCAGGGTCGGCCCGCAGGGTGGTGCGGGCCAGTACCGGAGCCGCACAGCCCAGGTCGATGACCAGACCGGCGTCCAGCTCGCCCTGCTCCACGGCATCGGCCACAGCGTCGTTGTCCAGCAGGCGGAACCGCATCTCCACATGAGGGTACTGCTGGCGGAACTTGTCCAGCTGCGTTTCCAGCCCAGGCAGGTAGTCCGGCACCAGCGCCACGCTGATGCCGATGTGCACCGGCTGGGCCGACTGGATCTCGGCCCGCAGGGCGGCCTGCATCTGCTGGAACTGCTCCACCACCGGGGTGGCATGGCGCTGCAGGCTCATGCCGCGGTCAGTGAGGGTGAGTTTGTGGTGGGCACTGAGAAACAGCGGCCCGCAAAGTTCCGCTTCCAGCGCAGAGATGCTCTGCCGCAGCGCCTGCCGCGACAAAAACAGCCGCTGTGCGGCCCGGGTATAATTCATTTCTTCGCACAATACCAGAAAGTAGTGCAGCTGGCGGATGTCCATGGTTTCCTCCTGCGGATGTTTGTCATAAATAAAGAATACCGCCTTTTCCGGCAATTGTAAAGCCGGTGGACCTTCTTCCCGGTCACATTTTTTGCTGCGCTCTGCATTCCGCCGTATCACGCCGTCACGTGGACCGCATTTTCCCGGACGGCATCAATGGTTTCCATCAGCTCACCGTTCTCGTCAAAATCCGGCAGGCGGCCGTACTTCATCTTTTTGATGGCCGGGAACACCCGCTGCTGCATGGTGAGGAAAATCTCACGGGAGTCCTTATCCTTGAACTTGCTCCACCGCATGGACTGGCCTGCCGCACTGGCGGGGAAGAGGTGCTCCATCTTCTCGCCCGCCATGCTCTCAAACTCTTCGGTGGCAAGCTCCTTTTCGTCCAGCGACCGGATGAACATGAGATAGGTCAGCTGCTCGATGCCGGTTTTATGGCAGGGTTCAGGACATCCGAACAGACACCGTTTAATATAGAAATGAGGTTCACCCTGAACAAACTGCTTTCCTGCCGCCATTGAGAAAAAACAATCCCCACAGCCACAAAAAGGACTGTAGGGATTGCTTTTATGGTGAAGGAGAAAGAGAATAACGTGTTAACCCTTGTCCGCGCCGGAGGTGATGCCCTCGACGTAGAACTTCTGCATGATGACAAACAGGATGGAGATGGGGATGGACACCAGCACACCGCCTGCACAGAAGAGCGCAAAGTAATTGTTGATCAGGGTCTTTTGCAGCATATTATACAGACCGATAGCCACTGTCCAGTCGGCAGAGACGCCCGAATTCAGGATCATTTTTGCCATCACGAAATCGGTCCATGGAACCATGAAAGAGCTGATGATGGTATAGACCAGGATCGGCTTGGACATGGGCAGAACGACCTGGAAGAACACACGGGCGTCGGATGCGCCGTCCAGCTTAGCGGCCTCCCGCAGGGAGATGGGGATGGTATCAAAGAAGCCCTTGCAGATCAGATAGCCCAGACCGGACGAACCGGCATAGACCATGATAAGACCGGCATAGGAGTTGGTCAGATTCAGATATTTCAGGACGAAATAGACGGCGATCATTGCCAGCACGCCGGGGAACAGGTTGACGCTGACAGAAAGGTTCTGGATCAGCTTGCGCCCCTTGAAGCGGCAGCAGCTCAGCGCGTAGGCTACCATCAGCACAAAGCAGGTGGAGATAACGCAGTTGAAACAGGCCACCACAAGGGTGTTGGTAAACCAGCGCGGGAACTGCGCCACGGAGTCCGGGTGGAACAGAATGTTGACATAGTTGCGCAGTGTGTAACTGGCCGGGAAGAACTGTCGCACATTGATGCCCCGGTCTGTGGAGAAGGATGTGACCAGAAGCCACAGAATGGGTACCAGCCAGATAGCTGCCAGCAGGGCCAGCAGCAGATGCCGCAGGATGCTGCGGACTGTGCGGAGGATACGCCCGCGGCGCAGCTGCGCTGCGGTCTCTGCCCGGCGTGCCGGAGAAACAGTTGTCTGTGTCAAGAGAACGTCGCCTCCTTTTTATTGAGGAACCGGAAGCATACCAGCGTGAACACAGCACAGATGATGAACACCATAATGCCAATGACGGCGGCCATCTTGTAGTTGTACTGCTCCTGTGTCAGGCGGAACAGCCATGTGACCAGCAGATCCACCTCTTTTGCACTGGAGGAAGCCAGCGCCTGATCCTTGGTGATATAAACGTCCTGCGTGAGCAGATAGATGACGTTGAAGTTGTTGACGTTGCGCACAAAATCCGTAACCAGTGCCGGGCCCTGCACACTGAGCAGGTAGGGCAGCTTGATGTAGATAAAGCTCTGCAGCGGCGATGCACCATCAATGGTGGAGGCCTCCAGCATATCGGTGGGAATATTCATCAGCACACCGGTGGCAATGAGCATCTGGTAGGGCACGCCCACCCAGATGTTGATGAGGATGATCATGAACTTAGCCCAATGCTGATCGGTCAGGAAGGGAATGTGGTTCATGTTCTGCCCCAGCAGACCGATGGCCTTTAAAAAATCGGTCACGCCTGCATTGGCCATCATGGTGTTGAAGATGCCGGCATCCGAGAAGAAGTTGCGCACCAGCAGCAGGGTGACGAACTGCGGCACCGCAATGGTGATGATGAACAATGTGCGCCAGAGCTTTTGGCACTTGGTCTTTTTATTGTTGATGAGCATGGCCAGAAATACGCCGCCGAAGAAGTTGGTGAAGGTGGCAAAGAAGGCCCACACCAGCGTCCAGCTGAGCACCCGGCCAAAGGCGTAGCTGAAGGTCAGGCTCAGCGACTGCCCGCCAAACAGAGAAGCAAAGTTAGCCAGCCCCACCCATGTAAACAGGGCGGCGGGAGGCATATGCTGCTGATCGTAGTTGGTAAAGGCAACAGCGATCAAAATGAACAGCGGGATGATGGTGAACACCACCACACCCAGCACCGGAAGGGTGAGCAGGGTAACGTAGAACTTTTCGTTCAGGTACAAGGTGATATCCTGCCGGAAATTGTTGGGCTTTTTGCCAGCGGCCTTCTGCGCCTGTAACGCGTAATTGCTCTGCACCACCAGCATGGCAGCAGCGATCAGCGTTACAATGACCACCAGTGCGATCACGCTGAGCAGCAGGATGGCAAACGAGTTGTCGTAGTTGTTGACCTCGTTCTTTAAGGTAAGGGGGTTGAACTGCATCTCCATCTGCACTGTGCCCAGCGTGCCGAACTTTTTCAGCGCAGGAATGCCGGAAGTGCCCAGAAAATACAGTCCCAGCCCCTGCACCAGTGTTACCAGCAGTGCCTTGATAAGCTGGCCGTGGCCAATGTAGCCCAGACCCCAGACAAAGAGGGACAGCTTTGTAAAAATATCTCCGTGAACAAATGCGTGACCGAACTTCTGAAGGAAATTCGGCTCCCGGCCATCTGCCCGCAAGGGTGGTGTAAGGACCATTTCTGCCACAGAAGTCAACTCCTTTCTTGGTATGCAGAGGGGGTTATAGCAAACAGGATGTTAGGTTGACGCCGATTTCTTGTATTGCGATAAAAAGCGGGCACACCGCATTCTGCTGCGTGCCCGCCGGGAAAAACCGGAACTTACTGTACCACAGGTGCGGTGATGCCGGCCACAGCGTCATCCACCAGCTGCTGCGTGGTCTTGCCCTGCGTGTCGCCGGAGGCGAGGATCTCGCCCAGACTTGCGGCGGAGCTCCAGTAGTTTGCGCCTACCCGCTGCAGGGTAGCGTAAGAGCTCTGCTCAGCCAGTGCGGCAATGGCGGGTGCAGACTGCACAGCCTCGGAAGCATTGGCGTTGATGTTGGAGGGGCCCAGCTTGCGGTCGTTGAAGCGCTTGTTCTGGTTGTCCTCGTTGGTGATGAAGTCGGCCAGCATCATAGCCACGCCCACGTTGGCGCTGTGGGGATTGACGCCCACCAGCTTGTAGCCGGAGAAGGAGCCCATCTGGACCTGCTCGCCGTTCAGGGTGTAGGTCGGCAGCTTCGTGGCGGCGTAGCCCTCGCCCCAAGCCTCCTCGGCGGTGCTGGCGTTCCAAGTACCGGAGATGGCAGCGCAGCAGCTGCCGTCCTTGATGGCAGAAACGATATCAGCATCCGCGCCGGACTTGAAGCCGGGGTTTGCGGTGATATCCAGAATGGCCTGCGTTACGTCTGCGCCGGGAGCCTCGTTCCAGTTGCAGACGGTGTTGATGCCGTCATCTGCCAGCGTAGCCACCAGACCGGCACCGGCGTAGAAGCTGTAAATGTACCATGCATCGTTCACACTCATCATGAACTTTTTGCCGGCAGCTGCAGCCTTTTCCAGCATGGTGTCCACGCTCTGCACGTCCTCGGCGCTCAGAATGCTTGCATCATAGTACAGGAAGTAGCCGTTGTCGGCGGTCATGGGGTAGGCGTAAAGCTTGTCGTTCATGGTGGCAGCGCCCACAGAGCCGGGCAGGTTGCGGCTCTTCACGTCGTCCGGGTTCAGCAGCACTTCCTGCAGCGCACCGGCGTTTACCAGCTCGTTCAGCTGGTCATCAGCAAAGGCAAAAACGTCTGCGGCAGACTCCGGGTCAGCCAGAACGGTGTCCTTTGCGCTGGACTCAGACTGCACGCCGATCTCGATGGTCACATTGCCCTTGTCTGCATTCTGCTCGATGAAAGCATCTGCCATCTCGCGCAGCATGGTCTGATCCTCTTCTGCACCCCACATGGTCAGCTTCACATCACCCCAGCTCTCCGCAGCAGAGGCAGCCGTACTGGAAGCGGCAGCAGAGGAAGCGGTGCCAGAGGAAGAACCGCCGCAGGCGGTCAGCACACCGGCAGCAGCCACAGTGCCCATGGCTGCAAGGAAGTTACGGCGGGAAATCAGCTTTTTCATGATCCAGTTCTCCTTCGTTCTCAATCTGAAATCTTCGGGTGCTCTTTGTTGCGCTTACAAGTTGCGCACATCCAAGCAGCTGTTTTTCTGTACCCATAGGATACCGCATTCTTTTGCTCACGTCAATGGACGAAATTCACGGTATTGTTGAGTCGAAACTGGAAAAAGTGACGGTAAAATTAGGATACATGGGCAAAAGTGCGCAACTTTAGCGCAACCTTCGCCCATGCAAAGAGCAAAAATGCCCGCTCCGGGAAAGGAGCAGGCACAAAAAGCGCGTTATTTGATGCTGCGGGAGCGTTCCCTCCACTTGGTAGAGTCCCGCAAAATGACCTGATAACCTTCCAGCTGCCGCATGACGATCTCTTTTCCGGCCAGCCGGTCCAGCAGCATCCGGCAGGCTGTCTTGCCCAGCTGCTCGGCATCGTACTGCACCGCCGAAACAGACGGCGTGATGCTGGCAAGCATGGAGCTGTCGTACAGGCTGGCCACTCGCAGATCGTTGGGCACGAGGATATGCCGCGTCCGCAGCTCCCCCATGACCTCAAAGGCGACCTCATCATCGCCGCAAAGGATGCAATCCGCCTTCTGCTCCAGTGCAGCCTCCAGTGCATCGAGCGTCTGCCCGGCAGATTCCACACCGGAATGAACGAGCCGCTGGTCTACTGGCACACCAAATTCCGCGAATCCACGCAGATAACCGCGTATGCGGTCGGTGTTGACGGCGTAGATGGTACTGCCCACCAGCAGCGCGATCCGCTTGGCGCCCAGCTGCAAAAGGATGCGTGTCATCTCGCAGGCAGCCGCGACCTGATCGTTGTCTGCCTGCGGGATGGTCTTGTCCTCGCTGCGTCCGATGAGCACAAAAGGTGTCTCGTATTGCCGCAAAAGTTCGATGCAGGGATCATCCGCCATGGCGTAGGTCAGGATCACGCCGTCCACCTTGTGGTTGGCCAGCTGCCGCTGCAGCTGCGAATACTCGGTGTTGGAGGCGTAGCAAAGCATCAGGTCATAGCCGCGCTGGTCTGCCATGATGCAGATGCCGCCCATGCACTTGCGCAAAAAGGGCAGATCCAGCGTAATAAAGCGCTGTGGCACGATCATGGCAATGTTGTTGGTGCGCACCTTTTCGCCGCCCTGCGGGGCGGCAGGCTCGGTGCGGGTGCGCCCCATATAGGCGTACACCTTGGCGCGGGTCGCCTCGCTGATGCGTCCCTTTCCGGAAAGTGCGCGTGATACCGTTGTTTTAGAAACACCAAGCGCATCGGCCACCTGCTCGATCGTCATTTTTTCGGTTTCCTTTGCAGCCACAGGATATCCTCTCCTTTTCACAGAACTGCGCAACAATGCGCCACCCCAGCATACCGGGGTAAGCCCGCTTTGTCAAGTATGAAAGCAAACAAAAAGCGTTCTGCTTTTTTGGCAGAACGCTGAAAGCTGGTATTTTGTGCCTTACAGGACCTGCTCGCCGTTTTTCCAGACGGCCGTTCCGTAACGGTTCAGCGCAACACCGCCTACTTCGACCGGATGTTCATTGCAGTTCTGTACAAAGACGAACGTACCGCGCCGCGCGGCCAGAACGCCGTCCGGCAGAGCTTCCGGCCAGGCCGGGGTCAGTCCGACTTCCTTTACAGCAGCACGATAAAATGCGCGATAGAACGCTTCATCGAACCGACTTGCCAGATAATAGGCACGGCCCTCCCCGTAGGAGTGGACAGCCACCGCCGGGCAGTTTGCATAATAGTCCTCGGCATAAACGCTCAGCGGTGTGGCAGGGTCGGTATCGTTCAGACTTGCGACCTCGCATAGGGCCGAACCCTTCGTTTCCGGCAAAGTGGAATCGTCCATCGGGGTGCAGCGGCAGATTTCGCCGTCATACATTCCGTCGATCTCAGTGCGGCGCAGGCCCAGCAGGTCGGTCAAGCCGTAGGGCGTGTCACCCAGGCGGCACAAATCGCTTTCATCCACCACACCGGTCCAGTATGTAACCACGACCGTACCACCATTCCGGGCAAAATCACAGAGTTTTTGGGCAAAGGCATCGGTCAGCAAATAAACCATCGGAACAACGACCAAACCATAACCCGTCAAATCGGATTCCTGATTCACGAACTCCACCGCAATGCCTTCCCGCGCAAGAGCATTGTAGTGCAGCTTCAGCTCGTCCCAGTAGCCCATCCCTGCATTGCGCGGGCCGCAGGAACCTTCCAATGCCCACTTGTTTTCCCAATCGTGGACGATCGCCGCCTGTTTTTCACGGCAAGTCGTTGCAATTTCAGAAAGAACTTCCAGCTTCCGTCCCACTTCCATCGTTTCCCGGAACGGGCGGGCATCCTCCCGCCCATCATGGCCGACGACTGCACCATGGAACTTTTCTTCCGCGCCGCGGCTGGCTCGCCACTGGAAGTAAAGCACACTGTCCGAACCATGTGCAACCGTCTGCAGAGCCGCAAGCTCCGCAATGCCGGGGCGCTTCTGTTTGGAGATCGGCTGCCAGTTGGTAAAGCTGGGGCTGGATTCCATCAGCAGGAAGGGCCTGCCCTTCATGGAGTAATACAGGTCGTGCATCAGGGCCGTATCCAACGCCGTTTCTTCCACTGTTTCGCTGGGCTTGTGCCATGTGGGATAGTTGTCCCAGCTAGCCACGTCGATCTCCTTGGACATTTTGAAATAGTCGATGCCGTCAAACCGGTACATCATGTTTACCGTGAACTTTGCATCCGGCGCAAAATTTTTCACGGTATCACGCTCAAATTTCAAAAAATCAATGTGTCGGTCACTGACAAAGCGCTTCCAGTCCAGCGCAAGGCCCTGCACGGCATTTTCCCCCTGCGGGGCAGGGCTTTCGATTTGTTCCCAAGCGGTATAGTCGTGACTCCAGAACCGGGCGTTCCACGCCTTGTTCAAGGCATCCAAAGAGCCATACCGTTCCTTGAGCCAGCAGCGGAACGCGGCCTGACACAGCTCGCAATGGCAGTCGCCGCTCATCTCGTTGGAGATATGCCAGAGCAGGACAGCCGGGTCATTGCCGAACCGCTGCGCCAGCATCTGGTCGATGATGCGGACTTTTTCCCGGTAGACCGGCGATGTATAGCAGTAATTCTGCCGCCGGTTGTACAGCTCCCGGACCCGGTCTGCCCGGACTCGGCGCACCTCGGGGTACTTGTGCGCCATCCAAGCAGGGCGGGCCGCACTGGGCGTTGCAAGGATCGTATGGATTCCATTGGCATACAGGTTATGGACGATGTCTGCCAGCCAATCCAGCTCAAATACCCCCTCCTGCGGTTCCAATGTGGACCATGAGAACACGCCCAGCGTCACAGTATTAACGTGTGCCTTTTTCATCAGTTCGATGTCCTGCGCCAGAATATCGGGTCGGTCCAGCCACTGTTCCGGGTTGTAGTCTCCGCCATGAAGTAATCTGAGCTGCTGCATGATAGCGGCCTCCTTTGGTTGCGCAAATTGCGCAACATTTTTATCGGATAAAGTTGCGTTCGATACAGAGTATAACAAGAACCTCCACAAGATGCAATGCAGCTTTATGGAATTTCGTTGCAATAAGCTGAACGTTTGATGCGGCACAAGAAACCATCCATGGATGCTTTGGAAGATTCCACAACGTTCATGGGGGATTTATAGGCAGGTTGTCAAAATGCAGAAATACATTGATTGAACGGGAAAACACTTGAACGCCGTGCTATAAGTCCTACTATCACTACACTCCTGCAATAAAATTTGCAAAACCATCTTGACGCACCTTGTAAATCCTGACACTCTCTGTCACAAATCCCACCGAGCTTGTCGGGACAAAGCCCCCGACAAGCTCTGCTCACGATGCACAGGATGCAGACAATGCAAAGAAAAACACGGCTTTCCCGCCGGTGTGCAAAAAATGTGCAAAAGTGTGCAAGCATCCAGAAAAGGAAAATACCACGATGAATCTTGCGATTCTTCGTGGTATTTTTGTGCACTCGAGGGAACTCGAATCCCTGGCCCTCTGATTAAAAGAGCCTACCGGGCAGAACACTTTGATTTTAGAAGTTTCGAGTTTTCGTTGTTTTTGTGCAGAGCATCGTGCTTTTTCACTGTGTAATTTCTGCACCCTTTGTCGTATTTTGCAAATCAGAGTGCCCATTGCATCCCTTGAAACCGTGCAAAAACAGTGCAGAAACCGTGCACTTACTCTTGGACAAATAAAAAATAATGATTTTTGATCCATGACTTGGTGGCGATCTGAGTGACCACAAAGGTAAATTTGATACACGGAAAGAAGAATGCCCACTCGTCTGAGGAGTTCTCAGGGGAGTGGGCATTTCTGTATAATGGCATTTTGTATATGTCACTTGCCACCTTTAGCATGGAGGTTGCCATTTTTTGAGATGAAGTTGACTCTTTTAGCATAAAGGTTGCCATTTGGGGAAAGAAGTTTCTGCTTTTTTATATGGCAAGTTTCCGCACTTTCCGCATTACTTTCCACACTTTCCGTACAACTCCGTGGTGCTGTCTGCGGTCTCTGGCGGCTGCTTTTCTCCACAAAGCATGACCTTGGCAGAGAAAACGCCATTCTGATGGGTAAATGTGCTTGCACCGCCGGTCTTTTCTGCAATATGCTGGACAGACTGGATGCCGATCCCGTTTTCCTTTCGCTTGGACGAGCGGAAGAGCCCGCTTTTTTCGTTGACTTCACCGTCAAATGCGTTTTCCACTTCGACCAAAAGAAGCCGCTCGGCATGGACATACGCGGTGATCGCGATCTTGCGCCGGGCGGGTGCGGTGCGCAGGCTGGCTTCGAATGCGTTTTCCAGAAGATTAGACAGCACCAGACACAGATCGATCTCGTCCACAGGAAGCACCTGTGGTAAGTCGAGTTTGGCACAAAAGGGAACACCCTCACGCTTTGCAAGGGCACAATAATAGCCGACAACACTGTCCGCTGCACGGTTTTCGCAGAAATTCATATCCAGATCCGGGATCCGGGAGACCGTTTTTGCAAGGTAAGCCTTCAGGTTATCCAGATCTCCTGCCTCGGCCAGTGCGGAGATCTGATTCAGCTGGTGGCGCATATCGTGCCGTGCCTGCCGGGCTTCTTCAATGGCGGCTTTCAGGCTTTCATAGCGCTGCTGCTGCATGGAAAGAAACTGATTTTCCTGCTGCAACCTTGCATTCCGGTTAAGGCTGTTTGCCATCAGCAGAAAGATTGCATTGAACATGAACATCAAAAACAAAAGCGCGATGCTCATAACGATGTAGACCTGCAAGACCCGGCCTGTCTGAAGTGTTATCTGGTAGCGCGGGACCATAAAAAGGTTTAGCAGGATGAACACCATCGGAAGCACCCAGAACACATACCACGTCTGCGCAAAATTGTCATCCTCCACCATTGCGCGCACTGAGTGGGTAGAAGGATAATAGGCTGCAGCAGCGGTCAGCCAGCAGATCACGTTATAAAAAATGCAGGCGCTAAAACAGAACCACGGCTTGTCTGGCGGCAGCTGCAGCCGGATCGTGATTACCGTACCAACGGCGCGGGACAAGCTATTCAGGCACGCAAATACCGCGCAGACCGCCAGCGCGATGGTCCCGGATTTCCAGAGAGAGAGCCGCAGCGTTTTGAGATACAGGAAAATTGTCACAATCGTTATGAGCAGCAAGGGGAACGCGGTCGAGAGACCGAAATGATAGCAAAGCAGCCCGCCGCCAAGGCAAAGCCCGAACAGCAGCGGCACCTCCCATACCGCAAGCTTTGCAGAAGACTGCTTCAGATAGGAGCGCACCGGAAAATACGCGAGCAGCAGGCCGGGAAACACAACGGTAAGCTCCAGGATCGGGCGCAGAACATCCTTCAACCCACACGCCCCCTTTGCAGCAGAAATTCCATAAACGCCTGTCGGGCGGCTTTCAAAAGCTCCTGACTGACATAGACCTGGCTGCCGTCCGTCATACAGAAGGCGGCATCCTGAAAATCGGCAGCATTCTCCATATTGATGATCGTACCGCGGCCACAAACAAAAAAGCGCGGGTCCTTTTTGAGCGGCTCTGTGAACGCCTTGAAACTCTGGCGCATGGCAAGCGTTTTGCCGGCAGTGGTGCGGATATTGATGATGTGGGCGAAATGCTCGGCGGATATGATATCACGATAGCACAAATGGATGTCGCTGCCATCCACCTTCACCGTCAAAAACGGCTCTGGGCGGGGGAGTTTTGCGAGCATTTCATCCAACAGACCGGACAACTCGGCCTCTGAAAAGGGCTTGACCAAATAATGAAATGCCCGTACCTGAAACCCCTCGAGTGCATGGTCTGTCGAGGTGGTGGTAAAAACCAGAAGACAGTCTGCGTCTGTTTTCCGAAGTTCCTTTGCCGCCTCCATGCCGCTTAAGCCTTCCATGTAAATGTCCAGAAATGCGGCGGAAAAACGCTGCTCATTTTCTGCCGCCAGAAAAGCCTCTCCGCTGTCAAATTCCAGAAGCTCCGCCTCTGTGCCGCGCGCGCGCAGCTGCCGCATCAGGCGCTCCTTCAGTTGCGCGCGCTCCGCATCGAGGTCATCGACAATTGCAATTCTCATGCTATACCGGAAAGCTGCTTACAAACAGCTTCCAACCTCCTTTATAAAATCTTTCCTCCTGATTATAGCACAGTTGCCCGGTTCTGTCGCAGCAGAAACCGGGATTTCGTGCCGGAAACCGGGCTTTCGTGCCAAATGCCTTGAAAAGGCTGCGCCTGCCCGTATACTGAAGGCAGAAAAACCCCCAACGACGGCAGAAGGAAAGGAGGGGTGTTGTGCATCGAATCGCCGTGCTGACAAACAGCAGGGCGCAGGAAGCCTTTTTAGCAGAGCAGCTCCTACGGTTCTGCGCCGAGCATTGTTTGTTTCCCCAAATGGATTGTTACCGCGATCAGGAAAGCTTTTTTGAAGCCGCACACAACGAGCCGCTGACCAATGCCTTGATCGCCCTGCCGGGTGTCGATGGCTTGAACGCGGTAGAGCATCTGCGCACACTTTGTCCCCAAACGCGCATCATCTGGTGCAGTGACCTGAATTTTTCGCTCCACGCCTTCCGGCTGCGCGCAGACTACTTTCTGCTCGAGCCGGTGACCGAAGACGCTTTACAGCAGGGCTTTTGCAGCTGGCTGGATCAAAAAAAACCGGCAGAGCAGCGCCGACCTGACCGCAACGAACACAACAAGGAGAACGACTTAT
>ERZ1673697.1519-NODE-1519-length-25879-cov-5.158070_pt1 | contig 25879 bp, 33 predicted proteins | sample MGYA00580227_ERZ1673697 | MGnify/ENA primary metagenome ERZ1673697 (study PRJEB41218, sample SAMN15661759) | gut metagenome | host: Homo sapiens | place: Canada: London | collected 2015-08-20/2019-03-30 | study: EMG produced TPA metagenomics assembly of...
GCGTTTGCAGCTGCTGCCTACCTGTAGCGGCGCTTAACTTAATGACATTGCCCAAATTGGGACGCATTACGGAAATAGGCAGTAGGGCAGGCTCAGTCACACCTCCTCACGGCCCGGATTGCTGCCCATATAGGTCATGCTGTACCGCTGCCTGATAGTAATGCTCTATAGTTGTTGGGGCGTTATACAGGACGGTCAACAGATAACCGCGAATGTTGCGGATTTTGGTGGTGTTATTGCGCATACATTCCAGCACATACTCGATGTGCGACTGTTGCAGTGTGGAAAAGCGCTTCTTGACAATCTCGCTTTTGAACTGCGTTCCACCAATGCGGAAGGTTGCCTGGCTGCTGCAAAGCACATCGGTGATGAGTTCTACCAGCTCGTCCACGGTTTCACGGTCATGCCCGGTGAAAGCGATGTAGCCGATATTCTCCTGAACCTGCGCTTTGCGTTCTTCCCGATCCATCCCATCCATCTGGGGTTCCGATGGATGGATAGATGGGTAAAGATAGCTATTATCAGGATAGTTATTCCTATTAAAATAGACTTCGGTTTTTCCGACTTCTGGACTTCTGATTTTCCGAACTCCAGACTTCGGTTTTTCCGAAGTCAAGACTTCTGATGATGGGCTGACTTCTGAAAAACCGAAGTCTTGACTTCTGACAGGCGGATCTTCTACTAAATCAGCGGGCGGCTCGGGAGAAGGCGGGGGAACAGCCCTGGCGGCAAACCGCTTCACATAGATTCGGGCAGGACGGCCCTGACCCTGCTTCACCCGTTCAATGAGGCCAATGCCCCGGTTGGCGTCCAGTTCAGACAGCAGCTTCACACCCTTGTCTTTGCCGCAGTTCATATCCTCCATAATTTCCTCCAGCGTATAGTAAATATAGACCCGGCCCTGTTCATCGTACCAGCCGTTCTTTGCGGAAAGGCCCATCCGGTCAAGCAAAAGGCCGTAAAGAAGTTTAGCGTCTGTGGAAAGATTTTTGAAATGCGCGCCTGTGATAAGCAATTTGGGAATCCGGTAATAGCTGAATTGCTCGGATTCTTCACCGTAGAAATAGGAAAAGGAAACCGCCCTGTCCATCGTCTCACCTCCATTTGGGCATAGAAAAAGGGCGTCCTGAAGATTTCAGAACGCCCGGTGGGGGAGCGGAATGGCATTTTGATATGCTGATCTGCCCCTTGGAAACGAAAAAACTCGTTTTGTTTCCAAAACGAGTTTTTTCATCTTGACTTCCCAAGAAATGGTGGAGATAAGCGGGATCGAACCGCTGACCTCTTGAATGCCATTCAAGCGCTCTCCCAGCTGAGCTATACCCCCGTATTCTATTCGATTTGCGCGTCTCACAAACCGCTCCCCTATAATAACACAAATTGCGAGAAAGTCAAGAGGAAATCAGAAAAAATTTTTGTTTTTTATTGGGGGAGGAAAGAGGTGCCTCAAAACTAGCTTTGAGACACCTCTTGGGTCATGTTTTCTTGAAGAACTTTTCTTTGCATCTGGGGCAGGTAATGGAGATTTTTCCTTTGCCTCTGGGGACGCGAACCAGCTGCTTACATTTGGGGCACTTGTAGTACCGGTTTTTCCGGTCCTTGATGCGGTCTATGAGCTGCAGAAAGCGGCGGTTTTCCTGGTAGCGCCGGTAGGTGTTTTTGGACAGCATCCGGTAAAGCACCAAAACCATAGGAATATAGGCCAGGAGATTGAGCCACCCATTCCGGGTGAACATCCCAACCAGACATAAAATTAGATCCAAAACCAGAATGGCCAGACTCAGCTGGTCCACACCGTAGCGGCCTGCGAATACCCGCTGAAGCCAGTTGCCAAATTTTTGTTTCATAGTCTTATCACCTTGGCGAGAAATTTATATGGTCATTATATGGCAAATCCCGCAAAATTCAACGGCTGGGCGGTAATGTTTACGAATTGTTTAAAACCGGATGGGCAAGAAGGGAGGAGGGGTACTTCAAAACGACAGATGTCTGGTTTTTGAGAGAATTTGTCAAAATTGCAAATGACATTTGCTCTAGAATGCTGTATAATAAGGAATAGTTATGAAGGCATCCCTTCGCTGATTGGGAGGCGGAGCGTGCGTTCTGCAAAGTAGAAATTAGGAAAGAGATAGGAGTGATTCGTTGTGGAGCAAAATCAAAAATACACTTGTTTTGTAATTTCACCCTTGGGGCAGGAAGGAAGCCCTGAGCGAATGAACGCCGACCAGGTTTTGGACTATTTAATTATTCCTACACTGACCAGATGCGGCTTTTCAAAGGAGAATATTGTGCGTTCTGATAAGATAGCCAAGCCGGGCAGAATTTCAGAGCATATTGCCAGCTGCATTGAAACCAGTGAGCTGTGCATCATTGACCTGACAGGCCTGAATGCCAACGTCATGTACGAGTATGGCCTGAGGAAGGGGTACGGAAAGCCCTATATTGTGCTGGCCCAGAAAGGACAGCCTCTGCCTTTTGATGTGTATGATGACCGGACGATATTTTATGACATTTCGGAGGTGCCCGCGCTGATAGCTGCACAGGAAACGTTGGAGAAATTTACAGAGGCGATTAAGGCAAAAGGTTTTATTGAGTCTGAGGGGCCGGAAAGTGTCACATCCATTTCTGAGCGGCTGAAAAGCATTGAGGCAAAGCTGGACAGCGCCTTGAATGTCATACAAAGTGCTACCAAAACCACCGGCAATGTTACGCACCGTGGTGCAGAGGTAGACGACATTTTGACTCAGCTTTCTCCCATCCAGGCCTTCAACTACGCCCTCACCCAACGGGACCTCAAATTGGGAGAGGATCTGATGCCGGTTCTGGAAGGCGCTCTGAGCAAGGAACGGTTCATTGACCAAGTGGTGGCCCAGCTGACATCCATGGGTTCTGCGAAGGCTGCCCGGATTCTGGAGGAGAACTGGGACTATGTCGCCAGTAACTTCACCTTCAAGCAGCGTTACGAAGAGGTGGGCTGCTACATCAGCTACTGTAACCGGGCCGATTGTGAGCCGGAACACTTGGAAAAGCTTGTTGCCACCATTGAGGGGCTTTTGGATGAGGCGCCCTCGCCGAAGGATCGGGCGGGATTGTATAACCAGAAAAACCGGCTTTATTTCGGGGCCTACACCACGTTGGAGGCAAAGGGAGAGGTACATCCGGAATATTTGGAGACCGCCATCCAGGCCCTGGAAAAGGCCATCAAGCTGAACGGCGACGAGCCGTCTTACTACTACAATCTGGCGACCTGCCAGCGGAAGAAGGGCGACTTAGACGCTGCGGTAGATGCCATTTCGAAGTGCATGGATCTGGACAGCAACGATGATGACCACCTGAAGCTGGCCTATGAGCTGTACACGGAAAAGAAGGACTCCAGGGCTGTGGGGACCCTGGAGAAGCTGGCAGCGGTGAACCCCTACCTGGCCAAGCTGGTGCAGAAGAAGAAAAAGTCCTGAGTCACAGGGGGCCGAGTATCAAAACCCGCTGAGCAGATGGAATGTCTGTTCAGCGGGTTTTATTTGGCATCCGAATTGATTGTTACAGTGTGGAGCCGTCCAGCTTGGTGCCGCAGTTGTTGCAGAACCTGGCGGATTTGGGCGCCGCTTGGCCACAGATGGGGCAGTATTGCACGTTGGCGCCTGCTGAGCCTTGGGGCTGCTGACCGGCGGCTGGTGGGATGTAAGCAGGGGGTGCAGGAGGCGCGTACCGGGCGCTGTAGGCCGGATCGGCCAGGCAATGCTGGATCTCGTCATAGAAGCCAGCCTGGGCAAGACCGGCCACCAGGGGCGTCAGGGCGGCGCCCAGCACCGCTGCGAGAGCCAATAAAACGCAAAACGGGACATGCAGGAAACGAATTTGTGCCAGCCCAAGAAGCAGGAGAAGAACCAAGGCCCAACTTCCATAGATCAGCAAATCTGCCAAAAACATCTTTCCGCGATACCCCTTGGTCTCCCGGGCGGAAACCTGGATGGCCTCGGTGGCCTTGACGTCCGGCCGGGTCATGAGGATATAGGGGGTCAAACGGTAGGTGTAGAGCTTGACAGGTCCTAAGACCAGACCGGCAACCGGGATCAGCGTCCACAGGAAGACCCAAAGGCTCATCCATGCCATACCGCCCACCAGGTGGGGCAGCTGCTCCAGGCGGAAGGGGGAGAAGAGGTCGCAAACTTCCGGAAAGGTTCCCTGATAGGCGCGGAGAAAAATCAGCGCTACGGAGCCGCTGAGGACTAGATTCAGGGCAAATGCCGCAGCGGGAACAGCCCAAAAGCCAATCGCCGCCAGCCAGACGAGAAGCCCGGCCAGGAGACGAATGCCCCACAGTAGCAGGGGTTTCATTTGCAAAGTCTTTCGTACTTTCTGAAAAATCCAGGATACCATACAAATTACCTCCTCTGAAAAGCAAAGAACCGGTAGCTCACACGTCTAGTATAGCTGTTTGCCGGTACCTGTCAAGGCAGAGAAAGGAATCTTAAAAAAATCTTCTGATTTCCAGTTCCTCTGGCAGGGGGGGGCGGGCGCATAAAGACACCACATGGTTTTCCCATTCCCACAGACGGAAGTGCAAATCCCAACCCTCCAGGGTGGGGCCCTGGAGATCAAAACTCAGGTGGTTGGGATACCCACGAAGCCCGTCGCCGGTGTATTTCACTGTGGCTTCTTTTAGTGTCCACAGGGAGAGGAACAACCGGTCCGGGTCTTCCGCTTGCTGCCAGAGGCAATATTCCTGGGAAGAGAGTACCTTTTTCACCAGAGCTGGCCGGACGGGCCTGCCCAATTGCTCCGCATCCAATCCCACCTCCGTCTCAGCCAAGGCACAAAAAACCATGGCACGGGTGTGGGTGATGGAGCAGTGAAGGGGGCTGTTGGCAAAATAAGGCTTCCCACGTTTGCGGCGCAAAAGGGGGGGCATTGGCTGCCCCACCGTCTCCTGATACAAGCGGTCCAGAAGGCGGCGGGCATCCAATCCGCCTTGATTGGCAGTGGTGGGGGCGGCAGCAAGGGCAAACAGAGGGGGCATAGGGACTCCTTTCCAGGATGGGGGTTCGGCTACTCCCCAGGGGAGCAGAATCATAAATGAAAAAAGGGGTGCTGCACCTATGCAGCACCCCATCATGTGATTTCGCCGGGGAATTAGCCGTTGCCGCGCATCTGAGCGAAGCACTCGCTGCAGTAGACAGGACGGTCAGACTTGGGCTCAAAGGGCACCTTGGCCTCTCCGCCACAGCGGGCGCAGGTGGCGGTGAAGTACTCACGGGGGCCGCGGGCGGCGTTCTTGCGGGCGTCACGGCAGGCCTTGCAGCGCTGGGGCTCGTTCTGGAAGCCGCGCTCTGCGTAGAACTCCTGCTCACCGGCAGTGAAAACGAATTCGTTGCCGCACTCTTTGCAAACTAAAGTCTTGTCTTCGTACATGGATGAATTACCTCTCTTTGGATAGTTGTGTTAGCCCCGTAAAGTGCCCATCAAGTAATTTGCTGGTCTGTTGTCCAGGGTTTTATGCGAACGGCTTTGCCGTGATCGCCGAGAAAGCCGGCGAAGACGTTTGGATGAAGGTCTGGAGCAGAGGCCCAGACCAGCCCGCAAGTGCACGTCTCACCTAGTTGCATATTATAGCAGAAAAAATGAATTTGTCAATAGTGAATAAGATTTTTTCCTTTGAAAACGCAGATTTAGTCAAATTTACGATTTAGACAGCGCCCCTACAGAGACAGCTGTGTTTGACCAGTGAAAGGCAGGCCCAGATGCTCATAGGCGAGCTGGGTGGCGCACCGTCCCCGGGGCGTCCGGGTCAGGAAGCCCAGCTGCATCAGGTAGGGTTCATATACGTCTTCCAGGGTCACAGCCTCTTCGCCAATGGTGGCAGCCAAGGTTTCCAGGCCTACGGGGCCGCCGCCATAATTTTGAATGATGGCAGTGAGCATTCGGCGGTCTATGGCGTCCAAGCCGAGGCGATCCACTTCCAGCCGCTCCAGGGCCAGGTTGGCAGCCTCCCGTGTGATGACGCCGTCGGCGCAAACCTGGGCAAAATCCCGAACCCGGCGCAGGAACCGGTTGGCGATTCGGGGTGTGCCCCGGCTCCGGGCGGCAATCTCCTGGGCGCCTTGTGGGTCAATTTCCATGCCCAGGAGGGTGGCGGACCGGGCGACGATCCGGGAGAGCTCCTGGGTGGTGTACAGCTCCAGCCGCAGGGATACGCCAAACCGGTCCCGCAGGGGGCTGGAGAGCTGCCCGGCCCGGGTGGTAGCTCCCACTAAAGTGAACTTTGGCAGGTCCAGACGGATGGAGTTGGCGGACGGCCCTTTGCCCACGATGATGTCAATGGCATAGTCCTCCATAGCCGGGTAAAGAATTTCCTCCACCACCCGGTTGAGCCGGTGAATTTCGTCAATGAAGAGGATATCCCCGGGGTTCAGATTGGTGAGCAGAGCTGCCAGATCTCCGGGCTTTTCAATGGCCGGGCCGGAGGTGATGCGGATATTCACCCCCATTTCGTTGGCGATGACGCCGGCTAAGGTGGTTTTGCCCAAGCCGGGAGGGCCGTAGAGAAGTGTGTGGTCCAGGGGTTCCCCCCGCCGCCGGGCGGCTTCAATGTAGACTGAGAGGTTTCCTTTTGCTTTCTCCTGGCCGGTGTAATCTGCCAGGAGCTTGGGCCGCAGACTCACCTCCCCGGCATCCTGACCGGTCAGGGTGGGGGTGATGATGGGGGCGTCCAGCTCCTGGGAAAATTCAATGCTCATGATGTGCTTCCTCCTTGCTCCAAGGGACAAAACAGAGTGAGAGAATCCGGCAACGGGACGAGCCGGAGCTTCTGACAGAAGCGGCAGACGGGAATCTGACTGGCGGTCAGTTTTTGGAGGCTCATGACCGGTTCACCATGGCACGTAAGGCGTAGCGGACCATCTCCTCTGTGCTGGCGGTGGCGCTGCAGCCCTTCAGCGCAGCGGCAATTTCGGCGGAGGAATACCCCAGCTCCTGCAAAGCGGCGGTGGCAAGGGTGAGGTTGCTGTCTCCTGCCGGGGATGCTGCGGGAACGGGACCGGAGAAGTCCAACTCGGTAGCAGCTCCGCCGATTTTGTCCCGCAGTTCCAGGATGATCCGCTGGGCCAGCTTCTTTCCAACGCCCTGGGCAATGGTCAGGGCCTTTTCGTCTCCGGTCATGACGGCCAGGGTGAAGCTCTGGGGACCGCCGGAGGAGAGAATGGCCAGGGCCGCCTTGGGGCCTACTCCGTTGACGCCCAGAAGCAGCTGAAAGCACCGGAGTTCTTCCCGGGAGGCAAAGCCAAAGAGGTCAAATGCGTCTTCCCGAATATTTTCGTGAATATAAAGCCGGGCGGTCTGATTGAGCTTCAGCTGTGCGGCGGTATAAGCGGTAACAGAGCAGGCATAGCCTACACCGCCACAATCCACCACGGCCATGCCTGGCTCCAGAATGGCAATGGGACCTTGTAAATAATAAAACATAGAAAACCTCACAAAAATCAAGGGATTACCTCCCTGCTGCCGAGGCGGCCTGGCTCAGCAGAGAGGTGGCGGAGCGGGCGTGGCACAATGCAATGGCAATGGCATCGGCTGCATCATCGGGGCGGGGGAGCTTCTCCAGCTTTAGAATCCGGCGGGTCATGTCCATGACCTGGTGCTTGCTGGCTCCGCCGTAACCCACCACAGCCTGCTTCACTTGCATGGGCTTGTACTCAAAGACCGGAATGTCCCGCTGAGATGCGGCTAAAAGGATGATGCCTCTGGCCTGGGCTACCCCAATGCCGGTGGTGACATTGTGACCAAAAAACAGCTCCTCAATGGCCAGGGCCTCCGGGAGGGCGGACTTTAGAAGCTGGTCCATGTCCAGATACAGGGTTTCCAACCGCTTAGGAAAGTCCATGCCAGGCGGCGTGGTGATGACGCCACACTGGCGTAGCTGGTGGAGGCCGCGATGGGCCTCCACCAGGGCAAATCCTGTGGTGCCATAGCCGGGATCAATACCTAAAATCTGCATATCAGTACCGATAGGCGATCCAGTAATAGTACAAGATGGTACCCAGTACCATTAGGATCAGAAAAAACCAGGCCGCAACAATTTGCCATTTGGGCCGGGGGACATAGGGCTCCTGGTTCGGGACCGCCGTTTCGTCCGGCTCCGTTTGAGGGGATTTCTTTTGTTCATCCATGGTTGGATACCTTGCCTTTCGATGGAATCAGGGTCCGCTGCAAGTGCGGCGGACCCCAAGAGACAGTTTATTTGCAGATCATTCGCAGGGTTCAGGTTCTTCCTCTTCAGGCTGGGGCACGCCGTAGCGTTTGGCGGGCTCTCCGGCGCAGAGGAACAGGCACGCCAGGGGAGAGCCAGGCTGTTCTGCAGGGGAGGCCGCAGAGCCAGAGAAAGAGCCGGGCATATGATGGGGGACATACCGCAGTTGAGGAATCCGGCGGGTGGGCTTAGCAGGCGCTTCGGCTTGCCCGGTGGAACCGGCAGCCGGCTCCACGCCGTGTTCCTCCGGAGCCGGGACCTGAGACGCGGAGGAAGGTGTGGAAATGGGAGCGGTGGGCTCCGCCTGATTCTCTTCTGCTTCCCAATAGAAGCTGCTGCTGGTATCTGGCCAATCCGACAGGGAACTGTTGTAGCCATTGGAGGTGATCCCTACAGAGGCACTAAAGTCACTGCTGGAGTCGCCGTAACGGAGCCAGTATTTGAATTGGGCGGTACGGCCCCGGATGACTCCTTTTTCCTCCCGGTTGGCTGGGACTTCAAAGTTGACGCACCAGGCGTATCCGGCCTCGTAAGCGCCGTCAGAGGTATTTGCCACCCGCCTTAAAGCGGCATATGTACTCTGGTACCGGGTTCGGAGCTCATAGGCCAGGTAGTTCAGCTGCCCCTCCAGAGACCAGTAGTCATAGCCTTGGAGCAGGCAGAAGCTCTGCAGGGCATCAAAACGGCCATCGTGCCACTGGCACAGGCCATAGCTGGTACCTCCGTCGCCATAGGACGTGAGGATAAAGTTGGATTCGGCCTCTATGTTGGCCAGAACGCCGCAGGCAGCGGCGGAATTGAGGCCCAGCTCTGTTGTTAAGAATTCGAAGACGCTGCGCTCTGTCCCCAGGTCTGCCCCATGGGCCCCCGGACTGAGGGGGAGCAGAAGCGCCACGAACAAGGCTGCGGCCACGACAAAACGAAGGACGTATTTTCGCATCAATATGTTCACCTCGGATAAAATTCAAACGCTGCCGAAGCCGGCTTGATCCAGCAGGTTGATGGTGCGCCGGATGTGGGCAGCCATGGTGTGCCGGACGCCTTCTTCATCCCGCTGCTGAAGGAATCCCATGAGCAACTCGTTGTCCTGGAGGGTGGGCTGCGCCAGAAGCGCTTCCACATCCAGGGCAGCCCAGGTTTCGTGGAGGGCATTGTGGATAATGGGCAGCAGCTGCTCCATGAACGGGTTATGGGTAGCGGCTACAAAAGCCTGATGAAAGGCCTCTTCCGGCTGGGTGAAATTTTCACCCTCTCGAATGGCCCGGGCCACGCATTGCGCCCGATGGGCGATCTCCCGAAGTTCCTCATCGGTGCCCCGAAGGCAAGCTAAGCGGGCGGCCTGGGGCTCAATCATCATCCGGATTTCGAACAGATCCCGCAGGCGGGTACGGAGACTTTCCAACCGCTGCAGGCCAATGTCCGGCGCGCTGGCACGGTCCAGAACAAAGGTGCCGCTTCCTCGCCGGACCTCCACATAGCCCTGGGCGGCCAGAGAACGCACTGCCTCCCGCAGTGTGGTGCGGCTGACGCCGAAAAGCTCACAGAGCCGGGGCTCATTGGGCAGCTTGGCCCCGGGCCGGTAGGCCGGGTCGCTGCCAATCATATGAAGCAGACGCTCTGCAGTTTGATCGGTCAGACGCTGGGGAATCTGGGGACCCATGGCACAGCGGCTCCTTTCTCATTTTTGTTATTATGCCATAGATTGGACCGGATTGCAAGTAAAGAAAAGGAAATCCCCATGAAGAAATTCTGAATTTGCGCAGCTGTGTGTAAAATCAGGATTGTCCAGGGAACAGGGGAGGGGAAATGGAGGGCGCTGAATGCCATAACTGGAATTTCTGTTTGAAAGACAGGTGATTTCTGACATCAATCAGTCTCTGTAGACCATAGATTGGCGCTTCTAAAGACCTTTAAAAGGTGCTATGTCATCTGCTTTATGCATGAAATCTGCAGGACAAAACTTTGTAAAAAATTTCTACCAGCATATGCTTGGCATATACGAGTATTTGCTGCGGACAAGAAAACTGTTGACTTCCCACTGGAAATGGAATATTATATCAAAAGAGGAAGGGGGGAGAAAAAAAGATGGAGAATATATACTATGCCAGAAGTGCAAACGAGCAAGGTCAAAAAGAGACGGTTTTTCACCATTTAAGCCGTGCATCGGAACTATGCCAGGAGTTTTTGAGCCCTCTGGGCTATGGGGCCTGGGGTGAAGTTTTAGGGAAATTTCACGATTTTGGAAAATACAGCGAGGATTTTCAGCAAGTGCTGCGCCGGGAGAAAACTCATGTGAATCATGCAGGCCCTGGAGCGGCACTTGTTTTTCAAGCCTACGGCGGGTGGAGCCACGGAGGTAAGGGACAGAACTGGGCGGCAAAGCTTCTCGCCTCTGTGATTGCGTCTCATCATGGCGAGCTTTCCCTTGTGGATGACGGGGTGCTGAAGCGGGTTCTCCGGGGAGAGGGCGATCGGTTGGATTCGGAAGGGCGCAGATTTTCTCTTTTTGGCCAGGAGGAATTCCGGGATGCCGTATCCCAGTGGAAGAGCGCGTTTACGCCTCCCAGGCTGTCGCCACCCCTGCCGGAGTTTTCCGACGGGGAAGATGCATCTTTGGCGAGGATGCTGTGGACGCGGTTTCTGTTTTCTGCCTTGGTGGATGCGGATTATTCCAGCGCTGCGGAACATCAGAAGCCAGACTATTTGCTCCAAAACCAAGGGCCTGAGCTGGACCCGGAGGAAGCCCTTCAACGTTTGTCCCAGGTGCAGGTAGAGAAAAAGCAAGGATCCACTGCAGCAAGCACCCTCAATGCTATGAGAAATCAGTTGTTTGACGATTGCCTTGCTGCTGCGGCCCAGGAGCCGGGGCTGTTTACCCTCACCGCCCCCACCGGCCTGGGAAAGACCTTGAGTCTCTTTGCATTTGCGGCGGAACACTGCCGGATTTATGGAAAGCGTCGGATTATTTTGATTCTGCCGTTTCTCGCCATCATTGAGCAGAATGTGAAGGATTACCGGAAGGTAGTGCCGGATCTTCTGGAGATTCACAGCAATGCTCAGCTGGATGAGCGGGCCAGACTGCTCAGTGAGCGTTGGGATGCGCCCTGTATCGTGACAACCAGCGTAGGCTTCTTCCAGCCCCTGTTTTCTGCCAAGCCTGCGGACTGCCGCCATTTGCATCAGTTGGCCAATAGCGTCCTGGTGCTGGATGAGGCCCAGTCTCTGCCGCCTTATTTGCTGGATGCTACGCTGCGGACGGTGAAGCTGCTCTGCACCCAATACGGCTGTACCGTGGTGTTTTCCACAGCAACGCAGCCCTCTTTTGGCTACCGGCCGGGGTTAAGCTGGCAGCCCAGGGAAATTGCGCCGGATCCGGCCGCACTATTTGCGGCGACACGGCGGGTGACCGTGGATTGGCGGCTGAAGCAGCCGATATCCCTGGTGGGGATTGCCGGGGAAGTGGCACAGGAAAATCAGGCTTGTGCCATTGTCAACCTGCGGGCCCACGCCAGGGCCCTGTACCGGCAGCTGGTGGAGCAAACGGGGGCGGAGAGTACATTTTTCCTGACTACGGACCTTTGTCCGGCTCACCGGCTGGCAGTGCTCCGGGAGATTCGGGAGAGAATGCAGGCAGGACTTCCCTGCCGCCTGGTGTCTACCCAATGCATCGAGGCCGGTGTGGATCTGGATTTTCCAGTGGTATTCCGGGCGCTGGCGCCGTTGGATGCCATCATCCAGGCGGCGGGCCGGTGCAACCGAAATGGGGACAGTCCCACCGGACGGGTAATTGTCTTTGTCCCGGAGGAGGAAAAGCTGTATCCCAGCTCTGCCTATGAAAACGCAGCCAACTGCGTCCGGATTCTGGCGAGCAGGCATCCCATTGATTGCAATGATTTGAGCCACATTCAGGAGTACTATCAGCTGCTGTACAGTCAAAGCGAAGGGGACAAGCAGGCTCTGCGCCAGGCTGTGGAGGAGGAGGACTTTCTGGAGGTCCAGAATGCCTACCAAATCATTGAAAACACTGGCTTTCAGGTGGTGGTTCCCTGCCCGGGGGAAGAGAAGCTGTATCAAGAGGTGGAGGCACGCTATGAAAAAGAGGGCCTTACGCCGGCCCTGATGCGTCTGGCCGGGCCCATTACCGTGTCCAGCTTCCAGAGGGACTTGGTCCGGCAGTACTGCGTACCGCTGTACTACCGCGCCTGGGAACACGGCGGGGCAGCTGTGGAGACGGGCTACTATCTGTTAGGCATTCCTGACTGTTACGACAGAAAGCAAGGCATAGTTTTGGAAAACGTTCAACTTGGCATGTTTTAAGGAAATGAGGTGACCAATATTTTGAATTGTCCACAGGTAACGATCACGGTATGGGGCGATTTTGCCCTCTTCTCCAGGCCGGAGGGGAAGGTAGAGCGAATCACCTACCCGGTTCCCACCCCCAGTGCGGTCCGGGGGATGCTGGCGTCGATTTATTCCAAGCCGGCGGAGTTCTACTGGCAGGTGCAACGGATTGAGGTTCTGAAGAAGATCCAGTATGCCACCTTCAAGCGCAATGAGCTCAAAAGCAAAATGCCCCGCATTCCGGCGGGAAACCCCATGAAAGCCTGCCTTCTGATTGAGGAGGACCGCACCCAGCGCCAGTCTGTGGTGCTGCGGGATGTGCGCTACCGCATCACGGCCCAGATTGTGCCCCGGCCGGATTTCCCCGGTTCTGCGATTCAGCTGTACAATCAGTTTGAGCGGCGGGTGAAGCGAGGGCAGATGTTCGTTCAGCCGGTCATGGGCGCCCGGGAGTTTCCGGCCTATTTCACCTGGGGCTCCACCGGGGAAACGCCTATCCAGGAGAGCCTGGACCTGGGGCTCATGGTGTACGACGTGTTTGACTTGAACATTTGGAAGGTAGGGAAGCAGGCGGAGCCTTCTGTCTCCCTCTACCGGGCGAAAATGGACCGTGGGGTCATTGAGGTGCCTGCCTTTGACTCTCCGCTGGTGCTGAAACCGGGAAGGAGGGACGGCGGATGCTGACGGAATTGTATCGCTATGCTCTGGACAAGGGCCTTGCCGCTCAGCCGGGCTTTAAACCTAAGCGGGTGAAGGCCTATGTTCTGCTTTCCGCTTCGGGAGAGTTTTTGGGAATTCACACCCGGGAAAAGGACGCCCCGGCGGTCTACGCGCCCGACATCGGTGCAGCGGCCAACGGAACCCGATACTGCAATCCCTTGATTGAAAAAGCGAAAATTCCACTAGGGATGGTGGAAGATCCCAAAGGGGATCAAAACGTTCCCACAAAGCATGATTTTTTCCTGTCCATGCTGGATGACGGGGGCGATTGCGAGCCGGCGTTTTCTGTGGTGGCCCGGGCCTTGCGGGATGGAGCCACTGTGCAGACAATCGCGCAGGCCTTGGCGCTGCATAAGCTGAAAGGCGGCGATCCCATTGGATTTATGGTGGACGGAGTTCCGCTGGAAGCCAGCTCCCGGTACCTGCCCTGGTGGACGAAGTTTCGGGCGATGTTCTTGCCGGAGGAAGCCGACGTCCTCCCCAGGTGCCTCATTACCGGTGAGCGAAAGCCGGCCATGGCCACAGTGCCCAAGGTTTCCGGATTGATGTTCGTAGGGGGCCACACGGCAGGGGATGCGTTCCTTTGTTTTGATAAGGATGCCTTTCAGTCCTATGGCTTTAAGAAAAGTGCAAATGCTCCCGTATCGGAAGAAGCCATGACCGCCGTCAACGCGGCGCTCACCGATCTGATTGCCAAGGCGCCGGTGCTGGGCAATGCCAAGCTGGTCCACTGGTATTCCAGCGGTATTTCAGAAGAGGAGGACCTGCTTCCCATCCTGCTGGAGGGCGAGTGGGATGATGGGGCGGATTCTGAGCCTGATGATGAAGAGGAAAAATCTGCCCTTCGGGCGGCGAAGGCTCTGATTTCCTCCATAGAGAATGGGACTCAGCCGGAGCGACTCCACGCCAGATACTACATTATGCCCCTGTCTGGAGCCAACGGGCGGATGATGGTGCGCCTCTGGCAGGAGGGAAGCTATGAAGACCTTTACTATAACATCAAGCAGTGGTTCGAAGACCTGTCCCTCATTTCCTGGAACGGACAAGGGAGGGCCAAGCCTCCCAAGCTGAAGGCCTTGGGAACCCGGCTTCTAAAGCCAGGGGGAGACCCCAAGAAGGTCTGGAGCCGGATGGATGATGAGCTGCCCAATTTGCTCCAACGGCTCCTGAGCGCCATTTTGAATGGGACAGCTCTGCCGGATGAAATTCCGGCCCGGGCCCTGCGCTGGATTCGCTCCAGCCTGCTGGAGTCGGATGAGGAAAAGCGTACGGTGCCCTTTGACATAGAAACTTTGGCATTCCAGCTGCTGAAAGCTTGGCTTTGCCGGAGGCAAAGAATGAGAGGAGATGAACACCCTATGGAAGCAACCTGCAACCAAGAAACAACTCGGGATGTGGCCTATTATTGCGGCCAGCTGATGGCAGTCTACGTTGCAATTCAGCGTAAGGCCATGCCTGAGGTGGGCGTGGGTGTGGCAGAGCGGTACTACACCGCCGCCAGTGCCAATCCCGCGTTTGCCATGGGCAAGCTGGCCCAGCTCTCCCAGCACCATTTGGGCAAGCTGGATCCCGGACTTGCGTACTACTTTGAAAGTAAGATTTCGGAAATTACGGTAAAAATTGGAAATCGGAAAATTCCAGTCGTTATGAATATGGAGCAGCAGACAGAGTTTGCCCTGGGCTATTACCAGCAGCGCGCCGTTCTGTATGCCCCCAAAGAGAAATAAGGAGGAAATCATCATGGCTATTGACAATCGTTACGAATTCCTGTTTTACATCCAGTGCCGCAACGGCAATCCCAACGGGGACCCGGATATGGGCAACGCGCCCCGGATGGACCCTCAGGACCTCCATGGCTACGTCACGGACGTGGCCATCAAGCGCCGCATCCGCAATTATGTCCAGGCCGCCTATGCCGGGAAGCCAGGCATGGAAATGCTGATCCGCAGCGCCAGCAACATCAACACCGGAATTGCCCGGGCCAAGGAGCTGGCCCAGGTGGAGCTCTCTGCCAAGGGAAGAAACGAAGTGTACGCCGGGAGAAAGGCTGCCTGCCAGCTGTTCTATGATGTGCGGACCTTCGGTGCGGTGATGTCCACGGGCCCCAACGCCGGGCAGGTCCGGGGACCGGTCCAGCTGACCTTTGCCCGGTCTCTGGACCCCATTCAGCCCCAGGACATTTCCATCACGCGGATGGCCAAGGCAGAGGAGGTGAAGAATGCCAAAACAGCCGCAGACTATGAGCAGTGGGAAAACGGGCAATCTGAGGACAGTCTGCGTACCATGGGCCGCAAGCAGTTTATCCCCTACGGCCTTTATGAGGCCCGGGGTTTTGTCAGTGCCAATTTGGCTATGGAAACAGGCTTTGACGAGGAAGACCTGCGTGTTTTATTTGAAGCCATTTTGAATATGTACGAGCATGACCGTTCCTCCAGTAAGGGGGAAATGGCTGTGGTGTCGCCGTTGATCCTGTTCCGCCATACGGGTACCGATTCGGATCTGGAGCAGCGCAAGCGGCAGGCCCGGTTGGGCTGTGCGCCTTCCTACCAGCTATTTGATTTGGTCCGGGTGGAGAAGCGGCCGGAGGTGGAGTATCCCCGCTCTTACCGGGATTACACCGGGAGCATCCGCCTGGATGCACGCCCGGCCGGGGTTGACGTGGGCTTCCTCTGCTCGCCTTACGGCGAGATCTCCTGGAATCAGGTGCCGGAAGATGCAGAGCTATTCCGCTGAGTCGGAGCGGGAACTGTTCCCCCTGTCTTGGCTGACGCAGTATGGCTATTGTCCCCGGCGGTGTGGCCTGATGGCTTTGGAGCAGCTGTGGACGGAAAGCGCCGACACTGCCGCAGGCCGCGCGCAGCACGAGCGGGTGCATACCGCCCGGATTGAGCGGCGGAGTGGACAGATGAATTTATATGAGCTGCCGGTGTTTTCCCGTAGCTTGGGTGTAAACGGGAAGTGTGATTGTGTGGAGGCGCTGGAGACTCCGGATGGCGTGGAGCTGCCGTATGGACAGGGCCGTTACCGACTGTATCCGGTGGAATATAAGCACGGCGTGGTCCGGGACGAGGAAGAATACCAAATTCAGCTCTGCGCCCAGGCGATGTGCTTGGAAGAACAGTTTGGCTGCATCATTCCGGCGGGGGCCATTTTCTATATCAATGCGCACCGCCGGGATGAGGTGGCACTGACCGAGTCGCTTCGGGAAAAGACACGCCAGACAGCGGAAGCGGTGGCGGAGCTGCTGCTCTGCCAAGAGGTTCCAGCGCCACATTACAGCGCAAAGTGCAAAAAATGCTCCATGCGGGAGGACTGCCAGCCGAAGCTGAAGCGATCTGCCGCCAACTATTGCAGAGACCTTTGGGAAACTGCCCGGGAGGACGTTTGATGAAGCAGCTGCAAAATACGCTTTATATTCTCACCCCAGACACATACTTATTTTTGCAAAATGAGACCATTGCGGTGAAGGTAGGCGGTGTGGAAAAGGTTCGGATTCCATCCCATACCATCAGCTCCATCTATTGCTTTGGAAATGTGACGGTTTCCACGCCGTTGATTGGCTTCTGCGGGGAACGCGGGATCAGTCTGGTATTTCTCTCAGAATATGGCAGGTTTTATGGGCGCGTCCAGGGGCCGGTTTCCGGCAATATTCTGTTGCGGCGGAGGCAATTTGCGGCGCTGGAGGACCCCGTGCAGCGGGCCCAGCTGGTGCGAAGCATATTGCTGGGAAAATTGGCCAACAGCAAGCTGTTTCTAATGCGCCAGCGCCGGGAGCGTCCAGGACGGGAGGCAGAGATTACCCCGGCCATTGAGCGGCTGACGGAGGCGGCACGTCGAGTGCAGGATTGCCCCTCTGTGGACTCCATGCGGGCTTTGGAGGGAGTTGCGGCGGCAGCCTACTTTTCTGCCATGCCTGCCATGCTGGATGGAAGCAAATTCCAATTTTCGGGAAGAAATCGCAGGCCTCCGGAGGACCCGGTCAATGCCGTACTGTCCTTCCTGTATACGCTGCTGAAAAATGATGTGCAGTCGGCGTTGGAGGGTGTAGGGCTGGACCCGGCGGCAGGGTTCCTGCACACATTGCGCCCCGGCCGCCCGGCTCTGGCATTGGACCTGATGGAGGAGCTGCGCGCACCGCTATGTGACCGCTTAATGCTGGCTCTGATTCACCGTGGGCAAATCTCGGAAAAGTCCTTTGACCAACTCACGGCGCCGGTTTTGCTAAGCGAGGCAGGCCGAAAAGCGGTCGTGGCAGCTTGGCAGAAGCGAAAGCAGGAGACCATTACACATCCATTCTTGGGTGAGAAAATCCCGGTTGGCCTGATTCCCCACGCTCAGGCACAGCTGCTGGCACGTGTATTGCGGGGGGAGATGGATGAATATCCGCCGTTTGTTTGGAGGTGAGGAGACATGATGATTGTGCTGTCGTACGATGTCGATACGACTGATGCAGCAGGAGCCAAACGGCTTCGCAAAGTTGCGAAGATTTGTGAAGCAAAAGGCTGCAGGGTACAAAATTCTGTCTTTGAGCTACTGGTTGACCCGGCACAGTTGACCACATTGAAAGCGCAACTGGAAAAGGTCATTGACCCAGAAAAGGATTCCGTACGCTTCTACCGTTTGGGCAGTAATTGGCGTCCAAGAATCGATTATATGGGCCGCGGCCTCCGCTATGAGCAAGACGACACCCTGATCCTATAGCACACGCGGACCTCCACCGACCATAAAATGCTGGGAGGTTCGCGCAAGAAAGCACTCCATTTGTGAGCGTATTAGATAAAAAATGCAACTAAAACGTACTGCCCAAATGCTGGGTACAGTTCAAAAACGGCAATTGGGCAGGAAAATGCAAATTTTGCACAAATTAGCAACATGCTTTTTGTGCAAAATTACAGATGCCCCCCACACGGGGGCACGACTTGAAACAGATCCGGGCGGTGCGGCAGACGGCAGTTGCGGCAAAGGATGCCCCCCACACGGGGGCACGACTTGAAACGCTGGTGGATCCCGAGCGTAGATGCGGACGGCAAGATGCCCCCCACACGGGGGCACGACTTGAAACTTACGCTTACATACGCCACGTCTGATCCTTCCCGATGCCCCCCACACGGGGGCACGACTTGAAACAGAAAAACATCCATGCCGCGAAGCCCGATATACCGGGGCTTGGCGGATTTTTTGCTGCTAGTTTGCTGCCAAATCTTTTTCGGCGGGGCGCCGAAACGGATATTATCCGTTTACGGCAGCAGTTCAACTGCCACCCGCAGCTCCTCGATGGATTTATGATTATATACGCGATTTCCCACATCTTTAGAGGCGTGGCCCATCAGCAGATCACAGCACTTCTGATTCGCCCCGGCGGCCTCCAGGCGCGACCGGAAAGTGTGGCGGCACTCATGCGGAATATGATCCATGCCCCAGTCCGCCATAAAGCGATTCCAGCGCTTGCGGAAGCAGGTCAGGCTGCCCGGGAAGACGCGGTCCCCGGGCTCGAGCATCCTGGCGGCGATAAGCGGAAATATGCGGTGGTGGATCGGGACAATCCGGTTCTTACCGGCTTCAGTCTTCATCCCGCCGCGCATGGTCCTCTCGATCAAGTCAATGTCGGCTTTATGCAGTGCCAGCAGCTCAGAAATCCGCCAGCCGCTATATAGCAGTACCAGGATGCTATCGACCCACAACTCTTCCTGGTGTGCCCAAACGGTCTGAATCTCTGCCTCGGTGAAGGGCTGCCGGTCGGAGGGCGGAAGTGGTGCCGTGGTGAGGAGTTGCGCGTAACCCTTCGCCGGAATATCAAGCTCTAATGCAAATTTATCAAGATTGGAAAATAAGTTCTTGAGCTTCGCCTGTGTGCTGGGGGATGAAAATTCGTCTATTACGCGCTGAATGTGGAAAGCCTTTATATTTTTATACGGCATATTATGCAGCCCGGGACAATGCTTAAATGCCGATTCCAAAGCTTTGACTGTCCCGGGTTGGTATCTGTCGGATTTGGCGGATAACCACAATTCGAATAAATCGCAAAGCTTAATGTTTTGATCGTCGGTATTCCAGGGGCTTTCATTGTATTTCGTTAATAGCGCTATCCCCTCCTCGCGCGTTTTGGCGTACCCGATCACATTGTAAATCGGGTATCCCCTATCGTCCGTACCTACGGATTTGCGGACCATGAACGGCTTGGTCCGAACTCCAGACATTTTAACGACTGATCCAAATCCGTTCGGCAGTCGCATACATATCACCTCTGTTACGAAATTGCCCCCGATGCATGTCGCACCGGGGGCTTGAATTATTGTCGCTCGGCAGCGGCGCCCAGCAGCTGGCCCAAACCGACCAGGACCAGGCCGGAGGTAACTGCGGACGCGATGCCGGGGACCAGGGCGGACCAGATTGACGGGGCAGCTACAGCCGAGGAAACCGCCGAGCTAAAATACTCAGAGTCGCGGATTGACCGGGCGGCCAGATTGGCAGCCTCGACAAGCTGGGCACGATTGATTATCGCGCTCAGTATGCCCAGCGCGCCGACGGCGATTCCCGCAACCGTCAAAATTTTGGATACTTTAAAATAGCGGGCTATACGCTCGCGCTTGCTGAGCGGCGTATCCGTGTACCCGCAGTGCGTGCATTTGGCGGCGTAGCCAGACATATCGCCGCCGCAGTCGGGACATTTAGTCAGTGCCATGATGTAATCTCCTCTCTATTTGGTGCCTTTTTCCACTTGACACACAAACATCTGTGCGGTATAATCCGAACAGATGAACGCGAAATCTGGTGGACCGGCCGGATATCCATATAATATCAGTGATTAGCCGAGTTGTCAACACGTGTTTTGAGTCACCGAAAATTACCAGTTGGTAATTACTTGACTCGCAGACCGCTTTTTAGTATACTTATGGCCTAGTCACTTTTGGAGGTGCGAAAATTGACGTATCGGACGGAGGCCGATGTGGCCGAGACCATAAAACTAATGTGCGCGTTGACCGATGAACAATATCACTACATATGTATTATTGTATCGCGGCTGGCGGACATAAATAAAACGGAGGAGCAGGACTAAGCCTGCTCCTCCTTTTTTGCTGCCCGGGCCAGCATCAGCGCGAAATCCTCTAAAGCATCCCACTTTGATACTGGCATACGCGCCATTTCGGCGATCAACCGCCGGGCAAACTCCGGCGCGGTACCGCCCAGGATATCTGCCACAAAAAAGGCCAGCTGCTCGTCGATTGACTGGGCTACGTACATTTCTCCCTCGCCGGTCTCCAGCCACTCACGGCGGACGCCGTAAGTTTTGCAGATGTTGTCGACAACCGCGCTAGAAGGCTCAGTCCGACCGACCTCGTAGCTCGAGTATGTCGACCGGGTCATACCGATCCCCGCAGAAAACTCATCCTGCGTCAATCGCTTGTCGCGCCGCAATGCTACCAGCCGGGTGGGTAAGCCGGGCGGTAAGCTCCGGCTCGATTTTTTTGGGCCGCTCACGCACACACCTCCTCTCTTACACAATTATACCACCGTGCGCGAACCGCGTCAATAAAAAAATGCGCGGAAAACGCAATTTTGTGCTTGACAAATGCGCTTAATCGCCGTAAAATAGATACATAAGCGCGGGACCCACACACCGAGTGGCCCCGACAGAAAGGAAAATATAACGTGGAAAAGATGTATCAAGTATTTTATTGGATAAAACAAGACCGGCCGGAACGCTTTCCGGCCGACAACAAAGGCTCCCGATCCGGCAGAACTGGCCATCCTTAGGAAAAATCCTTATTTCGTTATCGATTGAGCCGAAACGGGCGCGAGCCCGTCCGCCGGAACCGCCCCACCGGCGCTGATGATGGCAGGGCAGAAAGGAGAAAAAACTATGACTCGAAATGAAATAATCTGCAACCTGAAGGAGCTGCTTAAGGACGCTACAAGTCATCTGAATTACAGCGTGCAGCGGGACGGCACCCCGGATGAAGTGTACATGCGGGACGTCGTGTCCCTGACTGCCGCCATCCAGGCGCTCGTGACACAGGGTGCGGCAAAGCCGGAGCAGCCCAAGAGCAGGGAGGGCGAATTGCTGGATCGGATCCTGGCGGTGATCACCGACGAGGTGTACGCCACCGACCGGCCTATGTTTGACGCCGTGGTGCAACTCTGGCGCGACGGTAAACGCGCGGAATCGCAATTTGAGCGAGCCGCCCTGAGCGAGTATCGCCGGAAATGTGAATGGCGCGCTGCGCCAGAAAATCTGGGCCGCAGCAAAATCGAAGTCGGCGCCCGGATAGTGCTGCTGATGCTGGGCGACCTGCAGCAGGGCGACGACAAAGCCGAGAGAAAGGAGTGATACACGTGGATATCAAATGGGAGACCCCGGAAGAAGTGATCTCGGCCCCGGAGCACTGCACCTCGGACAAATACAGGGGCTGCGACGGCTGCCCGTACCACATCCGCGAGACTGACGAGTGCGGCGGTGACTGCGTGGCCGATGCCCTGGCCCGACTCAAGGCTGCCCGCAACGAGATCCAGAGGCTGCGGAAAACAATCCGCGACCTCTGCGGATCCCGTGACGCAATTATAAGCGGCGCGTACGGCGACCTATCAAACATGGAAAAGGAGGTGACGCAAGCATGAGCGAACACGCTAAAGCGCGAGCCCTGAAAATCCTTACACTGGCGCTCGGGCTGCCGGACAACTATGCCGGGCTGCTCCTGGCATATGCCATGGGGCTGAACGCCGGGATGAAAAAGGAGGAAAACCCCGATGACCCTGAACCCTGACAAACTCCGCCAGCTGATGGCAGAGCAGGGCTTGACGCAGACTGCCCTGGCTGAGCGGGCCGGTGTGAGGCAACCCAACGTATCCACCTACCTATCGGGGGGAGCACACCCGCGTCCAACGGCTATCACCAAATTAGCCGCCGCGCTGGGTGTGTCGCCGGAGGACCTATGCGGGGCAGCCCCCGGGCGCGACAAGCCCCAGAGCCTCAGCGGCACGGTAACGGTGCCTGACGCCGCTGCGCTGCTGGGCACGAGCCAAGCAAGCATTAAGGCGGGGCTGCTTTCCGGCAAGCTGCCCATCGGGTGCGTGCTGACGCCCGGAAAAAAGCGCAAGGTGCGCAAATATCTCATCTTTGCCAGCCAGCTGCGAGAGCTGGTGGGCGCCGAGCGCTTTGATCAATACTTCAGCGGGGGGAGGTGACCGGCCGTGATAGTCCGCGAAATCCGGAAGACAGCGGTCGGCAATAAGCTCTATCTCGTGTGGGGCGGATTCCGGCGCACTCGTGTGCCCGAGTGGGATCGCTTTGAGCCGTTTTACCGCTGGGCAATCGCACGCGGCTTTACAGCTGACCACTACATCTCCCGCCCGCGAAAAGATGAGCCGTTCGGGCCGGATAACTGCGAAATCCGGCTAGCGCGCGCGGACAACGGCATGCCGTCAATCGCTCAGGCCCGAGCCTGGGACCGGACGGCGGCGAAACTGTGGGCGCTAATCGGCCAGCCCGACCCCCGGGAATACGAGCGACTCCGCGGAGAGGGGATGGGCGAATGACGCAGAGCGAAGCCATGCGGCATCTTCGAGAGCTGCGGGACCAATATCAGATAGGCGCGGCCTTCCAGGCTGGGCACAGCCCCGAACGAGCCAACGATCTGCTGGCCTGCGTGGAAGCCCTGACGGTGGCTCTCCATGCGCTAGAAATCAAAGCTCCGGCGCGGCGCGGCGAAATCCCACTATGGGCCAGATTCTTGAGCTGCGCGATTCTGGGCGCCGCGGTAGCGGCGTGCGTAATTTACGCGGCTGGATGAAAGGCGGTGGAACGGATGAGGATCATATGCAAAGAGTGCGTATGCTTCGACTGCGAAAAGGATTGCCACCGCTGCCCAAGCTCGCCGTGGAACAGCTTTAGACCGCACCACTGTGTATTCCCGGTGCGGGAGTGCCCAGACGCCGTACCGGCCAAGCTCGAGCCTGAGCCTGGACCCGTGGGCCTCAACCTAGATATCTGGGTGGACGGCGCGTTGCGGGAAGTGATCATCCCGCAGTACTCCATTGCCGAACTGCTGCGGGAACTGAAAAAAGCCGCCGCCGATGCTGCAACATCGACGACGGCATGAGAAAAATACCCAGCATAATTATATCACAAAGGAGGCAAAAAAATCAAGATGGAAATCCGATTAACCATAGGCGTGACGCCGGAACTGGCGGAACTTCTGGCCCGGCTGGCGGCAGCGCTGCCCGCAACCGTAGCGCCCAGCAACGAGCCAGCGCGCACCGTAGCGCCCAGCAACGAGCCAGCGCGCACCGTGACGCGCACCGAGGTGCCGACGCGCCCGGCGCCACACACCGACGGTCCGACCGTTCCCCTGGCTGCACCCAGGGAGTACACCTTTGATGAGCTGGCCGCTGCTGGAGCCATGCTGACGGCCGCGCAGCCCGAAAAGGCGGCCGCCGTACAAGGGCTGCTAACCAAATTTGGAGTGCAATCGCTGCGGCAGTTGCCCAAAGAGCACTACGGCGAGCTGGCGAATGCACTGCGAGAACAGGGGGCGCAAATTTGATGGAGTGGAATAAGCATCTCTGCCGCAGCGGCACCCCTCCCTGCCTCTGCAGCACCTGTGTGCACGACAGCCGGGACTGTTGTATGCGCGTGATGGACACGTGCCCGATCCGGGAGTGCGACAAATACGAACCGGAGGACGGTGACCACCATGCCTGAGCGCAAACACGCACTGTTGTCGGCCTCATCGGCGGCAATCTGGCTCAACTGCCCGGCGGCGGCCCGGCTGGCCGAAAAAATCCCCAACCAGGACACCAGCTACTCGCGGGAGGGCACCGTAGCTCACAAGCTGGCCGAGCTGTACGTACGTCGCTGGGCAGGCCGGGAACCCGCCGACATAATCGCCGTAGCGCTGCAGGAAGTCCGGCGGGACCCGGTGTACTCGCCGGAGATGGAGGAGGCCGCGGAGATGTACCTGGACGCCGTGCGCAAGGAGTACGACGAGGCCCACAGCGACAACCAGCTAATCTTCACGGAGCAGCGGGTAGACTTCTCGCGATTCGCGCCGGGAGGATTCGGCACAGCCGACTGCATCATCCACAGCCGGGGGACGATCAGCGTGATTGATTTCAAGTACGGCGCGGGCGTACCCGTAAAAGCGAGCGGTAACCCGCAGCTCCAGCTGTACGCCTTGGGCACGCTCGAAATACTGAGCCCCCTACTCGGCAGCCCGGACCGGGTGCGCAGCATCATCGTACAGCCCCGCCTCCACAATATCGAGTTATGGCAGACGACGGCAGCGGATTTGTGGGCCTGGGGCGAGCAGTACGTCCGCCCACGCGCTGAGCGGGCATACCTCGGCGGCGACGGGGAGTGCTGCCGGGGCGACTGGTGCCAATTTTGCCGCGCACGGCCCATCTGCCGCAAAACGGCGGATGACTACCTGGCGCTGGAAGTCGATCAGCAGAAAGCTACACTGGCTGACGCCGAGATTGCTGATGTGCTGCGGCGGGCGAAGGGCCTGCACGCCTGGATAGCCAAGCTGGAGGAATACGCGCTGGGCCGGGTGCTGGGCGGGCGGCCCATCCCGGGGCTAAAAGCCGTCGCGGGACGACGGACCCGCGCCTGGACAAATCAGGACGAAGCACTGGACGCGATCCGCGCTGCGGGCATCCCCGAGGCCGTGATTTTCGACCGCGAGCCCTGCACCCTGACGGAACTGGAAAGGCGGCTGGGCAAAGCTCAATTCAGGGCCGTGGCGGGCGATTACGTCATCAGCACCGTCGGAAAACCGATTTTGGCCGCCGCAGATGACCCCCGGCCGGAATATATAACAAAATCAGTATTCGATTAACAGGAGGAGTTACCATGAATGCAAACACCGTAACCACTGGGAAAGTGCGATTTTCGTACGCCAAAGTGGCAAAACCAGAGGCGCAAATCCCCGGGGCGGAGCCCAAGTACACCATGGCCGTGCTGATCCCCAAATCCGACACCGCCACAAAAGCCGCCATTGATGCCGCTATCGAGGCCGCCGCCGTCGCAGGTGTGGCGGGCAAATGGGGCGGGACCAGACCCGCCAGACCGGCGGTAACCTTGTACGATGGCGACGGCCTCAAGCCCACGTCCGGCGAACCCTACGGCCCTGAGTGCAAGGGGCACTGGGTGCTCAACTGCTCCGCGCGTGCGGAACGGCCGCCCTTCGTGGTCGACGCCCGCAACCAGCCCATCATCGGGATTGAGCAAATCGCCAAGGAGATCTACTCCGGCGCCTACGGCCGTGTGAATCTCACTTTTTACGCCTATAACACAAACGGCAACCGGGGCATCGGCTGCGGCCTTAACGGTGTACAAAAGCTGGGGGACGGCGAGCCCCTGGGTGGCGGTGTGACCGCCGAGGAGGCCTTCGGCGCGCCGGTGATCGCTGACTACACCAATCCGTGGGCATGAGGCACTTAAGCCTCGACATTGAGACATATTCCAGCATACCTATTTCATCCGCCGGGGCGTACAAGTACGCCCTGAGCGCGGATTTTGAAATTCGGAAAACCGATTTTGGCCGCCGCAGATGACCCCCGGCCGGAATATATAACAAA
>ERZ1673697.1535-NODE-1535-length-25595-cov-8.248747_pt1 | contig 25595 bp, 26 predicted proteins | sample MGYA00580227_ERZ1673697 | MGnify/ENA primary metagenome ERZ1673697 (study PRJEB41218, sample SAMN15661759) | gut metagenome | host: Homo sapiens | place: Canada: London | collected 2015-08-20/2019-03-30 | study: EMG produced TPA metagenomics assembly of...
AAACTCTATGAGGTGCGATAAACACCTGTGAAATTATGAATTTCTAATTACGATTAAACAATTATTTTAAAAATAAGAGCTTTCTTGTAACAACGATTTTGCTGACGCTTCTGGCCATCGGCGTGATTGTGGTTCCGGGAATATTTATGGGCGGAAAAGATACAGAAGATAAAGAGAGCGGCCATCAGGTGAAAACACTGGCGATTCTGGACCGCCAGGCACAGATTGAAGATTTAGACCAGCTTGAAGAAATGATGGGACAGGATATTCAGTGGAAGGAATGCAGCGATGACGGAGAAGTCCGGAATCTGGTAGAAAATCAGACGGCCGATGCCGGATTTATTGTGGATGATCTGCTTCATTATACGTATGTTGTTGAAAACAGTTCAATGAGGGATAACACGGAGGCTGCGCTTCAGCAGGCTCTTGCGGCGCTGTACCGTGGAGAGCAGCTTAAATCCAGAGGTATCAATGTGCAGGAGATGGAAAGTCTGTATCAGATTCTTCCGGAATCGACGATGGAAATTCTCGGAAAAGACAGTGTGAAAAATTATGCCTATACGTACCTGCTGATTATGATTTTATATTTTCTGCTGATATTCTATGGGCAGATGATATCTGTTTCAGTAACGACAGAAAAAAGTAATCGTGCCATAGAAATTCTGGTGACCAGCGTGGACAGTAACAGCCTGATTTTCGGAAAAGTCCTGGCAGGCGCCATCGCGGGAATTATCCAGTGTGTACTGATTCTCGGAAGCGCCGTGATTTCTTATCAGTTGTTCCGGGAAAGCTGGAATTACCGACTGGATTTCCTGTTTCAGATTCCTGCGGGTGTGTGGGCAGCGTTTGCATTCTTTGGCCTGCTCGGCTATCTGCTCTATGCTTTCTTCTTTGGGATGCTTGGGGCTCTGGTTTCAAAGACCGAAGATATCAGCAAAACATCCATGCCGATTACGATGATTTATATGGCGTCGTTTTTCATTGCAATTTTCGGAATGAACAGCAGCAACGGTATTTTAATGAAAGCTGCTTCTTTTGTTCCGTTTACATCCAGTAACGCCATGCTCATTCGTGTATCCATGGGAAGCGTGGAGCTTTGGGAGATTATCCTGTCCGGCGGACTGCTGGCGGCATCCTGTGTGATCGCCGGTATTCTTGCGGCGAAAATTTTCCGATTTGGTACACTGATGTATGGAAACCCGGTGAAATTTACAAGTGCATTGAAGCACATGAGGGAAAAATAAAATGGACGCTATAGCTTCTTCCACAGGAATCCTCTGGCTTTTTGGCATTTTGTTTGGCCTGCCGGCGGCATTGTCGGTTCTTGCAGTGCTGCTTTGGAAATATAAAAATAATCAGAGGTTATCACTTATATTTTATGTGAGCGCCGCTGTGCTGACAGCATTTTTGGGCATCAATAATTTTAATAATACCTTATTGAATTTGCCGTGGAGCACCGACGGGTTTTGGTTGTGTTTGGTGGAGCGTATAATGACTGTTGTTTCTTTTATAGCGCTCATATGCAGTGCCTTTTTATATCGGAAGCAGAGAAAAATAAGCATTGTCCTGCAATATACCGCTTCTATATTGGCAGTCATCGTATGGTTTTGTATCATAAAAACAGTGAATATGAAATAGTCATTGTGCAGCCGGTGGGTTTTCAATCATGAAAACTCACCGGCTGTGTGTGTTATTGAACCGTGGGGAAGCAGGTATCCAGGACAGAACAAAAAGCGAACAAACGTTCAATTTCGGCTATACATTTTTATTCGTTCATGTTATAATTTGTATTGTTTAGAAAAGTCCATCGCCGATTTGGTTTGGGCGTTGAACACACCGACACTGGTGCTTTTTAGTACCGAATAGTACGTATTTTTCGGACGAAATCTCAGGTTACGGACCAGGTGATACCAGGCGGACAAATGGACTTTGTGATTTTTTGTGAGGAAATTTGGAATGGGGAAAGGGACGATGATATGATTTATTTTACAAGTGATTTGCATTTAGGACATCGTGGAATTATAGAGATGCAGAATCGTCCTTTTGAAAATGTCCAGGAGATGAATCAGGTTTTGATTCGAAATTATAATGCGGTAGTGCATAAAAATGATACGGTATATATTCTAGGAGATATCAGCCATCATTTACCGATGGATAGAGCAAATGAATTGATAAGCAAATTGAACGGAAAGAAAATTTTGGTTAAAGGGAATCATGACAAAAAATATGATTGTGAATTGTTTGAAGAGATATGTGATTTTAAAACAGTATCGTTGAATGGCATGTATTTTGTCTTGATGCATTATCCCATGTTGTCATGGCCGAAGAAGAGCAGTGGGAGTATTCAGTTGCATGGACACATACATGCCCGTGAAGAATATAATTTTCAGAATAAAGCAGATGGAATAAGAAGATATGATGTAGGTGTGGATGCGAATGATTATTATCCGGTGTCGGTGAAACAGATTATAGAGTTTTTTGAAGATTAGATAAAAAAATAAAAATGGAAATACTAACAGGAGGAATAGTGAATGGCTAGCAGAGAGGTTGGATTTGTTGTGACAGAAGAATATAGAAGTTGGATCAATGATGTTAAAATGAGAATAAAGCAGAGCCAGATAAAAGCTTCTGTTAAAATAAATTATGAATTATTAGATTTATATTGGGAACTTGGAAGAGATATTGTCAGTAAGCAAGAACATGCTAAATGGGGGGATTCTTTTCTAAATGTAATGAGTAAAGATTTGCAGAAAGCATTTCCTGGAATGTCTGGGTTTTCAACTCAGAATTTGAAACATATCCGCTATTGGTATAGATTTTATAGTGAAGGTGCAATTGGGTTACAACTTGTAACCCAATTTGAAACATTAGAAAAAATGGTGAAAAGTATCCCTTGGGGACATAATCAAAGAATTGTATATAAGTGTAACGATATAAATGAAGCTCTTTTCTATGTGCAAAAGACAATGGATAACAATTGGAGCAGAAACGTGCTGGAACATCAAATAGATTCTGGTTTATATGAGAGACAGGGAAAGGCAATTACCAATTTTCAGGTAAAACTTCCTGTTCCACAATCTGATTTAGCAGAACAGACTTTGAAAGATCCTTATAATTTTGATTTCCTTACATTACGTGAAGAATATAATGAAAAAGAATTAGAGGATGCATTAGTAAATCAGATTACTCAATTTCTTTTGGAGCTTGGAACTGGATTTTCATATTTAGGCAGACAAGTACATATTAAAGTTGGAGAAAGTGATTTCTATATGGACTTGTTGTTTTATCATGTGCGTTTACATTGCTATGTTGTTGTAGAATTGAAGACAGAAAAATTTAAACCTGAATTTGCAGGTAAACTAAATTTTTATGTTACAGCAGTTAATAAAAATATGAAAGCAGAGCAGGATAATCAGACAATTGGAATTCTAATTTGCAAAGATAAAGATGACGTTGTGGCAGAATATTCTTTAGATGATATGTCACAACCAATCGGAATTGCACAGTATGAATTGACGAAGGTATTGCGGGAAGAATTTAGGAGTAGTTTGCCTACGATTGAAGAAATTGAGAGTAAATTGTCGAAGTAGAAAAAAGTTATTATTTACAATTATAGGAGAAATAGAAAATGTACGAAAATTAGATGATTTAAAAAATGCAGAAAGTAAGATTTCTTCTTTAACGCTACAAACAGATATTGCATTTGAAGATATGGATATAGAGATAAAGTATCATTATGAGGGGCAATATGGAACAAACTATCGCAGTGTAAAAACAAGTTTGGTAGAAATATTTAAAATAATTGCTACCGAAATGATGGATGTATCTGTTACCGAAAGCTTTGTCGAAAGTGCAATAAAAAGTAAATATTTATCGAGTACATATGGAAAATATTTAGATGATAATCAGTTTGTAAAAAAATTATTGAATCAATATCGAGCATTGAATTTAGTTTATTCGAAATGGAGTGATAAAAATAAAAGTTTATATTGGGGATTAACAGAAAAGGGATGTAAAGTAAGAGATGATATGATTTTGTTAAAAAATAAGTAAAATGCTGATGATTTCTAAGATAAAGGAGGACTCTCATGGATCATTTTGAATTACACAGTGAATTTGCTCCAACCGGCGACCAGCCTCAGGCCATCGCCGATTTGGTTCAGGGTTTTAAGGAAGGCAATCAATTTCAGACATTACTCGGTGTTACCGGTTCCGGTAAGACGTTTACGATGGCGAATGTCATTCAGGCGTTGAACAAACCGACGCTGGTGCTGGCTCATAACAAAACCCTTGCCGCACAGCTCTACGGCGAATTCAAGGAGTTTTTCCCGGAGAATGCGGTGGAGTATTTTGTGTCCTAGAATGTCAGGGGGCGAAAATGAGTGATATTTGGTGCTTTTTAGTACCGAATAGTACGTATTTTTCGGACGAAATCTCAGGTTACGGACCAGGTGATACCAGGCGGACAAATGGAATTTGTGACTTTTTGTGATAAAAATTCGTAATGGAGAAGGAGTAAATTAGTTAAGTTGAAAATAGAGCAGGAAGAAATGAATGGAGGAATAGCATGGGAACACGAGAAAAAGAGATTGTGACAATACGATCATCAGCGGCAGAATATCTTACATATGTAGCGGCTTCTGGGGATGATGAAGAAAGCGTAGAAATGAGATATGAAGACGAAAATATCTGGTTGACGCAGAAAATGATTGCAACATTGTATAATGTTGGAGTTTCAACTATAAATGAACATATAAAAAAGGTCTTTGGAGATAATGAGTTGCAAGAGGATGTAACTATTCGGAAATTCCGAATAGTTCAACAGGAAGGTTCACGTCAGGTTGGCAGAGCAGTTAATCATTATTCGTTACAGATGATTATTGCAGTAGGGTTTAAAGTGAATTCAGAGAGGGCAGTACAGTTTCGAAAATGGGTAAACCAGATAGCAAAAGAATATACAATCAAAGGCTGGGCAATGGATGATGAGAGATTGAAGAGAGGAACTTATCTGACGGATAAATATTTTGATGTCTGTAATCCGGAAATATATGGGAAGGAAGACGCATGGAGTTTTGAAGATAATGAAATACATATGGCTTCACATATTTATCCTTTGCCAGAGAAACTATTAAATTATTTGAAGGATAAATATGGATATTTTAAATCATATTCTCAAACAGTTCAAAGTTCATATTTGGCAAATCATTGTTCTAATTGTAAGGTGATTCAAGGCGATTTCTACTTGTTTGGTGAAGTGGACTCTCCATTTTTTATTGATTCCGAGGAACGAGCAAAGCAATTGAAGTTGTATAAGATTCCGTTGAAAAATGATATAATTGTTGAAGCAGATATAGGATGGGGATCAGAAGATTGGATGATTGAAGCTTTTGCGGAAAATATGGATTTAAGTATTGATGGAATGTGGGAATAGAGGGTAGGAGGTTTGACTATGGATCATTTCGTATTACACAGTGAATTTGCCCCAACCGGCGATCAGCCTCAGGCCATCGCCGATTTGGTTCAGGGCTTTAAAGAAGGCAATCAATTTCAGACATTACTCGGTGTTACCGGTTCCGGTAAGACGTTTACGATGGCGAATGTCATTCAGGCGTTGAACAAACCGACGCTGGTGCTGGCTCATAACAAAACCCTTGCCGCACAGCTCTACGGTGAGTTTAAGGAGTTTTTCCCGGAGAATGCGGTGGAGTATTTTGTCTCCTACTATGATTATTATCAGCCGGAGGCTTACGTGCCGCAGACGGATACTTATATTGCCAAGGATTCAGCGATTAATGATGAAATTGATAAACTGCGTCATTCGGCAACGGCAGCATTGTCGGAGCGGGAAGATGTGATTATTATTTCCTCGGTATCCTGTATTTACGGTCTGGGAAGTCCGATTGACTATAAGGAAATGGTGATTTCCCTGCGTCCGGGGATGGAGCGTGAGCGTGATGATGTGGTGCGGAAGCTGATTGATTTACAGTATGAGCGAAACGACATGGATTTTAAGCGCGGAACCTTCCGGGTACACGGGGATGTTGTGGAGATATTCCCGGCGGCATCTGCGGATGAGGCCATTCGCGTGGAATTTTTCGGGGACGAAGTGGACCGGATTACATCTTTTGATCCGTTGACCGGGGAGATAAAGCTGCGGCTTGAACACACGGCGATATTTCCGGCATCCCATTATGTCGTTTCAAAAGAAAAAATGGATGCGGCCATCATTAATATAGAAGAAGAACTGGAAGAACGGGTGCGCTATTTTAAGAGCGAGGATAAACTTCTGGAGGCTCAGCGTATTTCAGAACGGACGAATTTTGATATTGAAATGATGCGGGAAACCGGATTCTGCTCGGGAATCGAAAATTATTCCAGACATCTGGCCGGATTGGAGCCGGGAGCAACGCCTCATACACTGATGGACTATTTCCCGGATGACTTTCTTATTATCGTGGATGAGTCCCATATGACGATTCCGCAGGTTCGGGGAATGTATGCGGGAGACCAGTCACGTAAATCAACACTGGTGGATTATGGATTTCGTCTGCCGTCGGCCAAGGATAACCGGCCGTTAAATTTTCAGGAATTTGAGAGTAAGATCGATCAGATGCTTTTTGTGTCTGCAACGCCGAATGTTTATGAGTCTGAGCATGAATTACTGCGGGCGGAGCAGATTATCCGGCCGACCGGATTGCTGGATCCGGAAATATCGGTCCGCCCGGTAAAGGGCCAGATTGATGATTTAATCAGTGAGGTGAATAAAGAAACAAAGCAGGGACATAAAGTATTGATTACAACTCTGACAAAACGTATGGCAGAGGATTTGACAGACTATATGAGGGAAGCCGGGATCCGGGTCAAATATCTGCATTCGGATATCGATACACTGGAGCGGTCGGAAATTGTCAGGGATCTGCGGCTGAATGTCTTTGATGTGCTTGTCGGCATTAATCTTTTGCGTGAAGGGCTGGATATTCCGGAAATTACTTTGGTTGCGATTCTCGATGCGGATAAAGAAGGATTCCTTCGTTCGGAAACGTCACTGATTCAGACCATTGGCCGTGCGGCCCGAAATTCCGAAGGTCATGTGATTATGTATGCGGATACCATGACGGATTCGATGAATCGGGCTATCAGTGAGACGAACCGCCGCCGGGCGATTCAACAGGCTTATAATGAGGAACATGGAATTACACCGCAGACGATTAAAAAGGCTGTCCGGGATTTAATCAGCATTTCGAAGGCTGCGGATGTGCCGAAGGATGTATTTGAAAAGGATATTGAATCCATGAGTGGAAAAGAGCTGAAAGCGCTGATCGCAAAACTGACGAAGAAGATGCACAGTGCGGCTGCGGAACTGAATTTTGAGATGGCGGCGCAGTTGAGGGATCAGGTTCTGGAAATGAAGAAACAACTGCATGACCTGGAAGGCTGATTGGGAAAGGGACAGGCCATATACGGCAGGCTTCACCGGTGTACCGTATATGGATGCTGTGCCGATATACGTCTCGTCGAAGGACGGGGTTTTAATTCATTACAGATGGGTGCTTTTGACATGAAAATTAAAAAAATAAAAAAAATTAAAAAAATTTAAAAAAAGTACTTGCCAAAGCATTTTATATGTTGTATAATGCAATTGTTGTTGAGGAACAATGGGCTGTCGCCAAAGGGCAAGGCACTGGACTCTGACTCCAGCATTTGAAGGTTCGAATCCTTCCAGCCCAGCTAATATTCAGGCATTTTGTTAAAGGAAACCTTTAGTGAAATGTCTGTTTTTTTCTATACAGAGATTCATGAGGAAGGATACAGATATGTACAGTATGAGCCGACGGGTCACTTACAGCGAAGTGGGACCGGATTATAAAACAGATATGGCACAGATCATAAATTATTTTCAGGACTGCAGTTGTTTTCAGTCGGACAGCCTTGGCGTTGGACCGGAAGCTTTGGATGAAAACGGCCGGGTCTGGGTGCTGAACAGCTGGCAGATTGTTGCGGAAAGGTATCCGGTATATGGAGAGCCGGTGACCGTTGGTACATGGCCTTATGGCTTTAAAGGTCTGCTCGGTCTCAGAAATTTTGTGATTGATGATGGTGAAGGGCGGAGAATCGTACGGGCAAATTCCGTATGGGCAATGATCGATATGAAAACCGGGCGGCCGGTGCGTCCGGACGAAAGGGATACCGGTGTTTATACCATTGAAGATAAAGAACCGATGACGTATGCCGGAAGGAAAATACCGGTTTCAGGAGACTTTGAGACATTGGAAACAGTGAAAGTGACGCGGCATTGTCTGGATACCAATCACCATATGAATAACGGCCGGTATGTGGAAATTGCCATGGAATATCTTCCGGAGAAATTCAAGGTGCATCAGATCCGGGTGGAATATAAGCATCCGGCGTTTTATAAAGATATATTAGTGCCAAAGAGACAGATAGCGGATGGCCGGGTGACGATTTTACTGGAAAACAGTGAAGGACAGGTTTGCGTGGCTGCAGAATTTGCGGAATAGGAGAAAAAGATGATCAGATTAGGAGAAAAACAGGTATTGGATATTGTTCGTGTCAAAGATTTTGGCGTTTATGTTGGCGATGAGGAAGAAGCTGTTTTGCTGCCGAAAAAATACGTGCCGAAGGGAAGCGGTGTCGGCGATTCGGTCGAAGTGTTTATTTACAGAGATTCCAGTGACCGTCTCATTGCGACAACGGAAGAACCGATGATGACCCTGGGACAGGTGGCTTCGCTGCAGGTAAAAGAAATTGGAAAAATCGGCGCCTTTCTTGGCTGGGGGCTGGAAAAAGATCTGTTTTTACCATATAAAGAGCAGACTGAGAAAATTCGGATTGGAAAAAGCTATCCGGTAGCGTTATATATTGATAAAAGCAGACGCCTCTGTGCGACGATGAAGATTTATGACTATCTCTGCACGGAATCGCCTTATGAAAAGGATGAATTGGTTGAGGGAACGGTTTATCAGATGAATCCATCGGTTGGACTGTTTGTTGCGGTCGAGAATAAATACCACGGAATGATTCCGGCTCAGAATGTCCATGGTTCTTATCGGGTGGGCGATACCGTTAAGGCCCGTGTGGTTAAAGTGCGTGACGATGGCAAACTGGAATTGAGCACTCAGGACCGGGTGGAAGTCCAGATGGACAGAGATGCGGAAATCGTTATGGAAGTTCTGGAAAGTTATGACGGAATACTGCCATTTTCCGAAAAGGCGTCTCCGGAAGTCATTGAGCGGGAACTGAATATGTCAAAGGCGGCGTTCAAACGGGCTGTCGGACGGCTTTTTAAAGCCCGGAAGATTCAGATTGAAAATCATAAAATTCGAAAAAACGAAGATTAAAAATAAACAAAGTCATTCCTGTCAGCAGGATATCTTCTATATATAAGGTATCCTGCTGTTTTTGTACGTAAATATTCGAAAGTGTTACAAAAAACTATGAAAGTGTAAAATAATTGTTACAAAAAAATTACGAGATGCCTTGACAGCAATGGAAGACTTTGCTAAAATAATGTTTGTAACAAAAATGTAATATATGTTTTTCGAAACGTAATAAATCGTTTACAGGAACATAAAATTACGGCAAAAGGAGGAAAATGACCAATGGGTAAGTTTAAGTTTGCGCCATGTGCTTTTGGCCTGGCAGCAGCGGTTGTATTTAGTGCAAATCCAGTGGGGGTTCACGCAGCTCCGGTTACTACAACAAAGATGGAAGTTTCCTATGGAGATTTAGATATTCAGGGAAAAATTATTTATACAGCGACGGAAGAAGTTGCTTCTCCATTTTATAAGAAAGGAATCTCCACAGCAGAAGACTGTGTGATGATTCGAAAAGAACCGAATGCGGAAAGCGAAGCTGTCGGAAAGCTGTACAGCGGTGCGGGATTTGAAGTCGTAGAAGATGGTAAAGAGTGGATTCGTATTCAGTCCGGTTCCTGCGAAGGCTATGTATCGGCACAGTATGTGGTTACAGGCAAAGATGCAGAAAAGGCTGCAAGGAATACGGATTCCGCAAGCAGCTACGCTAAAGTTATTGAGACAAGCGTTGAAATCAAAGCGCAGGCATCCGATGATGCGGAAGTTGTTGCGACCGTAGAAAATGACGCGGTTCTGGATGTTATCGAAGTGCTTCCGGAATCAGAGTGGACAAAGGTACAGACAAACGGGATTGAAGGTTATGTAAAAAACCACACCGTAGAAGTTGGCGTAGATTATGCGGCTGCAGTTTCAATCGAGGAGGAAGCTGAACGGGAAGCAGCAGAATCCAAAGCCCCAGAGGAAACAGTAAAAGAAACAGAAACAGCAGAGGAAACAAAGGCACCTGCAGAGGAAACAAAAGCACCTGCAGAAGAGACAGAAGCTTCGACAGAAGAGACAAAAGCACCTGCAGAAGAAACCGAGGCCCCTGTTGAGGAAACCGAAGCTCCTGTCGAAGAAACGGAAGCTCCGGCAGAAGATCCGGTTGTCGAAGATTCTTTATATATTGAAGATACAAATGAGACCGTATGGACAACGGATGCTGTAAACGTCCGTGCAGAGGCGGATGCATCATCTGCCAGAGTTGGCGGACTTGATAAAAATTCCAGTATTACACGGACCGGTGTCTGTGAAAACGGATGGAGCCGGGTGGACTATAATGGAACAAGCGCTTACATTCACAGCGATTACCTGACAACGAGCGAGCCTGTACAGGAAGAACCTTCTTATGACAATTCTTCCAGTAACAGCGGTGTTGGTCAGCAGATGGTCAGCTTTGCAAGACAGTTCATTGGAAATCCATACGTTTATGGAGGAACTTCTCTGACGAACGGTGCAGACTGCTCCGGATTTGTACAGAGTATTTACTCCAACTTTGGATATTCTATTCCGAGAACAGCAACGACCCAGTATGCTTTTGGCCGTAAGATAGCGGTTGAAGAAGCTCAGGCGGGCGATTTACTTTTCTATTCGTATTATGGAGAGATTGAGCATGTGGCTCTTTACACAGGAGAGGGAACCATCGTTCATGCAAGTACCGAAGAAACGGGTATTATCGAAACACCGATGGATTACGGCGGTTATCCATCCCATGCGGTACGTATTATCGAATAATTGAAAATAAAGTACTTAGGATAAGCAGTGGCGAAACCTGAAAGGGCGGGCCGCTGCTTTTTCTGTGTGCGGTTTGTGGACAAGTGGATGAAAAAACAGGCGAAATATGTAAAATTATTGAATTTGCACAAAAATATTGTCGAAGCAGTGTATAAAGGGATAAATATACATTTTGGGTTATCCACAATCCACAAGGTTATCCACAATGAAAAAGTGGATTTTTATGAGTGAAATCGAATTATACACAGAGTTATCCACTTTATCCACAATGAAAAGGAATGAATAATGGAATCAAAAACAAATATATGTTTTGGTGAAAACGTAAAAATAACAATAAATCCTGATAAATACTTGACATTTTAGTTGTTCATCCGATAGTGCCGGCCGTGTTGATATCGTCTGCATTTAATCAAAAAAAAGAAAAATTATAAAATATTTTCAGAAAATACAGAAAGTTTGCTTGTAAAAATGAGCAACTGTGATATAATTAAAACATAACAACACAGTAAGGAGTGATATGTATGCGTATTACTATCAGTGGAAAGAATATCGATGTGACTCAGGGCCTTAAAGATGCTGTCTATGAAAAGTTAGGCAAGCTGGAGAAATACTTTACTCCCGAAACGGAAGCGATTGTAACACTCAGTGTGGAAAAGAATCGCCAGAAGATAGAAGTTACTGTACCGGTAAAAGGAAGCGTTATTCGTGCTGAACAGGTAAGTGACGATATGTATGTTTCTATTGATTTGGTGCAGGAGATTATCGAACGTCAGATGCGTAAGCACAAAACCCGTCTGGTAAACAGAAACCGGGGCGGCGGCAACTTCCAGAAAGCATTTATTGAGATGGAGGTTGAAGATCCGGATGAAGTTCAGATCGTTCGTACGAAGAAATTCGCGATGAAACCGATGGATCCGGAAGAAGCCTGCGTACAGATGGAACTGCTTGGACACAATTTCTTTGTATTCCGCAATGCGGAAACAGATGATGTCAGCGTTGTTTATAAACGTAAAGGAAATACCTACGGTTTGATTGAACCGGAATATTAGAAGAGTGATTAACAGAGCGGCTGCCGGGTGCAGCCGCTTTTTGTACGCCATGGATGGACCGTTGTCCGCAGAGGAAAGGGATTTTTTCGTTGGCAAACGAAGCTATCTATGTTACAATAACATGTACGCATTAAAATAAATGGAAGAGAAACTATAGCAGATATAGAAGATTTATAGGAGTGAGAAAAATGGGCTTTTTTTCAAAAATTCTGGGAACTCACAGCCAGAGAGAATTGAAACGGATTTATCCGATTGTGGACAAGATTGAAGCTCTTGAACCGGTGGTGGCGAAGCTTTCCGATGAAGAACTTCGCGGCAGGACCGGTGTTTTTAAAGAACGTCTGGAGAAGGGAGAAACACTGGATGATCTGCTTCCGGAAGCTTTTGCGGTTGTCCGGGAAGCGGCTTTTCGTGTGCTTGGCATGAAACATTACCGGGTACAGTTGATCGGCGGTGTTATTCTTCATCAGGGACGAATTTCCGAGATGAAGACCGGTGAAGGTAAAACGCTGGTATCCACGCTGCCGGCGTATCTGAATGCGCTGGAAGGAAAGGGCGTTCATATTGTCACGGTCAATGATTACCTTGCCAAACGAGATGCGGAATGGATGGGCCAGGTTCATGAATTCCTTGGACTGACGGTAGGTGTTGTTTTAAACAGTATGACCCCGGAAGAACGTAAAGCGGCCTATGATTGTGATATTACGTATGCAACCAATAACGAACTGGGATTTGATTATCTGAGAGATAACATGGTTGTTTATAAAGAAAAACTGGTTCAGAGAGGTCTTCACTACGCCATCATTGATGAGGTTGACTCCGTATTGATCGACGAGGCCAGAACACCGCTGATTATTTCCGGTCAGAGCGGCAAATCTACCGAACTGTATCGTGCCTGCGATATTCTGGCGCGTCAGTTGGAACGGGGAGAAGCCAGCGGTGAGATGACGAAGATGACTGCCATTATGGGTGAAGAAATCATCGAAACCGGGGATTACATTGTCAATGAAAAAGAAAAGAACGTTTCCCTGACCGAAGATGGTGTGAAAAAGGTTGAACGCTTCTTTCATATTGACAACCTGGCAGATGCCGAACATCTGGAAATCCAGCACAACATCATTCTGGCGCTGCGTGCCCATAACCTGATGCACAGAGACCATGATTATGTGGTTAAAGACGATCAGGTGCTCATCGTTGATGAATTTACAGGCCGTATTATGCCGGGACGACGTTACTCCGACGGCCTTCATCAGGCCATCGAGGCAAAAGAAGGGGTGAAGGTCAAACGGGAAAGCAAGACCCTTGCCACCATTACTTTCCAGAACTTCTTTAATAAATACGAAAAGAAAGCCGGTATGACAGGTACAGCCCTGACTGAGGAACAGGAATTCCGTGATATTTACGGCATGGACGTTATCGAGATTCCGACCAATGAACCGGTGCGGCGTATTGACCACGAAGATCTGGTTTACAAGACAAAAGCAGAAAAGGTCAATGCGGTTGTGGATACGATCGTTGAAGCCTATGCAAAGGGACAGCCGGTTCTGGTGGGTACCATTACCATTGAGTCTTCGGAGATTTTCAGTGAAGCCCTGAGAAAAAAAGGCATTCCCCATAAAGTGCTGAATGCAAAATTCCACGAGCTGGAAGCGGAAATCGTTGCTCAGGCCGGTCAGAAGGGCGCTGTAACGATTGCGACCAATATGGCCGGACGAGGTACGGATATTAAGCTTGGTGAAGATGTGGCAGAGCTTGGCGGACTGATGATTATCGGTACAGAGCGCCATGAATCCCGCCGTATTGATAATCAGCTCCGTGGTCGTGCCGGACGTCAGGGGGACCCGGGTGAGTCCAGATTTTATATTTCTCTGGAAGATGACCTGATGCGTCTTTTCGGTTCGGAACGTCTGGTGAGCCTTTTCAATTCGCTTGGATTCCCGGAAGGGGAGGCCATTCAGCATAAGATGCTGTCCGGTGCGGTAGAAAAGGCACAGATGAAGATCGAGTCCAACAACTACGGTATCCGTAAAAATGTCCTGGAATATGACCAGGTAATGAATGAACAGCGGGAGATTATTTATGCAGAACGTCTCCGGGTGCTTGATGGCGATAATATGCGCGATGTGATTATGAAGATGATCCGCGATGTCATCAGACACCATGTGCATATGCATATCCCGGCAGAATCCCAGGTGGAAGAAAAGGATATGGAAAAGCTGGAACAGAGAACGGCAGTCTCCGAACTGGATTTAATCAGCCTTGCTCAGGGGCTTGTGCAGATCATTCCGTATATGAATGTTTCCTGGCGTGAAGCGGACCATGAGGGACAGAACGTGGAACAGTTCATTCAGGAACTTCAGAATAAAGCCGATGACATTTATGCGGCAAAAGAAAAAGAATTCCCTGTGGAAGAACATATCCGTGAACTGGAGCGGGTCGTTCTTCTGAAAATGATCGACCGGCGCTGGATGGACCATATCGATAATATGGAACAGCTCCGCCAGAGTATCGGCCTTCAGGCCTATGGTCAGCGGGATCCGCTGGTAGAATACCGTTTTGCCGGATATGATATGTTTGATGAAATGACACAGGGCATTTCCGAGGATACGGTTCAGGCATTAATGCATGTCCGTATTCAGCAGAAAGCGGAACGTGAGGAAGTTGCCAAAGTGACCGGAACGAACAAGGATACCTCCGGCGTGAAAGAACCGGTACGCCGGAAAGATGGCAAAATCTATCCGAATGATCCGTGTCCGTGCGGCAGCGGCAAAAAATATAAACAATGCTGCGGACGTAAGTAGTCTGCGGCTTTTGGGAACAATTCCCGTTTAAATTTTTGAATAAAAGAAAGAAGGTGAAGCAATGGTTGAATTAGACCAGTTCAAAGGAACATTACTCAGTTATGAGACACCATTAGCGGAAGTGAGGGATTCACTTTGACCTGGCTTATAAAAAGTCCAGAATCGGTGAATTAGAAAATATTATGGAGGAACCGGGTTTTTGGGATAATCCGGACAACTCCCAGAAGGCCATGAAAGAACTGAAGCATCTGAAGGATACGGTGGAAAAGTATGAAGCGCTGGAAACCGCTTATGAGGATGTGGAAACTTTAATTGAAATGGGTTATGAGGAAAATGACGAAAGTCTGATTCCTGAAATTGAGGAAGCCCTGAACCTGTTTATTGAAGAACTGGAGGATCTGCGTGTGTCAACGCTTCTGAATGAAGAATACGATGACAATAATGCCATTTTGACCCTTCATGCGGGAGCCGGCGGCACAGAAGCCTGTGACTGGGCGGGAATGTTATACCGCATGTACAGCCGATGGGCAGAAAAACATGGATTTTCCACGGAAGTTCTGGATTTCCTTGACGGTGATGAGGCCGGGATTAAAGCAATTACCCTGCAGATCAACGGTGAGAATGCGTATGGCTACCTGAAATGTGAAAAGGGAATACACCGCCTTGTGCGTATTTCCCCTTTTAATGCAGCAGGAAAGCGTCAGACGTCTTTTGCATCCTGTGATGTTATTCCGGATATTGAAGAAGATGTCGATGTTGAAATCAACGACAAAGATTTGCGGATTGATACCTATCGTTCCAGCGGTGCCGGCGGACAGCATATCAACAAAACCTCTTCGGCGATTCGTATTACCCATCTGCCGACAGGTATTGTTGTTCAGTGCCAGAATGAACGTTCCCAGCATATGAATAAGGATAAGGCGATGCAGATGCTGAAAGCAAAGCTCTTTCTTTTGAAACAGCAGGAGAATGAAGAAAAAGCATCGGATATCCGTGGCGAAGTGAAAGAGATCGGCTGGGGCAACCAGATCCGTTCTTATGTGATGCAGCCTTACAAGCTTGTGAAGGATCATCGGACCAATACGGAAATCAGTAATGTGGACAGTGTCATGGACGGCAATATTGATCCGTTTATCAATGCCTACTTAAAATGGCGAAGCCTTGGTAAGAACAAGACGGAGTAAAGCCGGAGGCATAAAAATGAAAGAGCATATTAACTATTATGTAGTGAAGAAAAAGGCAGTGCCGGAGGTACTTTTGAAAGTGGTTGAGGCAAAACGTCTGCTGGATTCCGAAAAGGTGATGACCGTACAGGAAGCCGCAGAACGGGTTGGTATCAGCCGGAGTTCATTTTACAAGTACAAGGATGATATTTTTCCGTTTCACGATAACTCCCGGGGCCGTACATTTACGGTGATGATCCAACTGGATGATGAACCCGGGCTGTTGTCCGGCCTGCTGAACTGTGTGGCCGGATACCATGCAAATATATTAACGATTCATCAGGCCATTCCTGTCAACGGAGTGGCCTCTGTAACTTTGAGTATCGAAGTTTTAAATACAACCGGCGATGTGTCAGAACTGATTGACGCATTGGAAAAGACCCAGGGCGTTCATTACCTTAAAATATTATCCAGAGAGTAGAGAGGAAGGAAAATATTATGAAATATATTGTAATGTTGGGAGACGGCATGGCGGATGAGCCGCTTCAGGAACTTGGTGGAAAGACACCACTGGAATATGCAAATACAGAAACAATGGACCGGTTGGCGGCAAAGTCGGAAATCGGCATGGCCCATACGATTCCGGAAGGGATGAATCCGGGAAGCGATACGGCGAATCTGGCGGTGCTCGGCTATAATCCGAGACTCTATTATACCGGACGTTCACCGCTGGAAGCGCTGAGCATCGGCGTGGATATGAAAGAAACCGATGTGGCGCTGCGATGTAATCTGGTAACGCTTTCAGAAGAAGCGGGTATTCCTTATGAAGAACGGACGATCATCGATCACAGTTCGGATGAAATTTCCACGGAAGACGCGGCGATTTTGCTTGAAGCAGTCCGTAAAGAACTGGAAAATGATACATATAAATTTTATGTGGGTACGAGTTACCGGCATTTGCTGATCTGGGACAAAGGGATGGTTGTTGACCTGGTTCCGCCCCACGATCACCTCGGTTCGGTAATCAAAGAATATCTTCCGGAAGATGAAATGCTTCTGGAGATGATGAAAAAAAGTTATGATATTCTCGAAAATCATCCGCTGAATGTAGAACGGCGGAAAAAAGGACTGAATCCGGCAAACTCCTGCTGGTTTTGGGGTGCAGGCACCCGTCCGGCGCTGACTTCTTTTGCAGAGAAGACCCATTTAAAGGGTGCCATGATCTCTGCGGTGGATTTACTGAAAGGAATCGCTGTCGGCGCAGAGATGCAGAATATCGAAGTGGAAGGTGCAAACGGCGGCCTTCACACGAATTATGAAGGCAAGTCAAAAGCGGCAGTGGACACACTGCTGAAGGATGGAAATGATTTTGTCTACATCCATCTGGAAGCGCCGGATGAAATGGGACACCAGGGAAGTGTGGAACGGAAGGTACAGGCGATTGAAAATATGGACAGCCGTCTGATTAAACCGTTGGTGGAAGCGCTGGATGCTTCCGGAGAAGATTACAGGCTGCTCATTATGCCGGATCATCCGACACCGATCTGCATCCGGACCCACTCTTCAAATCCGGTGCCATTTATGCTTTACGACAGCCGTAAAGATTTGAAAAAAGACTGGCATTACAACGAAAGAGAAGCTTCGGAAAGCGGCAATATTGTTGTTGAAGAAGGTTATCAGTTGATTGACCGGTTAATCAGGGAGTAAAAAGATTTATGGACATTATAAAGACACTCAGCCGGGAACTGGCGATTGAGACCTGGCAGACAGAAGCGACAATCAAATTAATCGACGAAGGGAATACGATTCCTTTTATTGCGAGATACCGGAAGGAAGCCACCGGTTCTCTGAACGATGAAGTTCTCCGGCAGTTTCATGAACGTCTTGTGTATCTCCGGAATCTGGAGGAAAAGAAACAGCAGGTACTTTCGACGATTGAAGAACAGGGGAAACTGACACCGGAACTGAAGAAATCCATTGAAGCGGCAGAAACGATGGTGGCGGTCGATGATTTATACCGTCCATACCGTCCGAAACGGCGGACACGGGCGATTATCGCAAAGGAAAAAGGGCTGGAGCCTCTGGCAAATATTATTTTACTTCAGATGACAAAGAAACCGATCGCCGGGGAAGCTGAAGCTTATATTTCTGAGGAAAAGGGCGTGAAAAGCGCTGAAGAAGCGCTGGACGGCGCAAAAGATATTCTGGCAGAAATGATTTCGGATTCGGCGGATTACCGGGCGTATATCCGAAAAGTGACCATGAATGAAGGAAAGGTCACTTCGAAGGCCAGAGATGAAAAAGAAAAGTCTGTTTATGAAAATTATTATGATTATGAAGAGGCTGTGAGCAAAATTCCGGGACACCGGATTCTGGCTTTGAACCGGGGCGAGAAAGAGAAATTTCTGACCGTCAAAGTGGAAGCGCCGGAAGAAAAAATTCTCCGATATCTGGAAAAACAGGTCCTCCGAAAAGACAATCCGGAAACGGAAGAAATTCTGAAAGCGGTGGTTGATGACAGCTATCATCGTCTGATCGCTCCGGCAATTGAGCGGGAGGTACGCAACGAACTGACAGAAAAGGCGGAGGACGGCGGCATTAAAGTTTTTGGAAAGAATCTGCAGCAGCTTCTTATGCAGCCGCCGATTTCCGGAAAGGTTGTTCTCGGATGGGACCCTGCCTTCCGTACAGGCTGTAAACTGGCCGTTGTTGACGCAACGGGCAAGGTGCTGGATACGGTGGTTATTTATCCGACGGAGCCTCAGAAAAAGGTGGATCAGGCGAAAAAGATTTTAAAAGACCTTATAAAAAAATATGATATTACACTGATATCCCTTGGAAATGGAACGGCTTCCAGAGAATCGGAAATGGTCATTGTCGATCTTTTAAAGGAACTGGACTGCCGGGTGGAATATGTGATCGTCAGCGAAGCCGGAGCTTCGGTTTATTCGGCAAGTAAGCTGGCGACGGAAGAATTTCCTCAGTTCGATGTGGGCCAGCGAAGTGCGGCATCCATTGCCCGGAGACTTCAGGACCCGCTGGCAGAATTGGTCAAGATTGAACCAAAGGCCATTGGCGTCGGACAGTATCAGCATGATATGAACCAGAAAAAGTTAAGTGATGTTCTCGGAGGCACCGTTGAAGACTGTGTCAACCGGGTTGGTGTGGATCTGAATACGGCATCGGCATCGCTTCTGGAATATATTTCGGGAATTAATAAAACAATCGCTAAGAATATTGTGGCTTACCGGGAAGCGAACGGAAAGTTTAAAAACCGCCGTCAGCTGTTGAAGGTGCCGAAACTCGGACCGAAAGCCTATGAACAGTGCGCCGGCTTTATGCGGATACCGGGGGGCGATAATCCTCTGGACCGGACAAGCGTCCATCCGGAATCCTATAAGGCGGCAGAAGAACTTCTGAAACGTCTTGGATTTACGACCGACGATATTTTGGACGGGAAATTACAGGGCCTTAGCCGTCAGGTGAAGGACTATAAAAAACTCGGCGGGGATATCGGCGTGGGTGAAATTACGCTTCGGGATATCGTCAAAGAGCTGGAAAAACCGGGCCGTGATCCGAGGGATGAGATGCCGCGGCCGATTCTTCGCACGGATGTTCTGGAAATGAAGGATCTGAAAGAGGGCATGATTTTAAAGGGAACCGTTCGAAATGTTATTGATTTCGGGGCTTTTGTAGATATCGGTGTCCATCAGGACGGCCTTGTTCATATCTCTCAGTTGACGGATAAAAAGTTCGTCAAGCATCCGCTGGAAGTGGTCAGTGTCGGCGATGTGGTTGATGTTAAAGTCATGAGTGTCGATTTACAGAAAAAGAGAATCCAGTTGACGATGAAATTGTAAATAGTGGTTGAAAAACTTTAAGTATCGAGGTATAATCGAAGAGTAAATAATATGAGGAAATTTTCAGGGCAGGGTGCAAGTCCCTACCGGTGGTACAGCCCACGAGCCGCGAGGCCGATTCGGTGAAACTCCGAAGCCGACAGTTACAGTCTGGATGGAAGAAAATGACGTGTGTTTACTATGCCCTGACGTATTTTTATATGTCAGGGCTTTTTTTCTGCCGGGAGTTTTCGGTCAGTCAAAGATACTCTGCTGAAGACAGCATGGAAGTCAGAAAACAGTACGCAAAAACAGAGAATTTCCTTAATGAAAAGAGGAGACAGATATTATGGAAGCAAAAAAAACATTATTTTCAACGAGGGAACTGGTGACCGTCGGATTATTTTCAGCTTTGGCTTATGTGCTGATGCTTTTGGAATCTCCGGGATATCTCGGATTCTTAAGAATTGAGTTCAGTGATGTTCCGGCAGTTCTTGCGGGCTTTGGGTTCGGCCCGGTGGCAGGTGTGTTTATTGAACTGGTTAAAAACCTTTTAAGCGCTTTATCTACAAAGACGATTGGCGCCGGAGAGCTGGCAAACTTTCTTGTCGGCTGCGGCTATGTGGTGCCTTTGAGTATTATCTACAGAAAGTATAAGGGCAAACATAAATATCTTTTCGGTTACATAGCGGCAACGATTGGCATGTGTGTCACCGGTATGATCGTGAACTATTTTATCACACTTCCGCTGTATTCCAACATGTTTGGCGGCGTGGATGCCCTGATCGGTATGGTTGGCGGTATGGCGCCGGGATTCCTGCCTCAGATTGACAGCCTCTGGAAGATTATTATTATCGGAATCACACCGTTTAACGTGGTAAAAGGCATTATGATTGCCATTGTTTCGTATTATGTATTTAAGCTGGTAAAAAAACCACTTCAATTTTAAGGATGTATATGTTATACTGGGAACACTTAGTGAACTTGGCGTAGACCCATACGACGCGGGTGTTTCACAGATGGAGTTGATATGAAATTTGGGCTGGCACAAGTGGAACTTGTGCCAGCTTTTTATGTGGGCAGAGAGTATTTGAAATTTAAAAGGTAGGTTAGTATGGTTGTAGAAACTTTTTCGGCGGACGAAACATATGAATATGGACGAAAAATGGGAAGTGAAGCCAGACCGGGGGATGTGTATTGTCTGACCGGCGATCTGGGCGTGGGAAAAACGGTCTTTACCCAGGGATTTGCAGCAGGACTGGGCATTGAGGAACCGGTGAGCAGCCCGACGTTTACCATTGTACAGGAATATGAGGAAGGGCGCATGCCTTTTTATCATTTTGATGTTTACCGTATCGGTGATGTGGAAGAAATGGATGAAATCGGCTTTGACGACTATATATACGGAGACGGTGTATGCCTGATTGAATGGGCAAATCTTATACGGGAAATTTTACCGGAGGATTTTACCGGTATTTTGATTGAGAAGGATCTGGAAAAAGGTTTTGATTACCGTAGAATTACTCTGGAAAGAGGAGGCGTTTTATAATGCTTTTGGCAGCGATTGAAAGTTCCGGGCTTGTTGCCTCGGTGGCGTTTATGACAGAAGATAAATTAATTGGAGAATATACGACGAATTTTAAAAAGACACATTCACAGACACTTTTGCCGATGTTTGACGAAGTGGTGCGGATGACGGGAATCCGGCTGGAGGATCTGGATGCGATTGTTGTATCCGGCGGCCCGGGATCTTTTACGGGACTTCGGATCGGTGCGGCAACAGCGAAAGGTCTGGGACTTGCATTGGACAAACCGCTGATTAGTGTACCGACGGTGGATGCACTGGCTTATAACCTTTACGGGACGCAGCAGGTGATCTGCCCGATTATGGATGCCCGCCGTCAGCAGGTGTATACCGGATTATATACCTTTGAAGGAGATACCTTTAAAGTGTTATGCCGGGAAAAGGCTGTCGGGATCGATGAGATTGTGGAGGAAGTCAACAGCCTTGGAAAAGAAGTTATCTTTTTAGGCGATGGGGTTCCGGTCCATAAAGAATTTATCCGCGGGCATATCCGGGTCGGATGCAGCTTTGCGCCGCCGCATTTGAACGCGCAGCGTGCAGGGGCACTGGCGGCGCTTGGAAAGATTTATTTTGAAGAGGGGCGTCTTGAAACGGCGGATGCCCATGTTCCGGAATATCTGCGGCTTTCCCAGGCGGAACGGGAACTGATGGAACGGAAGAAACGGCAGCAGAAATCATGAAGATAAGACCGATGCTTCCGGAGGATCTGGATGAAGTGACGGCAATCGAGAACGGCTGTTTTACAGATCCATGGAGCCGTCAGAGCTTTGCAGATTCACTGGAACAGAAAAATGCAGATTTGCTTGTCGTGGAGGAAGAAAAAGGTCATGTGGCCGGATACTGCTGTATTTACCGGGTGATGGATGAAGGGGAGATCGTCAATGTAGCTGTTTCTCCGGAATACCGGAAACAGGGGTATGGGGTTGAAATGGTCGGACGGCTGATACGTCAGAGCGGGGAAGCGGGGGTCCGCAGGTTCTTTCTGGAAGTCCGGGAAAGCAATATTGCCGGTCAGAAGCTGTATGAACGGCTCGGATTTGCGGCATGTGGAAAGCGCAGAGGGTTTTATGAGCATCCGAAGGAGGATGCGGTTTTGATGAGCCTGCAGACAGACTGACGGACTGCCAGGAATCTCCTATGTATTCCGTGTGCGGAATTTTGTATAATAAAGCCGAAACACGATGACAGAATATGCAAAGGAGTAAACAATGGAAAAAAACAGAAAAATTTGTCATTGCTGCGGAAATGAAATTGAAAATCAGGAATATATTTGTATAGAAAAAATCTGGGGATATTTTTCAAAGGATAAGGATGGACAGAAACACCGGATAAATCTGTGTGAGGACTGTTACGATACATGGATTCAAAGTTTTAAATATCCGCCGGAGATTACTGAGATGACAGAACTTTTATAAGAAAATATAAAGAGGGAAAGCTATGTTAGATTTGTGTTTATTGGGAACCGGAGGTATGATGCCTTTGCCCTACCGGTGGCTGACGTCACTGATGCTTCGTTATAATGGAAGCAGCCTTTTAATCGACTGTGGTGAAGGAACCCAGATTTCCATCCGGGAAAAAGGATGGAGCTTCCGGCCGCTGGACATCATATGCATTACGCATTTTCATGGAGATCATATCAGCGGTCTGCCGGGAATACTGCTGGCTATGGGGAATTCAGACCGTAAGGAACCTCTGCTGATGATAGGGCCGAAGGGGCTTGAGCGGGTTGTCAATGCGTTGAGGGTTATTGCACCGGAGCTTCCTTTTAAAATTGAGTTTCTGGAACTCACAGAGCCGCAGCAGCATATTGAAACTCATGGATACCATATCGACGCTTTTCGTGTCAATCATAAAATTACCTGTTACGGATACAGTATATCCATTCCCAGAGCAGGTCTTTTTGACGTTGAAAAGGCAAAAGCAAATGAGGTGCCGTTGAAATTCTGGAGCAAACTTCAGAAAGGAGAGCGGATTGAAGCTGAAGGCCGGTGTTTTGAACCGGAGATGGTTCTCGGAAATCCGAGAAAAGGGATTAAAGTGACCTATACGACAGATACCCGTCCGACAGATTCTATCCGGCGGAATGCGGTGGATTCGGATCTGTTTATCTGCGAAGGGATGTATGGCGAAAAAGGTGACATCAATAATGCTGTGAAATACAAGCATATGACGTTTGAAGAGGCAGCGGGACTTGCGAAGGATGCCGGGGTGCAGGAACTCTGGCTGACCCATTACAGTCCGGCCATTAATCATCCGGAAGTTTTTATGGATGATGTGCGGCGGATATTCCCGAATGCCCATGCGGCGAAAGACCGCAGATCGATGGAATTGAATTTTGAAGAATAAGAGGAACGGATTTATGGAAAAAGATATTTATATTTTGGCAATTGAATCTTCTTGTGATGAAACGGCGGCAGCCGTTGTGAAAAATGGCCGTGAAGTATTGTCGAATGTTATTTCGTCTCAGATTGAACTGCATAAGCTGTATGGCGGCGTAGTGCCTGAAATCGCATCCCGGAAGCATGTGGAAAAGATCAATCCGGTGATTCGGGAAGCGCTGGCAGAGGCAGGAATGAAACTGGAAGAAATGGATGCCATTGGCGTGACTTACGGCCCGGGACTGGTAGGTGCGCTTCTGGTTGGAGTGGCTGCGGCGAAAGCAATCAGTTACGCGAAAAATATTCCTCTGGTCGGTGTTCATCATATCGAAGGACATATTTCGGCAAATTATATTGAGAATAAAGATCTGGAGCCGCCGTTTCTCGGAATGGTTGTGTCCGGCGGACATACGCACCTGGTGATGGTTAAAGATTACGGCAAATATGAGATTCTCGGAAAAACAAGAGATGATGCGGCCGGAGAGGCTTTTGACAAAGTGGCGAGAGCGATTGGCCTGGGATATCCGGGAGGCCCTAAAATTGATAAACTGGCTAAAGAAGGGAATGCGGAAGCGATTTCCTTTCCGAGAGCGCATATCAGCGATGCGCCGTTGGATTTCAGCTTCAGCGGGCTTAAATCCTCTGTGCTGAACTATATTAATTCCTGCGAAATGAAACATGAAGCGATAAACCGCGCCGATGTTGCGGCATCTTTTCAGGCGGCTGTTGTGGATGCAATCGTCAGCCATACCGTTGAGGCGGCGAAGACCTATCATATGGATAAGGTGGCACTGGCTGGCGGTGTGGCATCGAATACGGCTTTGCGTGAAGCGATGAAAGAGCGGTGTGCGAAAGAAGGGCTCCGGTTCTATTATCCATCGCCGATCCTCTGTACGGATAATGCGGCGATGATCGGGTGTGCGGCTTATTATGAATATCTTGCGGGAACCCGTCATGGACTGGATTTAAACGCGGTGCCGAACCTGAAAATCGGACAGCGTTAGAGGTCTGGATTTTGGGGTTGATTTTGCAGCGAAATACTATGCCCACAGGGCATACCTTATATTAATGCTTCGCATGGGCGCGCTCCGTCAGGCTTCGCGCGATAAGGCATATTTTGTATGTAAAAGAAACGTAAAAGAAAATGAAAAAAAGTCGGAAAAAACAGTTGACATATGAGCAGTAGAATGATATTATATGAATCACTGTTTAGCAAAAAAACAGCGAAGAATATCGTGGGAATGATAAAAAATGCTTGACAAGCATTGAGAGACCTGTTAAACTGTTAAAGCACTGTTTTGGAGAGGTGTCCGAGTGGTTTAAGGAGCTGGTCTTGAAAACCAGTGACTCCGAAAGGGGCCGTGGGTTCGAATCCCACCTTCTCCGTTACGCAGAAGCCGGATATCGGGTTTTGCAGCGGTTTATTATAATGAAGGTATCTTTATTATAATGAAGCAATTAAATATATTTTTGTATTCAGCTATACTTGGAGAAGTACCCAAGAGGCCGAAGGGGCTCCCCTGGAAAGGGAGTAGGTCGTTAATAGCGGCGCGAGGGTTCAAATCCCTCCTTCTCCGCTTGCTGTTCTTTCTGAAATCGATGATGAAGAAAAACAGTAAAAAGTGTTGACAAGCTTTTGAGTGTGTGATAACATATTAAAGCTGTCGCATGA
>ERZ1673697.1548-NODE-1548-length-25424-cov-4.056407_pt1 | contig 25424 bp, 19 predicted proteins | sample MGYA00580227_ERZ1673697 | MGnify/ENA primary metagenome ERZ1673697 (study PRJEB41218, sample SAMN15661759) | gut metagenome | host: Homo sapiens | place: Canada: London | collected 2015-08-20/2019-03-30 | study: EMG produced TPA metagenomics assembly of...
ATACACATCTGGCAGTTTCTGTCACTATAATTCCTACAGTAAATTTACGCCGTCAGTATTATAACACTGATTGACGAGCGTGACAACGTGAAGTATAATACAACTATTGGCGCTTGCGATTAACATTCGAGGGAAGAGAGGAATTAGAAGGAGTGGACATTTATTATTTAATACTTTATTTTTTTACGTATGGTTTTTTGGGATGGTGCGCGGAAGTTGCCTATGCGGCGGTAAAAGAAAAGAGATTTGTAAACAGAGGGTTTTTGAATGGACCGATTTGCCCGGTCTATGGTGTGGGAGTGAGCGCAGTGCTTCTTTTGCTGGAGCCTTTTGAAAATAATCTGGTGATTTTATATGTTGCTTCCGTTATTATCGTAACATTGATAGAGGGGCTGACAGGATTTGCTTTGGATAAGATTTTCCACCATAAGTGGTGGGATTATTCCGGGCAGCCTTTCAATATAGGCGGTTACGTCTGCCCGATTTTTTCATTGGTGTGGGGTGTTGCCTGCATTTTTATCGTGAAAGTATTTCAGCCGCTTGTTTATCGTGTGGCAGAAGCGCTTCCTCATGCTTTGGGAGTTGCTTTGATCGTGGTTCTTAGTATTGTGACTTTTGCCGATCTGTATGTAACGGCATCAGGAATTCTGAAGTTCAACAAACGCTTGGAAATGATGGAGCGGATAGCGTCAGAGCTTCGGGATATTTCGGATAAGATGGGAAGCAATATTTACGAAAACGTGATGGATACTATGGAGAAGCAGGAAGAAGTCGGCAAAAAACTGGATGAGGTGACGGATGACATCAAAGGGAAATTGGAAGAGTTTGGCGGAGAGCAGAAGGAGCGTGCGGCGCAGCAGAAGGAACGGGCTATTCAGCTCAGGGAATACTATGTGCAGCTTAAGGAGCGCTACGCGCAGCTTGCAAGATCCAGTACAAAAGTCAGTGAACGTCTGGTAAAGGCGTTCCCGAAGATGGAATCCAGAAATCATAAGGATATTCTGGAAGAATTAAAGAAAGGTCTGGAAGAAAAAAGGAAAAAGGGAAAATAAATTGCAGAATAAATGCAGGTTATGATAGAATAGCAGTTAATATGAGGAAAGAAGGAGGCATGTATCATGGGCATGACAATGACACAGAAGATTCTGGCGGCACATGCGGGACTTGACAGTGTGGAGGCCGGACAGCTGATTATGGCGAAGCTGGATGTGGTGATGGCGAATGACATTACAGGACCGATGGCCCTGCCTGTATTAAAACAGATGGCTGATAATGTATTTGATAAGGATAAGGTGGTGTTTGTGCCGGATCATTTTACGCCGAATAAAGATATTAAGTCGGCGGAGAACTCTAAGGCAATCCGTGAGTTCGCGAAGGCACAGGGACTGAAGTGGTATTTTGAACAGGGAAAATCCGGCGTGGAACACGCAATTTTGCCGGAGGCCGGAGTTGTTACTGCGGGAGAATGTATTATCGGAGCGGACTCCCATACCTGTACATATGGTGCTCTGGGAGCATTTTCAACGGGAGTGGGAACAACCGATATTGCTACCGGGATGGCAACGGGTGAACTGTGGTTCAAGGTGCCGGGTGCGATGAAGTTTGTGCTGAAGGGGAAACCGTCCAGATATGTCAGCGGTAAGGATATTATTATCCATATCATTGGCAGAATCGGAGTGGATGGTGCTCTTTATAAATCAATGGAATTTGTGGGAGACGGTATTCAGAACCTGACGATGGATGACCGCTTTACCATGGCGAATATGGCAATTGAGGCGGGAGCTAAGAATGGAATTTTCCCGGTGGATGAACTGACAGAAGAATATCTGAAGGAGCATGGTGAAAAAGAGTATAAAATCTATACGGCGGATGAAGATGCGGAGTATGAAGAGGTTATCGAGATTGACCTTGCCGAAGTACGCCCGACGGTAGCTTTCCCGCATCTTCCCGGCAATGCGAAGACGATTGATGAGATTGAGGCTATGGAGCCGATTAAGATTGATCAGGTAGTGATTGGATCTTGTACCAATGGAAGAATTTCTGACCTGAGAAGAGCCGCGGCTGTGCTGAAAGGGCATACGGTACATCCGGACGTGCGTGTAATGGTGGTTCCGGCTACACAGCAGATATATAAGCAGTGTATCAAAGAAGGGCTGGTGGATATTTTTATTGATGCGGGATGTGCGTTTAACACGCCGAGCTGCGGACCATGTATGGGCGGCCACATGGGGGTTATGGCTGCAGGTGAGAAATGCGTGTCCACAACGAACCGTAACTTCGTAGGACGAATGGGACATGTGGATTCCCTGATCTATCTTGCCTCTCCTGAAGTGGCGGCGGCAAGTGCAATCGCAGGATATATTGCGAACCCGGAGAAAGTAGGTGACAGATAATGAAAGCGCTTGGAAAAGTTTTTAAATATGGAGACAATGTAGATACGGATGTTATTATTCCGGCAAGATACCTGAATTCTTTTGACCCGCAGGAACTGGCAAGTCATGCGATGGTGGATATTGACCCGGAATTTGTGAAGAAGGTTCAGCCGGGAGATTTGATTGTGGCGAATAAGAACTTCGGGTGTGGTTCATCCAGGGAGCATGCGCCTCTTTGCCTGAAGACGGCGGGAGTAAGCTGCGTGATTGCAGAGACATTTGCAAGGATTTTTTATCGGAATGCAATTAACATCGGACTTCCGATTATTGAATGTCCGGAAGCGGCAAGAGGAATCGAGGCGGGAGACGAAGTAGAAGTGGATTTCGACAGCGGAATGATTTATAACAAAACAAAGGGAACCCAGTTTAAAGGCCAGGCGTTCCCGGAATTTATGCAGAAGATTATTGCAGCGGGCGGTCTGGTGAACTATACAAATAGTAAAAAATAAAGATAAAAGGTGTGTCAGGAAAGATGGGGAATGAGAGGAAGAAGGGAAGAGCCATAGCGTTGCTCCCGATAGGTGTATTTTTAATTATTTTTCTGGGTTCAGGAATTGTTACGGGAGATTTCTATGCGATGCCGGCGATTGTGGCGTTTCTGATTGCCCTGTGTGTAGCGTTTCTTCAGAACAGATCTGTGTCTTTTGAGGAGAAGATTTCTATTATTGCGAAGGGCGTGGGGGACGAGAATATTATCACCATGAGTCTGATCTTCCTGTGTGCCGGAGGTTTCTCCGGTGCAGTGACGGCGGCAGGCGGAGTGGAGAGTACGGTAAACCTGGGACTGTCCATTCTGCCGTCTCATGTGGCTGTGGTGGGGCTTTTTGTGATTGGATGCTTTATTTCCGTATCTATGGGAACTTCCATGGGAACCATTGCAGCGCTGGCACCGATTGCGGTGGGGATCAGTGAGAAGACGGGATTTGCACTGCCAATTTGTATCGGAGCGGTGGTATGCGGCGCCATGTTCGGCGACAACTTGTCTATGATTTCAGATACCACCATTGCGGCTGTAAAGACCCAGGGATGTGAGATGAAGGATAAGTTCAGGGAGAACTTTTTTATCGTGCTTCCGGCGGCTGTGATTACAGTTTTGATTTTCTTCTTTATAACAAGGAATGGCGGCAATTATACAGAGGCGTCGGAGCTGACATGGAATTTCTGGAAAGTGCTCCCCTATCTCCTTGTTTTGATCGGAGCGCTGGTTGGAATTAATGTATTTGTGGTTTTGATTGGAGGAACCATTCTCTCGCTGATTGTTGGCGTGGCAACCGGAAGCATAGCGCTGAATCAGATGTTTTTGGCGGTCGGCGGCGGAGAAATCAACGGGACAAGTGTTGGCGGTGTTACGGGAATGTATGACATCACTGTAATTTCTATTATTGTGGCTTGTATTGTATCTTTGGTAAAAGAGTATGGAGGAATTCAGTTTGTACTGGATCTGATCCGCAGGAAGATTAACAGCCAGAGGGGAGCTGAACTGGGAATTGCAGGCCTGTCGCTTCTGGTAGATGCATGTACGGCTAATAATACGGTGGCGATTGTAATGGCAGGACCTATCGCAAAGGAAATCAGTGATGAATATAAGGTTGATCCGAAGCGAACAGCGTCGCTTCTGGATATTTTTACATCTGTAGGGCAGGGGATGATACCCTATGGTGCACAGCTTCTTTCGGCGGCCAGTCTTACGGGACTTACGCCATTTAACATACTTCCTTATCTGTTTTATCCGGTTTTGATGGCAATCAGCGCCGTTTTATTCATTTTGTTCCGCAGGAGAAAGTAGATGCCATTGAATATGAAGAAAGTTTGTGGTATAATTCCAGACTATAATCAGGAATAGAAAGGTGAAGAAGATGAATCTGCAGTATAAAAGTACAAGAAATGATAATGTAACGGTAACAGCGTCTGAAGCTATATTAAAAGGGCTTGCGGATGACGGAGGATTATTTGTGCCGGTGAGCCTGCCAAAGCTTTCCGTATCTCTGGACGAACTGAAAGATATGAACTATCAGGAGACTGCCTATGCGGTTATGAAGGAGTTTTTTACGGATTTTACGGAAGAAGAATTAAAAGAGTGTATAGAAAAGGCGTATGACAGTAAGTTCGATACCGAAGAGATCGCTCCCCTTGTGAAGGTAGATAACACCTATTATCTGGAATTGTTCCACGGAGCGACGATTGCATTTAAGGATATGGCGTTGTCCATTCTGCCCCATCTTCTTACCACTTCTGCAAAGAAGAACCATGCAGAGAACGAGATTGTGATTCTTACTGCTACATCCGGCGATACGGGCAAAGCTGCCCTGGCAGGCTTTGCTGATGTAGAAGGGACCAGAATTATTGTATTCTATCCCAAGGATGGCGTCAGCAGAGTGCAGGAACTGCAGATGGTGACGCAGAAAGGAAAGAATGTAGATGTGGTTGCCATTCACGGGAACTTTGACAATGCGCAGAGCGGCGTGAAAGCAATGTTTGAGAATAAAGAGCTGGCGAAAGAGCTGGCGGAACATGGATATCAGTTCTCTTCTGCCAATTCTATTAATATCGGGCGTCTGGTTCCGCAGGTGGCATACTATGTATACGCTTATGCGAAACTTCTGAAGAACGGCGAGATTGAGAATGGCGAGAAGATGAATGTAGTAGTTCCGACCGGCAACTTTGGGAATATTCTGGCTGCATATTATGCGAAGCATATGGGAGTGCCGATTCAGAAATTAATCTGTGCGTCGAATGAAAATAAAGTGCTTTTTGATTTCTTTGAGACAGGAACTTATGATAAGAACCGCGAATTTGTGCTTACTACTTCCCCATCTATGGATATTCTGATATCCAGTAATCTGGAGCGTTTGATTTATCTTATTTCCGGCTGCGACGCCGGGAAGACGGCAGAGCTGATGCAGGCGTTGAAGACGGATGGAACATATGAGATTACAGAAGATATGAGAGAAAGACTTGCGGATTTTGCGGCGGGTTATGCGACAGAAGCGCAGACAGCACAGGCAATCCATGATACGTACCATAAGACAGGGTATGTAATGGATACCCATACGGCGGTGGCATCCTATGTCTGTGAGGAATACCGCAGAACGAGCGGCGATGAGACAAAGTGTGTGATTGCATCTACGGCAAGTCCGTACAAGTTCGTAAAGAGTGTTATGACGGCTGTTGATGAGAAATATGCGGATGCAGGTGAATTTGATCTGCTGCCTGAACTGCAGCGTGTGTCCGGGACAGAGATGCCGAATGCAGTGAGAGAAATCCTTCACGCAGAAGTTCTGCATACTTTGGAATGCGATGTGGATAAAATGGAAGAAACGGTAAAAGGTATTCTGAAGATAAAATAAGGGAGGATGTCTATGGAAACAGGAAGTTTATTTGCCTTTATAGGGATTGGAGCAGGGGTTTATTGCCTTTCTTCTTTTATTATGATGGTGACGAAGCATAAGATTGACAGTACCATTATTATGCCGAAGGGGGCAGAGTATAAGCAATGCAAAGACATTGACGGATATGTGAAGGAGATGTCGATGCCGCTTCTTCTTTTGACGATTGTTCTTTTACTCTCCGGTGTGTGTGAGGTGATAAATGCTTATTATATGCCGCTTGGAATTCTTATTTTTATTATGAATCTGATTGTGATTGTGACGCTCCTTCTGTACGCATATGTGGCTAGGAAGATTAATCGGAAGCACTATGGGATTTGAGGAGCGCTGCAATGAATGAAAGGAAAGCAGCCGTGGAGATGGGCGCAGAAGAGGCAAAAGCGCTTTGGGAGCAGGCGGTGAAGGCAAGAGAACAGTCCTATAGCCCTTATTCCGGATATCAGGTGGGAGCTGCGCTATTATGTGACGACGGTCAGGTCTTTGGCGGATGTAATATAGAAAACAGCGCTTTTGGACCGACCAACTGTGCAGAACGTACCGCTTTTTTTACGGCCGTGGCGGCAGGATGCAGGAATTTTGCGGCGATTGCTATTGCCGGAGGCAGGAAGAGATTAGAGAAGTGTTATCCCTGCGGCGTGTGCCGTCAAGTGATGGCGGAATTTTGTGACCCGGAACGGTTCTTAATTATATGTGGAGAAGACAGGGAGTGCCTGGAAATATTTCGTTTAAGTGAATTACTGCCGAAAGGTTTCAAAATGCAGGATTAGGTTTTTAATCCTGCATTTTTATGTGCCGGGAAGCTAGTTAAAAAATTGTTAAAGTATTGACTTTTGACAGGAAAAATGAGATAATAAACCAAATTTGGATTTTAAGGAGGAATAAGCATGTCAACAAAAGCGAATTATCCAATCAGCGAAATTGGAAAAGGCAAACCAGGATTTTCAAAAACTCGTTCCATTATTGAAGCGGCGTTTTATGGAAACAATGTTGTTAAGGTAGAAACTTTAAAAGAGGCATATAACCTGGCAAAGAATTCTCCGGGTACGATTGTAACAGATATGCCTGTATATAGAGGAGAAGAATTTGGACTGGATGCTGATGCGAAGGTTCTGTTATTTAATGACGGTGCTATCACAGGACGTTATGCTACGGCACGCCGTATTGCAGGAGAGCCGGGAGTAGACTGCGACGCTCTTGACAAGGTTGCGATGGATGCTGTTTATAAGTCACGCTGGAAAAAGATGTACCACGCAACAGTATTTGCAGGACTTGATCCGGAATTTATGGTTAAGTGCCATCTGTTAATTCCGGAAGGTGAAGAAAATATTATGTATAACTGGATGCTGAATTTCCAGTATATGTCTGATGAATATGTAAAGATGTATAAGGAATCTCAGCCGGTTGGAGATGGAAAAGAGGCAGATATCTATATCTTCTCTGATCCGCAGTGGATTCCGGAAGAAGCTCCGGGAGTAAGCTTTGACTGCTTAAGTGATCCGGCAAAGACGACTCTTTGCTATTTCAATACAGAAACGAACTGTGCATGCATCCTTGGTATGAGATACTTCGGAGAGCACAAAAAGGGAACTCTTACTATGGTATGGGCAATTGCTAACCGTAACGGATATGCTTCCTGCCATGGCGGACAGAAAGAGTACTTACTGCCAGACGGAACAAAATATGTTGCATCTGTATACGGACTTTCCGGTTCCGGTAAATCTACTCTTACACACGCAAAACATGGCGGAAAATATGAGATTAAAGTGCTTCATGACGATGCATTTATCATTAATACGGATACTTGTGCATCTATTGCAATTGAGCCTACTTATTTCGATAAGACGGCTGATTATCCGACAGGATGCCCGGACAATCAGTATCTGCTGACAGCTCAGAACTGCTCTGCTACACTGGATGAGGACGGCAAGGTTCAGTTAGTAACAGAGGATATCAGAAATGGTAACGGACGTGCTATCAAGTCTAAATTATGGTCTCCGAACCGTGTAGATAAGATTGACGCACCTGTAAATGCTATCTTCTGGATTATGAAAGATCCTACCATTCCGCCGGTAGTTAAACTGAAAGGAGCTGCACTTGCATCTGTTATGGGAGCGACACTTGCTACCAAGCGTTCTTCCGCAGAGAGACTTGCTCCTGGTGTAGACCCGAACAAACTGGTTGTTGTTCCTTATGCTAATCCATTCAGAACCTATCCTCTGGCAAATGACTATGAGAAGTTCAAAAAGCTGGTTGAAGAGAAGAATGTAGACTGCTATATCGTTAATACAGGTGATTTCATGGGCAAGAAGGTTCAGCCAAAGGATACGCTTGGCGTTCTGGAAGCAATTGTTGAGAAGAGAGCAGATTTCCATCAGTGGGGACCGTTCTCTGATATCGAGATCATGGATTGGGAAGGATTTGTTCCGGATATGAACGATGCAGAATATACTTCTCAGTTAAAGGCTCGTATGCAGGATCGTGTAAATGAAGTAGAAGCATTCGCTGTAGAAAAAGGCGGATATGATAAACTTCCGGACGAGGCTGTAGAAGCGCTGAAGAAGCTGGTTGCAGAATTAGGTTAGTTTTATATAAAATTCTGGAGAAATGTGCCATTCTTAAGAATGGCACATTTTTGTTGAAAAACGTGGCATAATAGGGTATAATAAGTTTTAGAAAACCTGAGATGTACGACAACTCCTGTAATTTTGAACCTACAAAACTTTAAACGGGACTCCTATATCTCTGTAATATGTCAGGCCTCCGAGTTACGCAGGGGAAGACAGAAAAGCAGATGCGGACACCCACCTGGCTACGGCTAGGAGTCAAAATACAGGAACCGGCATTTTCGGGTATCAACAAAAGATAAAGGGCAGCCTGAGATGGCTGCCTTTGTTTTACCTATATGCAGGAGGGCTTATGATTGCATTTTATTTATCGCCAGTATACATTCTGGTAAATATCTATATTATCCGTTGGATGATAAGATGGATGGGAACATGCAGCCATCTTTTTCAAAAAATATGGACACAGGTATCGGTGGTGGCTCTGTATACATTTTTTGCCAGTGCGATACTGGTGGGATTTTTACTGCCGGAAGGGAAAGTGCGGCGTATTATGAAATTAATCGGCAACTATTGGCTCGGCGTCATGATGTACGTGGTTTTAACGGTAGTGGTTGTGGATTTGGGAAGGATTCTTTTGCGCCATTGTAAATGGGTGAATCAGGGAATTCTGCGTGCTGAGAGGACATTTGTTGTTACCGGGGCAATTTGTATTGTGATTATTATGACAGTCAGTATCTGGGGTGTGGTTCATGCAGGGAGGATACATACGACAAAATATGAAGTAACGGTAGATAAGGATGCAGGTAAGGTAGAAAATTTACATATCGTTTTGGCGGCGGATCTGCATCTGGGCTATAACGTGGGATGCCATCAGATGAAGAAGATGGTAGATAAGATCAATAGACAGGAACCGGATTTGGTGGTGATTGCCGGAGATATTTTTGATAATGAATATGAGGCTCTCGACAATCCGGACAGACTGGCGTCTATTTTAAGAGGAATTAAAAGTAAATACGGGGTGTACGCCTGCTACGGCAATCATGACATACAGGAAAAAATACTGGCAGGATTCACATTTGGAAATAAGAATGAGAAAAAAGTCAGCGACGTAAGAATGGATGAATTTCTGGAAGATGCCAATATCCGGCTTTTACAGGATGAATATGTGTTGATTGATGACAGCTTTTATTTATATGGACGTCCGGATGCCAAAAAGCCGGGAAGAGGGATTGACATAAGGAAGACTCCGAAGGAGATTATGGAAAAGCTGGACAGCAGAAAGCCGGTAATTGTGCTGGATCACGAGCCAAGCGAATTGAAAGAATTGTCTGAAGCGGGAGTGGATATAGATCTGTGCGGACATACTCATGATGGACAGATGTTCCCGGGAAATCTGGTGACGAAGCTGTTCTGGGAGAATTCCTGCGGTTATTTGAAGAAGGGGGAGATGCACAATATTGTGACGTCAGGGATAGGATTGTTCGGACCGAATATGAGAGTGGGAACGAAGGCGGAAATTTGCTCCGTCAAGGTTCATTTCGGTTCTATTTAACAGAACAATACATAGATTAGAGACAAAGACGGACAAGAGGTGTTTGGGTGAAAAACGGGGAAGTATATGGAAGTTATCTTGTGACGATTCTTGTTGTTGCTATTTTGAGTGTGGGGCTGGTGCATATGCTCCAAGGAGGAGAAGAAAGCCGGGATTCTATTGTGGGAAATGAAAAGACGGACAGCGGCAGAACGGATGGAAGTTCCGGGGAGGATGAGAATCCGGACGGGACAGCCGGGGAAAATGCAGGGACGCAGGCGTCTGTGAATCCTACGGTCAGAGTGGTCTTGATGTCTACCGGATATCAGGAGATTGTGCATCCGGAAGTCCGGATAGCTGCGTCGTCCGGGCTTCATATTACATACGGCGGACAGACGGAAGAGTGGCAGGCCGGGGAGGCGCTGACAGTCCGACCGGATGACGCCAGGTTTGCCGCCGGAAATATCCGGGTTACAGCAGCAGGGCAGGGCGATGAGATTCAGGTGTACCAGATAGAGCGGGGGTACGGAAATCCCTGTTATGCAGGGACGTTGGAGCTTCGGACAACGGCAGAAGGTATTGTGATGATTAATGAGCTTCCTCTGGAAGATTATCTTTGCAAGGTGGTTCCCAGCGAGATGCCGGCTTCTTATGAGATGGAGGCACTGAAGGCGCAGGCAGTTTGTGCCAGAAGTTATGCATACCGTCAGGCAGCTTCTTATGGTTATCCGGAGTATGAGGCCCATATGAATGACAGTACGGATTATCAGGTCTACAATAACAGCCAGCCTCAGGATACCGCAGCAGCGGCGGTCAGGGAGACGGCAGGACAGGTATTGCTGTATCAGGGACAGATTGCAGTTACTTATTACTATTCTACTTCCTGCGGAAGGACAACCGATATGGAAGCGTGGGGAGATGCGGTAAATGAAAGTAATGCCTACCTGCAGAGCGTGGCAGTCTGCGGAGATGAGGGGGACTATGAAAAAGAGCTGCCGTGGTATCACTGGACGGCGCAGGTTCCGGTAACTACACTGTCCAACCTCGTGGGTCTGAACACAGGGGTGGATGTAGGAACCCTTACTTCTGTAGAAGTAACCCGGCGGGGAGCCGGAGATGTGGCGCTTCAGATTGTGGCATCCGGGGATAAGGGAAGTGTAACGGTAGATACAGAAAATAAAATCCGCAGAGCGCTTGGCGGCAGCGGATATACGATTGTAAAAAACGATGGGACGGCAGTGGGCAGTACAGAACTTCTTCCCAGCGCCTTTTTTACAATTGAGAAGAGCGGGGAGATGTTTGTAATAGAAGGGGGCGGATACGGACACGGGATCGGTATGAGCCAGAACGGAGCCAATGAGATGGCAAAACAAGGGAAAGGATATCAGGAGATATTGGGGCTGTTCTATCCGGGGACGGAGCTTTCGGCTTATTGAAAATATTATTATGCAGGGTTATAATATGAATATAGCATTACTCATGAAAAAGAAGGGAGGAGAAAAGATGCAGGAGATTTATAAAAAAATATGGAAAGGCTTCGGCTTCGCTTTATTTGCGGCGCTTTTGCTGTTTCCGGCTGCGTCTGTAAGGGCGGAGAGCGAAAAGCTGTGCAATGAAGAGGAAGCGAAAGTACCTGAGGGATATGTGATTTCGGAAGAAGAAACAGGGGAAGAAATTACGTGTATGGAGGTAGAAGGAACGTGCGGTGATAGTGCGTCATGGATACTGGATAATGGAGTACTTACGATCTCTGGTTCAGGTGACATGTCAGATTATAGCACGAGTAATGATCCCGGATGGTACAGCGACAGGTTGTCTGTCAAATCAATTGTGATCGAAGACGGGATTACGTCTATTGGCAAAATGGCATTTTATAATTGTGCCAATCTTACGGATATCAGGATTGCGGATTCGGTTTCTGCGTTGGGAGAAGCAGCTTTTTATGGCTGTAGTTCACTGGAAAATATTACACTTCCTGTAAAAATTACAGAGCTTCCGCCGGGACTTTTTGCAGAATGCGGGAATTTACGTGAAATAACGGCAGAAGGAGTAACGAAGATTGCAAATTATGCATTTCAGAATACTGCTTTAACAGAATTTACCATAGGAAGCGAAGTGGCCTCTATTGATGGTCATGCGTTTTTTGCCACAAAAATAGCGGCTTTTCAGGTAGAAGAAGGAAATGAAATATTTTCAGCAGAGGAAGGCGTGCTCTTTTCGGATCAGGGGAAAACCCTGTTTGCCTATCCGGCGGGAGCATCCCGGACGGCATATATTGTTCCGGAGAAAGTAACAAAAATCGCAACGATGGCATTTGCTAGAAATCAATCCCTGCAGTCTGTTTCATTGGGGGATACGGTGACAGAACTGGGAGAATCTGCATTTCAGGAGTGTTATAGTCTGCGTTCTGTTGTGATTCCCGACAGCGTGACAGAAGTGGGATATTTTACCTTTTTTGGGTGCGAAAATCTGGAATCTGTAGCTTTTGGCGGGGGATTGGAGAGTACTTCTTATCAAATGTTCGAGGAATGCAGTTCTTTGACGGACATTACTTTTAGCAGGGAACTTCGTAAACTGTATGCCCGGACATTTGCAAGGTGTTATTCATTGTCAGAGGTAGAACTTCCGGAGAATATTGAGGAGATAGGGAATGGATGTTTTGGAGAATGTTTTGCATTAACATCTTTTACCAGCAAAGGATTGAAATTAATTCCATATCAGGCGTTTCTCAATGACAGAGCATTGTCTTCTGTTAGTTTGAATGAAGGAGTAACATCTATAAGCAGGGTTTCTTTTTATGGATGTACGGTATTGGAAGCAATTACTGTTCCCAAAACGGTGACATTTATTCATCCTATAGCATTTCCGAAAGCAACAGAAATTACTTGTCTGAATCCGGAAATGGATGCATTTGGTATAAATGGATATCGCCGGTTGGATGAGGTGGCTGTTTCAGGCACGCGAAAGTATGGGTTTGCATACGAAGTGTTGAAGATTGTCAACGAAAAACGTGCGGAAAATGGCATGGGAGCGCTTATTATGGATGAGTCGCTGCTGGAAACGGCAATGACGAGGGCAGCAGAAATCTCTGTTCTATTCGCACATACCAGGCCTGACAGTTCCAGCTGCTTTGATCTGAATCAGCTTATGAATGCAGAGAATGTGGCGGCCTGGCAGACGTCTCCGGCGGCGGCAATGGATTCATGGATGAATTCTGACGGACATAGGGAAAATATTTTAACAGAAAGCTTTACAACGATCGGTATTGGGTGTTTCCAGATAGACGGACAGTATTATTGGGTACAGTGCTTTGGAGAAAATGAAGCTTCGGCAGATTGCAGCCAGCCTGCTGACCGTGAGGTGACAGAAGAAATTGCAATTGCTATGGAAACCTTTGACGAAGCTAATAATTCGACCGGTATAATCTGGGGAGAACCGGAATCTTACCAGTATGAATTTGGAATCGCTCCGGATAACCAGAAAATGGAAGAAAATTCTTCGGCTGAGTTATATGCTTACATTGTGAATCCCGGAACAAATGGGAAAACGAAACTGACTGCGGCAGGCGTGAACTGGAAGAGTGGTGACATGGACCTTGTAACCGTGGAGAATGGAAAGCTGAAATCTTTATCAAAGTCCGGTCAGACAACGATTGATGCGTCAACAAAGGAAGGATATTTTCAGGCGTCTGCTATTCTGTCTGTTGGAAAAGAGGAAGAAGATCCGGTTGTACCGGAACCATCAGATCCGCAAGAGCCGTCGGATCCATCAGAGCCACAAGAGCCATCGGATCCACAAGAACCATCAGAACCACAGGTAAGGATTTCTTTTGAGGAACCTGACCGTGAGATGGTTATCAAGGAAAGCATAAAACTGCATGTGACTGTCGAACCGGCGGGCTATGCCGGAGATGTTACATGGAAGAGTTCGGACAGCAATGTTCTTCGTGTGGATAAAGATGGAACGATTACGGCACTGTGGCCGGGACAGGCACAGGTTACAGCAGAGCTGAACGGAAAAACTGCCGTGTGTACAGTGAAGGTATATGGAACAGAGAAGGTTTACACAGATGTTCAAACGACAGACTGGTATTACAACTATTTAAATAAAGCCTATATTGAAAATCTGATGAGTGGATATTCCAACGGGCAATTCGGTCCGGCGGATAATATTACAAGAGGACAGTTTGCAATTATTTTATACCGTTATGAAGGGGAACCGGCGGTTTCATTTGATGCACATGCGTTCCCGGACGTGGCGGGCGGCCTGTATTATTCGGACGCAATTGCCTGGGCGAAGGAGACAGGAGTTGTGGGAGGCTATTCTAACGGATATTTCGGACCGGATGATGCAATGACAAGAGAACAGTTTGCCACAATGATGTACCGGTATGCCTGCTATAAGGGATATGATGTGAACATAAGCGGCAGTCAGGATACATTCTATGCCTTCCCGGATGCAGGGCAGGTAACGGCTTTTGCTGAGACGGCGATGCAGTGGGCGGTAAACCGCGGGCTTATCAGCGGCGATCAGGGAATGCTGAATCCGCAGGGAACTGCTAACAGGGCGGTTACAGCAACAATTATGAATCGTTTTATAGACGTGTATGGACGATAATCCACCCCTTTCGAGCTTGAATAATTACCGGGCAAGTGGTATGATTGCTCTATAAAATTTAAGGGGTAGTGATATGCTTAAGAAGATTTACGATAAAGCGACTGAAATAACAGATGAAGTCGGGAAAGCCCATGTTGGGGCGTATGCGGCACAATCAGCGTACTTTTTTATGCTGTGTATGATTCCGATTATTTTGCTGCTTCTGACGATGGTTCAGTATACTCCGGTAACAAAAGCGGATGTTATGACGGCGGTGGTGCAGGTGTTTCCGTCGACGGTGGATTCCCTGATTGTGTCGATTGTGAACCAGGTATATAACCAGTCAACGACAGTCATTCCAATTACGGTTGTTGTGGCTCTTTGGTCTGCCGGGAAAGGAGTTCTCGCTATGACATCAGGGCTGAATTGTGTTTACAAGTGCTCAGAGACTCGTAATTATGTGTATCTGCGCCTGCGCGCCACGATCTATACCGTTTTGTTTATCGTGGTAATTATTATGCTGCTTCTGTTGTCGGTGTTTGGCAATAGTCTCAGCTTGTTTATCAGCAGTCATATTAAAATCCTGGAGCCGTTGGCTGAATGGCTGATGGATAAGAGAATTATTATTTCTCCTATTGTGTTGGTGGGATTTTCCCTGCTGTTGTATAAATTTCTTCCGAACAGAAAGGATTCCTTTAAAAACCAGATTCCGGGCGCAGTTTTTACTGCAATTGCGTGGCTGGTTCTGTCATGGATATTTTCGGTATATTTGGATATCTTTCAAGGATTTTCCGATATGTACGGAAGTCTTACAACAATTGTGCTGATTATGCTGTGGCTGTATTTCTGTATGTACAGTATTCTTCTGGGAGCAGTGGCAAATGATATGCTGCGGGGAAAGTTATTTCGGTAAATACAAGAAAAATCGTAACAAAAACCTGCCTGTGGGCAGATTTTTGTACTTGACAAGGAATTCAGTTGTGTTAAAATAGTTAAGAATAAAATGAATGAAAAAGCAATGACCGTGTAAGTAGAGAACCATTTTCCATCAGAGAGAGGGAATCCCCGGCTGAAAGTTCCTTTAGGTTCAGATGGCAATCGAATTTCCCACGTGAGCTGCATTTCTGAATTGATAGTAAGTTATGCCGTATATGCACGTTACGCTGTAATGAGCGCCCATATTTTATATGGGAATCAGGGTGGTATCACGGGTTTTACTCGTCCCTTTTGAAGGGACGGGTTTTTTTATGATATAGGGAATTCCTTCGAATTTCCTATATCATAAAACGTTCCGCGGGATGCGCAGCCCGCGGAGGAGTAATTATCGCTATGCGAACCGTTCGCGCGCGGCGATTGCGCGATTGCGCAATCTTTTTGTATTAGAATGAAAGGGGAAGAATGATGAAAGACAGACTGCAGAACATCAAAAATGAAGCGTTGAAGGCAATTGAAGCAGCCGATATGCCGGAGAAATTGAATGATGTGCGTGTGAAGTTTCTTGGAAAAAAGGGAGAACTCACCGCAGTATTAAAGAGTATGAAAGACGTTGCGCCAGAGGAGCGCCCGAAGGTTGGGCAGATGGTAAATGAAACCCGCGCAGCAATTGAAGAGCTGTTAGAAGAAAGCAAGAAGAATATGGAGAAAAAGCTCAGGGAAGAGAAAATGAAAAAAGAAGTCATTGATGTTACTCTTCCTGCTAAGAAGAACATGGTAGGACACCGGCATCCGAATACCATTGCTCTGGAAGAGGTTGAGAGAATCTTCGTGGGCATGGGCTATGAGGTAGTGGAAGGTCCTGAAGTAGAGTATGATCTGTATAACTTTGAAAAATTAAATATTCCTGCAGACCATCCGGCAAAAGATGAGCAGGATACGTTTTATATTAATAAAGAAATCGTACTGCGTACGCAGACATCCCCGGTGCAGGCACGTGTGATGGAGCAGGGAAAACTTCCGATTCGTATGATTGCCCCGGGAAGAGTATTCCGCTCTGACGAGGTAGATGCAACCCACTCTCCGTCCTTCCATCAGATTGAAGGTCTTGTCATTGATAAAAATATTTCCTTTGCCGATTTGAAAGGAACACTGGAAGTATTTGCAAAGGAACTGTTCGGACCAGAAACAAAGACAAAATTCCGTCCGCATCATTTCCCATTTACTGAGCCAAGCGCGGAGGTGGACGTAACCTGTTTTAAATGCGGTGGCAAAGGATGCCGTTTCTGTAAAGGCTCCGGCTGGATTGAAATTCTCGGATGCGGTATGGTTCATCCACACGTGCTGGAAATGTGCGGAATCGACCCGGAAGAGTATACAGGATTCGCATTTGGCGTAGGCTTGGAGCGTATTGCACTTCTGAAATACGAAATCGACGACATGAGATTATTATATGAGAACGACATCAGATTCCTGAAACAGTTCTAGCGAGCACACAACGGAAGGAAGCACGAGCGAAGCGAGTATTTACTTCCGTGTGCGAGCGGCGCGACAGATTCAGGAGAGCATGCCGGAGGGATGCGGCGGGAGCGAAGCGACAGGAATCTGGAGCCAGAAAAGAGCACACAACAAAAAGGAAGCATGAGCGGTGCGAGCACAAGAAAGGAGATTAAAATGAATACATCATTATCATGGATAAAAGCATATGTTCCTGACCTCGATGTTACGGCCCAGGAATATACAGATGCAATGACACTTTCCGGCACGAAGGTAGAAGGCTATGAAGTGCTGGACGCAGATTTAGATAAAATTGTAATTGGACAGATTGATAAGATTGAAAAACATCCGAATGCAGATAAGTTGATTATCTGTCAGGTAAATATTGGTACAGAGAGTGTGCAGATTGTTACCGGTGCTCCTAACGTAAAGGAAGGAGATAAGGTTCCGGTGGTTCTTGACGGCGGCCGTGTGGCAGGAGGCCACGAGCCGGGAAGCCGTGTGGCAGGCGGAATCAAGATTAAAAAAGGAAAACTTCGCGGTGTGGAAAGCTGCGGTATGATGTGCTCCATCGAAGAGCTGGGTTCTAACAGAGACATGTACCCGGAAGCGCCGGAAGAGGGAATTTATATTTTCCCGGAGACGGCAGTTGTTGGAGAAAGTGCCGTAAAAGCGTTAGGGCTGGATGATGTGGTGTTTGAATATGAGATTACATCCAACCGTGTAGATTGCTATAGTGTTGTAGGTATTGCAAGGGAGGCTGCGGCAACTTTCCGCAAGGAATTCCGCCCTCCGGTGGTGACGCCGACAGGCAATAGTGAAGATGTGAATGATTATATTAAGGTAACGGTAAAGGATGCAGACCTTTGCCCGAGATATTGTGCAAGAGTTGTTAAAAATATTAAAATCGGACCATCCCCGGAATGGATGCAGAGACGACTTGCGTCCGTAGGTATCCGCCCGATCAATAATCTGGTAGATATTACAAACTATGTGATGGAAGAATACGGTCAGCCAATGCATGCTTATGACTTAGACACGATTGCAGGTCACGAGATTATTGTCCGCAGGGCAGAGAAGGGTGAGAAATTTGTAACGCTTGACGGGCAGGAACGCCAGATGGATGATTCCGTACTTATGATTTGTGACGGAGAGAAGTCCGTCGGTATTGCGGGAATCATGGGCGGAGAAAACTCCATGATTACAGATGATGTACAGACGATGTTATTTGAAGCAGCATGTTTTGATGGGACAAATATCCGTAAATCCAGCAAAAAGGTAGGTCTTCGTACCGATGCTTCCGGCAAGTTTGAAAAAGGTCTGGATCCGAACAATGCACAGGCAGCAATTGACCGTGCCTGCCAGCTTGTAGAAGAGATGGGCGCCGGAGAAGTGGTAGGCGGCATGGTAGATGTGTATGGTAAGAAGAAAGAGCCGGTAAGAGTGCCGTTTGACGCAGATGAGATAAATGCACTTCTGGGAACCGATATTTCCAAGGAAGAGATGTTAGGATATTTTAAGAAGATTGAATTGGAATATGATGAGGAGACGAATGAAGTAATTGCGCCTACCTTCCGTCATGATTTGTTCCGTCTTGCTGATTTAGCAGAAGAAGTGGCAAGATTCTACGGGTATGACAATATTCCGACTACCCTTCCGAAAGGAGAGGCTACTACAGGTAAGCTTTCTTACAAGCTCAGGATTGAGGAAGTGGCAAGAGATATTGCGGAATTCTGCGGATTCAGCCAGGGTATGACCTATTCTTTCGAGAGTCCGAAAGTATTTGACAAGCTGAAGATTGCGGCTGACTCTCCACTTAGAAGGGCTGTGGAGATTATGAATCCGTTGGGAGAGGATTATAGTATTATGAGAACGACATCTCTGAATGGAATGCTGACTTCTCTTGCAACCAATTATAATAGAAGAAATAAAAATGTAAGGCTCTATGAGTTGGGAAATGTCTATCTGCCGAAAGCACTTCCGCTTACGGAACTTCCGGAGGAACGGATGCAGTTCACACTGGGAATGTACGGTGACGGAGATTTCTTCAGTATGAAAGGCGTGGTAGAAGAATTTTTTGATAAAGTAGGGCTTCATAAAAAAGAAACTTACGATCCGAATGCAGGCAAGCCGTATTTCCATCCGGGCCGTCAGGCAAATATCATTTATGACGGAGTGGTTGTAGGCTATCTTGGCGAAGTGCATCCAGATGTTGCAGACACCTATGGTATTGGCGAGAAAGCATATATTGCGGTGATTGATATGCCGGAAATCGTAGCGCGTGCTACATTTGACAGAAAATATGAGGGAATTGCAAAATTCCCGGCGGTTACCCGTGATATCAGTATGGTTGTACCGAAATCCGTTATGGTGGGACAGATTGAGGATGTAATAGAGAAGAAAGGCGGCGCTTATCTGGAGAGCTATGCATTGTTTGATTTGTATGAAGGAGCGCAGATTAAAGCAGGATTCAAATCTGTCGCATATTCTATTGTGTTCCGCGCTAAGGATAAGACGCTGGAAGAGGCAGACATTACCAAGGCGATGGAGAAGATTCTGAAAGCTCTTGAGGATATGGGAATCGAGCTTCGTAAGTAAGGAGAGCGTCGGGTAATCGGAGTAAGAAACGGGGAAAAGATTATGAAACGACAGGATTTTTATTTTGATTTGCCGCAGGAGTTAATTGCGCAGGACCCACTGGAGGATCGGTCCGGTTCCAGGCTCCTTGTTCTTGACAAGGAGTCGGGAGACGTCTCGCACCATACCTTCCGTGAGATTGTAGATTATCTGGAACCGGGAGATTGTCTTGTGTTAAATGATACGAAAGTGATTCCGGCGCGGCTGATCGGCTCTAAAATCGGGACAGACGCGAAGATAGAGATACTTTTGCTTAAGCGAAAGGAGAACGATATCTGGGAGACATTGGTGAAACCGGGGAAGAAAGCGAAGCCGGGGACGAAAATCAGTTTTGGAGACGGCCTTTTGGTGGGAGAAGTGGTTGATATTGTGGAGGAAGGAAACAGACTGGTAAAGTTCCATTATGAAGGAATTTTTGAAGAGATTTTAGATCAGCTTGGACAGATGCCCCTTCCCCCGTATATTACCCATCAGCTTGAAGATAAGAACCGGTATCAGACGGTCTATGCGAAACACAGCGGCTCCGCGGCAGCGCCCACGGCAGGGCTGCATTTTACACCGGAGCTTTTGGAAAAGATTGAAAAGAAGGGCATTGATATTGCGAAGGTAACGCTTCACGTAGGACTGGGAACCTTCCGCCCGGTAAAGGTGGATGATATTCTGGAGCATCATATGCATTCAGAATTTTACCGGATTGAACAGTCAGAAGCGGATAAGATTAACCGGGCAAAAGAGACGGGACACCGGGTTATCTGTGTGGGAACGACAAGCTGCCGTACCATTGAATCAGCGGCAGATGAAAATGGAAAGTTGAGAGAATGCAGCGGCTGGACGGAGATATTTATTTATCCCGGCTATCAGTTTAAGGTATTGGATTGTCTGCTTACGAATTTTCATTTGCCGGAGTCTACGCTGATTATGCTGGTATCTGCGTTGGCAGGAAGGGAGCATGTGCTGGCGGCCTATGAAGAAGCGGTGAAAGAACGGTATCGGTTCTTTAGCTTTGGGGATGCTATGTTTATAAAATAAAGATGTAGAATGGTGGTATTGCAGACTGGTATGCGATACCACTTTTAATATGCTCTTGACAAATGTACGAAATCGTACTATATTAGTTTTCGTACGAAATCGTACTTTGGAGGATGCTATGGAGTATATTGTAAATGCACAAATGAAACAATTCAATCTATTAATGTCCCAGACAGAAGAAGCTTACCATGAGGCAGCGGTTAAACTGGGACTGTCGGACAGTGTGATGTTAATTCTCTATACCCTTTGCTGTTTTGATGGTGAATGTCTGCTCAATGATATTACGGCTGGCGCAAGTAAGCAGACCATAAATTCTGCGCTGCGCAAGCTGGAAGCGGATGATATTGTATATCTGAAGGCGTTTGAAGGGAGAAAAAAGAAAGTATACCTTACGGATAAAGGACGCCGGCTTGTGAAAGATACGGTTCTTCGTGTAATTGAGATTGAGAATGAGATATTTGACGGCTGGTCGGAGGAAGAGAAGAGTACCTATATAGAGCTGACACAGCGCTATCAAGTAGAGTTCCGGAAAAAAGTGAAGGAGTTATAATTATGCACATTCAACTTTCAGACCATTTTAATTATGCAAAGCTGTTAAAATTTACATTTCCGTCCATCGTTATGCTAGTATTTACTTCTGTTTATGGGGTGGTAGATGGTTTCTTTGTGTCTAATTTTGTTGGAAAGACACCATTTACGGCAGTCAACTTTATTATGCCGTTTTTGATGATACTTGGTTCGCTGGGGTTCATGTTCGGGACGGGCGGCGGTGCGCTCATTGCGAAGACGATGGGAGAAGGGAAAATAGAAAAAGCAAGGCAGATGTTTTCGCTGATTGTTTATACATCTGCAATATGCGGTATTGTGCTTGCCTTGCTGGGAATGTTGTTTATTCGTCCTTTCGCTGCCGCGCTTGGTGCAGAAGGGCGCCTGTTGGAAGACAGCGTGACCTATGGACGCATTATTTTGCTGGCGATTCCGGCATATATTCTGCAATATGAGTTCCAATGCCTATTTGCAACAGCAGGAAAGCCGACGCTTGGCCTCTATGTAACGATTGCGGCAGGATTGACAAACATGATTTTAGATGCCCTGTTTGTTGCCGTATTTTCCTGGGGCCTGGAAGGGGCTGCGGCAGCAACTGCCATCAGTCAGTGTGTGGGAGGTATTGTACCGCTTGTTTATTTTGCGTGTCCGAACAATAGTCTTTTACGGCTTGGGAGAACAGAATTTGATAAGAAATCCCTGATAAAAACCTGTGTCAATGGTTCTTCGGAACTTATGAGTAATATTTCCATGTCGGTTGTAAGTTTGCTATATAATGTGCAGCTGCTGAAATACGCTGGAGAGGATGGGGTTGCCGCCTATGGGATTCTGATGTATGTCAGTTTGGTGTTTCAGGCAGTATTTATCGGGTACTCTGTCGGAACTGCGCCGATTGTTTCCTACCAATATGGCGCGGGTAATCACAGAGAATTGAAGGGGCTGTTAAAAAAGAGCTTTGTTTTGGTTGGAGTATTTGCAGTTATTATGTTTGCTGCCGCTCTGGCGCTGGCGAGACCATTATCTTTCCTGTTTGTAGGTTATGATGAGGAATTGTTGGAGCTGACGGTTCATGCTTTTTCAATCTTCTCTTTTTCCTTCCTGTTTTCAGGGTTTGCGATTTTTGGTTCTTCGTTCTTTACAGCGTTAAACGATGGTGTGACATCTGCCGCCATATCCTTTTTACGGACGCTGTTGTTTCAGATTGCAGCGGTGTTGATTTTTCCGTTATTATGGGGTGTGGACGGCATATGGATCTCTGTTGTTGCGGCAGAAGTGATGGCTGTTATTGTGACGGCGTTCTTTTTGCAGATAAAGCGGAAGAAATATCATTATTAAAAATGTACTTGTCTGTGGAAAATACCTTCGTTATAATATATGCAGGTATATGAGAAGGTCCGCCTGCTGGCGGACGGTAGGATGGAGATGATAGTATGAGACTGGAACGGTTCAAGATGGAGCGACAGGGGCTGGTTACGGAAGGGCAGGAAGTCGAAATCAGCGAAAGAAGCCCCAGCACGGGACGGTACACTTATCTGGTGGAGCCTTCGGTTGCCATGTCAGGGATTTACCGAACAGTGGAGAGGATTAAGGCGCGGAAAGGGATTATAAGAGAAATCCAGGAGACGGAAAAAGGGTTTTATCTAATCGTAGAAGTGGAAGAATAAGAAAATCAAAGAAATTATTTTATCTGTCGGTGTGTATGCATCGGCAGATTTTTTCTATATTTACAATTTTTTAATTATTACTATAATTGTAAGCATAAGGTGAGAGAAAGGTGCGAAAAGATGAAAATTTCCATACAAAAGAAGAGTTTTCGGAACAGGCTGATTCTTGCGTTTTTATTGACGAGCGTCCTGCCGGTGCTTTTCATGATACTTTTTTCATATTATAATAGTACGAAAGTAGTGGAAAGCAGTGTGGATGAGATGACGCAGGCGAATCTGCAGCAGACGCAGGTGAATTTAAATGTATGGCTGGATTCTTATGAGGATGTGTTGTTCCAGATTTATACGAATGATGAGATTGTCCGCATGGTGGATGAGATTAATGCAGGACAGAATGTGGCGGTAAATAGGAATGCTATCCGGAGATATTTACGGGGATTGTTTTATACGAAGGATTATATTCAGTCTATGACGTTGATTACGGACAATGGAACCATCGCTTTTTATGATAATCTGACTGCTTCTACCAGTGAAAATTCCTGGCAGAATAACTGTGAATATACGCAGGATGAGTTGTATGAGCTGATTTCCGGCGATAACAGGACCCATCTGCTGTCTACACAGGAGGCTTCGTTGTTTGCGGGGGAGGTGCATTATTTGTTCCACGTGGGGCATCGGATTATTGATTACAGGGACACGGCGAAGCAGGTAGGGATTATTGTTATCAGCATTGATGAAAATCTGCTTCGGGAAATTTGCCTGTCTCTGCAGGAAGACGGCCAGAATGGATATAACAGTTTTAATTTTATTGTAGATAAGAAAGGGCGGATTGTCTCTTATGTGAGGGATGAAGAGCTGGCGGAGAAGGTTGTAGATATGGAGCTTCCGGTGGAGAAAAGGAGGGAAGCTTATCGGGATTTTGTAAGCAGGACAGGCATGCTTGCCGGAGACAGTGTGTCCATTTATACCCAGTATGATGAAGGTATGGAGTGGGAGATTGTCCATGCTACCAACCAGGCAAAATCTGTGGAAATGCTGAAATCGCAGCAGAATCTGTTATTTGGCGTGAGTTTTCTGTCCGTACTTTTGCTGGTTGCCGTCATTATTGTTATGACGAGACATCTGACCGGTTCCATCAGGAAAGTGGCAGGTGTGATGGAGGAAGCGGGCAAAGGTTCTTTGGATGTGCGGGTGAACCAGATTGAGAAAATGCCGACAGAGATCCGAATCATTGGGGATTCTTTTAATCAGATGATGGGTGAGCTGCAGAAGTCTGTGAAGAAGGAAAAAGAAGCGCAGGAGCAGATGCGGAACGCTGAGATTAAGGCACTGGAAGCGCAGATTAATCCGCATTTTCTGTATAATACACTGGATACGATTAACTGGATGGCAATTGACCGGGAAGCTTATGATGTCAGTAACGCCATTGGCTCGCTGGCGTATATTCTGCGCTATGGTATTAATAACAGTAATGGGATTGTGACGGTTCAGGAAGAAGCGGAATGGCTGAAACAGTATATTTTTCTGCAGCAGACCAGGCTGAAGAATACATTTACCTGTGAAGTGCATGTGGAACCGGATTGCCGGATGGTGAAGATTCATAAATTATTGCTGCAGCCTTTTGTAGAAAATGCGATTTTACATGGATTTGAAAATGTAGGCCGTGCCCATCGGCTTCTGGTGTCTATCCGGAAGGAAGAGAAAGAACTGTGCGTGCGGATTGAAGATAATGGAAAGGGGATTCCGGAAGATGTACTGGAAAAAATTCGGGAGGGGAATCTGCCGAAGACATCGGAGAAGAACCATATCGGAATGGAGAATGCAATTATGCGGATGCGGATGTATTACGGAGAAAAAGCGAAAATACGAATAGAGAGTGAAGTAGACAAAGGGACGGTTGTAACTCTTTTGTTTCCGGTAGATGAAGGAGAAGAAGAATGAAGATAGTGATTGTGGAAGATGAGATGCGGATTAAAGAAGGACTCAGTAATCTGATAAAGAAACTGTATCCAGACTGTGAAGTGGCGGCAATGGCGGACAATGGGAAGGAAGGATTGGAATGCATCCGCAGGATTAAGCCGGATCTGGTGTTTACGGATATCCGTATGCCGGTGATGGATGGGCTGGAAATGCTGGAGAAGATGGAAGAAGAGGGAATTCAGGCGAAGACGGTGATTCTGAGCGCTTATACAGAATTCAAATATGCACAGCAGGCAATGCGGCTTGGGGTGATGGACTATCTGATTAAGCCGATCGTTGTGGGCGAATTTATGAAAATCATGAAGCGCATGGAAGAAGAAATAGAAGAACGGCAGAAAGAAGCTCCTGGAGAAATCGGGAGCCTTGCGTATCTGCTGTCTGCTTTTCTTTATGGAACGATGGAATATGACGCAGAAAAAGAGCGCTATCTGTCCAACAAATTCGGAATTACGAAAGAAAAGCCGCTTCTTGTTCTGAACTGCTATCTGGGAAAGAATTATGAAGAAAGGGTAAAAGGGGCAAGAAAGGAACTCCGGTTCCTGCTTTCGGAAAGAACGGAACTGGAGTATGAAATACTGGAGGTGGAGAAGGAAAAGAGTCTGGTAGTTATCTTATATCAATATGAAGAC
>ERZ1673697.1551-NODE-1551-length-25385-cov-5.801737_pt1 | contig 25385 bp, 23 predicted proteins | sample MGYA00580227_ERZ1673697 | MGnify/ENA primary metagenome ERZ1673697 (study PRJEB41218, sample SAMN15661759) | gut metagenome | host: Homo sapiens | place: Canada: London | collected 2015-08-20/2019-03-30 | study: EMG produced TPA metagenomics assembly of...
AAACGGACATCCTATGATGAGCAGGGTGACAGGTTCTGGATGTCAGCTTTCAGCATTGATAACAGCCTATATTGCAGCTATCAGCATGGAAAATGTGTATATAGGCTCTGCGCATGTGGATAAAGCAGATGAATATAAAGCAGATATGTGCATAAGTAAAGAGCATGATACAGCAATACAGGGCAGCATAGCCAAAGCTGTGGCGGCGGCAGTCTGTGTTATGGGAATAAGTGGAGAGACAGCATATAAAAGGCTTAACGATATGGACGGCAATGCCACTTACAGAAATTATGTGATTGATGCAGTATACAATATGACAGATGATATGCTGGAGAGATTATGCAGAGTTGAGGTGATAAGGCATGAGTAGTTATTTTTATTTTACAAGACATGGGCAGACGATATGGAATGTTGAAAACAAAATATGTGGTGCAACAGACATTGCACTTACAAGTCTGGGACATGATCAGGCGACAGAGCTTGGAAAAAGAATAAAAGAGGAGCATATCCATATAGATGAAATCCTGTATTCACCATTAGTAAGAGCAGCAGATACTGCAAAGCATATATCAGAGGTGACAGGAATAGCCTGCCGGGAGGAAATAAGACTTAAAGAACAGAATTTTGGACGGTATGAATCAACCGCAAGAGATGGAGAAGAATTCGCAAAGGCAAAGATGAACTTTGTATATGATTTTGATGGTGGAGAGACTATGCTTCATCTGTGCCAGAGAATATATAATCTTATTGATGATATTAAGAATGACAGTGAAGATAAGGTTTATCTGCTTGTAGCCCATAATGGCATATCAAGAATAGTAGAATCGTATTTCAATAATATGACAAATGAGGAATTCTCAGCATTTGGAATAAAAAACTGCGAATTAAAGAAGTATACCTTCAGATAAAGGCAGAGTATATAAAATCATAACGTAAATATAAATAAGCTAATAGGAAAATAGCAGGAAGATATAAAGAAGATATAAAGCAGCTACAAGGAAGATATAAAGAAAATATAAGGAAGGAGGGGTTTAGATGGTACAGGCAGTTAAGGCTGGTGACAAGAAAAAAGAAACTATCGGTGCGGATATCAAGAAAACAGGACAGCCGGATTATAAGCTGCTTATTGATACGGCGGCACTTGCAGGCACTATTATGTTAGAGAACGGAGCAGAGATATACCGTGTAGAGGAAACGATAAATTATATACTAAAAACCTCAGGTCTTAAAACAAGTGAAGCATTTGTAGTGTCAACAGGTATTATGATATCACTTGATGATCCATCCATAGATGCTCTTACAGTTATAAGGCGTGTGAATAAGGGTGCGACCAATCTTAATGTAATAGCCCAGGTAAATGATATATCAAGAAAGTTCTATATGAGGATTATATCCTTAGAGGAGGCCTTTTCACAGCTTAAGCATCTTAAGAAATCCCAGTATCCATGGTGGCTTAAGGATATATGTACGGTCTTTGTTGTAGCCTTCTTTGCAGGGATGTACGGTGGTGATTTTAAGGATATGGCAGCAACGGCAATAGTTGGAATATTTCTTGCAGCGTGGCTTCATATCGGAAAGAAAATCGCACTTAACCCACTTATAAATGATCTTGTGGCATCAATAGTCATATCGGTTATAGCTTTCGTTATGGTGCACGTTGGAATAGGTTCGCATATCGACAGGATAATCATAGGTTCGATTATGGTGCTTGTACCTGGTGCAGCCATAACCAATGCCATAAGAGATACGCTTCACGGGGATTACGCTTCAGGTAATGCAAATATACTGCAGGCGTTTACAGAGGCGGCGATGATTGCCCTTGGAGTATACGTGGGATTATTATTATTGTAGCCTGTCAATGTGATTTAAAGAATGGAGAATTATGCTATTACAAAGTATATTTGCTTTTGGTGCAATAATAGGCTTTTCAGTTCTTATTGAAGCACCGAAAAGATGTCTGGTTGTTAATGGAATATTAGGGATGGCAGGATGGGCTGTATATCTTTATACGGAAAGGTATACATCTATGCTTATGGCTACCTTTGTGTCAGGACTGGTGCTGGCAGTTATATCGCATATTCTTGCAAGACTTATTAAGACACCGGTAACAACAACGCTTATTCCGTCTATACTTACGATTGTGCCTGGAGCGGGCATGTATAAGACGGTTTATTACCTGTTTACAGCAGATACACAGGAGGCACTATCAAGTCTTGTGCTTACAATCGGGGCAGCAGGAGCGATTGCACTTGCTATATTCATAGTCGATGCATTTGTGGCAGTTGTTAAGAGGCTGGTGTGAAAGCTGGTAAGTAAGAACACTAGCAGATATGAATAAAACAAGAGAAATAATTTAGTGTAAAATTACAACACATAGAGGTCTTAAATGCTATATATATGTAAAATATTCATAAAAAAATAAACAAAAAATTATATATTTTTTTATTGCAATTTTAACAATATTGTGATATTTTTTTAACAAAAGATTTCTAATGAAAGATTGTGAGAACGGGAGAATATTAGATTTTTATTCGTTATTTACAATGTCATTTAGAAAAAGTTAATTATTACTATAGAATAAAAAAGAAAGGGAAGCTATATGGCAAAGTTAAGAAATTGGATAGGTAATTTAAGAGTTGCAGCGAAATTGAAGGTATACCGGATGGCGGTATTAGTGATGACAGCTTTTTTTGTATTGGTGGCACTTGTATCAACATTAGTGATTCGTTCGACTATACATAGTATTACGGAAGTGTGGTCTCCTTCACTTGAGTGTCTGCAGGAATTACAAACAATAACTGCTAAATATAGAATCAAACAGTATCAGCATCTTGTAGAAACAGATACAGCAGCTATGGCAGCCTGTGAAAAAGAAACTAATGATATGGAGAATCAGATAAAGGATATATCTTCTAAGTTAGAGAAAATAATTAATTCAAATAAGAAAGCACAGGCAGGTAAAGCTGATTATGAAAAGGCAAGCTCTGCATGGGAGGATTACAGGTCAGCTTCAGAGAATATATATAAGCTTAGTAGAGATAACAAACAGGCTGATGCTGCTAATCTTATGACTGGAAGCGTGTATGAAAGTAATAAGGAATTTGTAGAAAAGTTAAATTCAGTACGCGATGATTTTCAGGCGGAATTAGATACGGCAAAAGTAATTGCTAATATATGTACAATAATTATTTTTATTGTCATTATCATAACAGGATTAGCGATTGCAGTGATTGCAACAATTATAGGAAAGATAATATCAGACTCAATTACAGAACCAGTACGTCAGATTGATGAGGCAGTTGCCAGCCTTAGAAAGGGTGAGCTGTCTAACGTGGATATGCTTACATATGAATCTGATGATGAGTTTGGTGAAACAATTACAAAGCTTAAGGAAGCTATGGGCATTCTTTCAGCTTATGTTAGTGAGATTTCACAGGAGGTTAAATTCATAGCACAGGGTGATTTAACAAGAAATGGTGATGATATTACACCATTTCTGGGTGATTTTTCAGAATTAAAGGATTCACTTGTTTACATTTTAAAGCGTTTTAACAGTACATTGTCAGAAATAAGCAATATTGCAGAACAGGTTACACATAATGCCAAGGAAGTAGAAAGTGCATCAAAGTCGTTAGCAGATGGTGCAACAGAGCAGGCAGGAGTTATTCAGGAACTTAATGCCACAATAGATACAGTTGTTGATCTTGCAGAGGATACAGCAAGTGAAACAAAGAATGCATCTGAACGTGTAAAGGCTTCTGCAAACAAAGCAAATAATGAAAAAGAAAAAATGAATATTCTTCTGACAGAAATGGAGCACATTACAGAAATATCTAAGGAAATAGGTAATATTATTACTGATATTGAAGATATTGCTTCGCAGACTAATCTGTTAGCCCTTAATGCATCTATTGAGGCTGCAAGGGCAGGTGAGGCAGGAAAAGGCTTTGCAGTAGTTGCAGACCAGATAGGAAAGCTGGCATCAGATAGTGCTAAGTCAGCGGTAAATACAAGAGAATTAATCGATAAGACTTTAGTTGAGATTCAGAAGGGTAATGAAATTACAAGAACAACAGCAGATGCCTTTAACCAGATTATTGCAGATATGGATTCATTCGCAGAAATGGCACAGAATACTATGGAGAAGGCTTAATACACAGGCAGAGTCATTAGAACAGATTGGACAGGGCATTGAACAGCTTTCAGGTGTAGTACAGGGTACTGCAGCATCCTCAGAAGAGAATACAGCAATCAGTATTAACCTCGCAGAAGGTGCAGACAAGATGAATGAACGTGTAAACAGATTTAAGCTCTTTAAAAATTAAAGGTTTATCATAAAGCTATTATGAAGGAAAGGTTCTTGTTGTGAGTGAGAATATATTTAAAGTATTTGGTAAGCAGACAAAAGAAACTTTATTGGAAATAATCGCAAAATGTATGGATGATTATCTGTTTGTATATGATCTGCAGAATAATACAATAGAGCTGTCTGAGTCGGCTGTGGACAGGTTTATGATATCAGAAAATGTCATGAATGATGCTGCCAATGATGTTTTACAGATAGTATATGAAGAAGACCGTAAGATGCTGCAGGAGCATCTTACGGCTATATATGAAGGGAAAGAAAAAGTACATAATCTGCATTACAGATGGCTGGACAAAGAAGGCATGCCGGTATGGATTAACTGTCGTGGAATAGTGATTGACGATTCACAAGGAAAACCACAATATCTGGTTGGCTGTCTGAATGAGACAGGAAATCAGAGGAGAGCAGATAATATCACGGGATTGCTTGGAGGTATTGAATTTAATACCTATATGCGTTCTCATAAGAAACACCTTTCTAAGGGTTTTCTTATGCATATAGGAATCGATGATTTTGGAGCAATCAACAGTTCACGTGGAGCGGTTTATGGCAATTATATTCTGAAAAGTGTAGCTGACTGCATGAAGGAATGTCTTTCTGATAGTCAGAGGATATATCATCTTGTAGCTGACCAGTATGTGATTGTTGATCTGGAACATTCTGCTGGGGAATATGCCGCAGAGCTTAAGAAAAAAATAGATAACAGACTTTATAGGTTTATAGTATCTGAAAACTATGAGGCTGTTTTTTCAATTTCTGTTGGTGTTGTGGATGCCACAACATTTTGTGAAGGCTACGAGGAGTGCCGTAAGAAATTTGCATTTGTCCTTAAAAAAGCCAAAAAAATGGGAAAAAATGGATTCTATATCTTTGATGAGAATGACTATGAACTTTTTTTACGGAAAGGAAGAATAGTAGCAGCACTCCGTAATTCTGTCATGAACGGATTCAAGGGCTTTGAGGTGCATTACCAGCCAATCGTGGATTGTGGTTTAGAGCAGGTTATTGGTGCAGAGGCGCTTATGCGCTTCTCTATGATATCCGGAGAAGATACAGAGGTTATTTCACCTATGGAATTCATCCCATTACTTGAGGAAACCGGATTAATTATCCCGGCAGGAAGATATATATTAGATGAAGCAGCAAAAACATGTTGTGAAATACAGCAATATATTCCTGATTTCAGGATGAATATAAATGTTTCATATGTCCAGATCATGCACGGAAACGTTGAGCGTGATATATTGGATGTGATTAAAAGGTATGCTTTAAAACCGGATTCCATATATATTGAAATGACCGAAAGTGGATTTATGGATATGACACCGGCATTTTGTAAGTTCAGGAAGGCATTGGATGAGAACCATATCAGCTTTGTGATCGATGATTTTGGTACAGGATATTCTAATTTTCATTGCATTCGTGATATGAATCCAAGCTATGTAAAAATGGACAAGGATTTTACCGCAAAGGCAATGGATAATGAAAGAGATTATGAATTGTATAAAAATATAATTCCGATGGTACATAGCATTAACGTCAGGATATGTGCAGAAGGTATTGAAAAAAAAGAATGGTGCCAGAAAATGAATGAAATGCAGGTTGATTATTTGCAGGGCTATTATTACGGCAGACCATGCGCAAGGGAACAGTTTATTAAACAATATACAAGTGGTATGGATATCAGATAGTAAAAATATCAAATATTAAAAATATCAAATAGCAAGAATATCAAATAGCAGCTAGGGGCATCTCACTAATAATTAGTGCGGTGCCCATTTTTTTATGCTAAAGTGAAGACTTTATTCTTAATGTGTCCTAATTTATTTCCAGAAATTTATTCCTGAAAATTTCGGTTACGCTGATTAATTATAAAAATAAGTTGACACATCATAACAATGATGATAATATGCAAAATGCAAACGATTTGCAAATTAGATCAAAGCTGCAAATCTGTTATAATAAGTCTTTTATGAAAGGACATGTCATGCAAAAAAGTTATAAAACAAAGGTGACCCAGGAGATACAGCAGTATCTTAAACTGCAGAAGCAGAAAAGCTTTAGCGCCTCGGATGTATATCACTATCTTGAGAGCAATAACATAGATGTTAACCAGTCAACTGTATACAGAACACTTGACAGGATGATGGAGCAGAATGTCTTGGTGCGTTTTAAAACTGCAAACAGTGGTAACTATTACTACAGGGTATCGGACGAACATCATAACTGTGATGAACATCTTCATATGCAGTGCAGAAAATGTGGCAGGGTTATGCATCTTGACTGCGATTTTATGAATGATATAAGAGAACTTCTTATGAAGCAGTATGGATTCACACTTGAATGTAATGGTTCAACGCTGTGTGGCTTATGTGCTGATTGTAAAAAAACAGAATAAAGAGTTGTAAATAAAGCTATAAAAAAATTAGAATGAAAGGATTTTATATGGGATTTTTAAAGAAAAGGTTATCGTTAATAAAGCTGCAATCATTGATGTTATGTGTAATACTGGCAGCTTCATTGTTTACATTTACTGGCTGCCAGGGAAATGTACAGAATAATGGGAAGATTAATATAGTATGTACAACTTATCCTCAGTATAACTGGATACAGAATATTATTGGGGAAGAATCAGAAGAATTCAACCTGACATTGCTTGTGGATGGTGGAGCAGATCTTCACAGCTATCAGCCATCAGCAAAGGATATGGCAAAGATATCCTCAGCAGATATGTTTGTTTATGTTGGTGGTTCATCAGATGCATGGGTGTTTGATGCTGTAAGGGAAACAGTTAACAAGAACATGAAAAAAGTAAATATGATGGAGCTTCTTGGTGACAGAGCCAAAGAGGAAGAAGTTGTTGAAGGAATGCAGGATGATGAACATGGACATAGCCACACAGCTTCTGAGGATAGTCATGGAGAGCATGAAAAAACAGACGAAATAGAATATGATGAGCATATATGGCTGTCGGTAAAGAATGCAGAGATTCTTGTACAGAAGCTTACGGATGTTATAAAGGAGCTGGATACAGATAATGCAGAAGAATACCAGAGTAATGCAGATGCATATATAAAACAGCTTTCAGATCTTGATAAAGAATATGAGTCAGTTATAAGTGCTGCAAGACTTAAGACAGTAGTATTTGGCGACAGATTTCCTTTCAGATATCTTGTGGATGATTATAATCTTGATTATTATGCAGCATTTGCAGGATGTAGTGCAGAGACAGAGGCGAGCTTTAAAACTGTAACATTTCTTGCGGGCAAGGTTGATGAGACAGGAACTAAAGCGATTCTTACTATAGATGGTTCAGATGAAAAGCTTGCTATGACTATAAAAGATAACACAAAGGATAAGAATCAGGAAATATTGCAGATGGATTCAATGCAGTCAGTTAAGATATCAGAATCAGAGGATTATAACTATATTAATGTGATGCTAAAGAATCTTACGGTATTAAAACAGGCATTATCATAATTAACATGTAAGTATATGATGTAAGTGTCAAAAGTATAAAAATTCACTTTTGACACTCACATCATTATATTGCCTGTTATAAGAAAAAAGAAAGGGGTGACACCTGTATGTCATATATCGAATGTAACAATCTTGCTTTAGGATATGATGGAAAGGCAGTAGTAGAAAATCTGAATTTTAAAGTGGGAAAAGGCGATTACCTGTGTGTATTAGGAGAAAATGGTGCCGGTAAGAGTACACTTATAAAAACAATGCTTGGCCTTATAGATAAAGTATCTGGTGATATTACATATTCGGATGGACTTAAGGCTTATGAGATTGGATATCTTCCACAGCAGACTGTTGTGCAGAAAGATTTTCCAGCAACAGTCTGGGAGGTTGTACTTTCAGGCACTCTTGCTTCAGGCGGATTCAGGCCTTTTTATAGAAAGAAGGAAAAAGAACTTGCAAGGCAGAAGATGGAAGAGCTTGATATATGGGAACTTAAGAAAAAGTGTTACCGTAACCTTTCTGGTGGACAGCAGCAAAGAGTACTTCTTGCAAGGGCACTGTGTGCCACATCCAAGGTTATACTTTTAGATGAACCAGTTACAGGACTTGATCCTAAGGTGACAGCAGATTTTTATGAGCTTTTAAAGAAGCTTAATAATAAAGGGATAACTGTAATTATGGTTTCGCATGACCTTCATGCGGTGTCATATGCTACGCATATTCTATATGTAGATAGTAAGGACAGTTTCTATGGAACGAAGAAAGAGTTCTTAAACAGCGATAAGGCGGATGTTTTAGGAAAGATTAAAGGAGATGATAAGTAATGTCAGATTTTATTCAGGAATTTCAGTTTTATATGTCATATCCATTTGTCAGATATGCACTTATTGTTGGTGTACTTATCGCTTTATGTTCATCACTTCTTGGCGTTACACTTGTGCTTAAGAGATTCTCATTCATAGGTGATGGCCTTTCACATGTGGCGTTTGGTGCACTTGCGATAGCGACAGTTCTTAAGATAGCAGATGTTAATCTGTTTATTATGCCAGTGACTATTATATGTGCTGTTCTTCTGCTGAAAACAGGAAACAACACCCAGATTAAAGGGGATTCTGCTATAGCGATGCTATCAGTTGGAGCTATGGCTGTTGGATATCTTATATTAAATGTTTTTTCAGTTTCATCTAATGTATCAGGAGATGTCTGCTCTACTCTTTTTGGCTCAACCTCCATACTTACGCTTACGGGTTCAGAGGTTGTTATGTGTATAGCAGCTTCTATAATAGTAGTAGCATTTTTTGTTATATTTTATAACAGAATATTTTCTGTTACATTTGATGAGGATTTCACCCGTTCTATGGGGAAAAATACAGGCTTTTATAATATGGTGATTGCAGTTATAACAGCAGTTATTATTGTTCTTGCGATGAATCTTGTAGGCTCTCTTCTTATAACAGCATTGCTTGTATTTCCTGCATTATCGGCCATGCGTATCATGAAAAGCTTTAAGTTTGTAATAATATATGCTGCTGTATTGTCAGTACTTGGTGCTGTACTTGGTATTGTAATATCAATATTTGCATCAACACCGGTTGGCGCTACGATAGTTACAATATATATACTAATATATCTGATTAATTGTGTTATATCAAGAATATCGGGAATAGCACAGTAATGTTCAAGGTTTATCCCTTTATTTTAAAATTTTAATTCAAATTATAATAAAATATGCTATACTTACTATCGTGGGATGATAATCCCACGATATTCATATACAGATGAGAATAGTTTTGAAATATAATAATAAGGGATATGTTAAAGTATGAAGGATAAAAAGAATTACAAGGTTAAACCACTGGTTTTCATAATAGCAGGTATAGCTGTTTTAGTTCTCATAGCAGCAGCTATAACCGCTGGTGTTATATCAGAACATAATAAAAGTAAAGAAAATACAGTTGGAATGACTCTTACACAGAAAAATCTAAGACCACAGGATGCAGAAGCTGATAATAATGCAGTCAAAGAGATAACAACAGTAGAGATACTTATGGATGATACTGCTATACCAGTTGGAACTACATTTATGGCAGCAGCTATAGTAGAACCAGCAGATACAGATAAGGCGCTTATATGGACAAGCAGTAACGACGATGTGATGACTGTTAAACAGGATGGACTTGTAACTGTCAAAGGAACAGGTACAGTAGCGCTTACTGCTACAGTTGGTGATGTATCAGATGCCATAGCTATAGAAGGAATAGAGAGTGCAGCAGCAGGCTCTAAGAATGGTTATACTGTATATACAGGTAATGGAAGTATTCTTAAGTCATCATCTTCTGTACCGGCAGGAAGCAGTGCAGGCTCTGATTCTGGTACAGGAAGTAGTTACAATGATAATGACAGCTATTCATACAACGGTACAGGAAACAACAGCGGATATTCAGCCGGTATAGGAAGTAGTCATGAAAACAGTAACAGCACAGGAAGTGACGGAAAAACAAGCAGTGATATAGGTGAGGTGTTAAACAAAGAAGGCTTTACACAGGAATATTCCAATGTATATGTATACACAGATGGTGGTACATATTATGGGGAGATAATAACACAGCCAGATGTTTCAATCATATATATCAAGCAGAGAAATGAAGGATTCGATGCAAGAATAAAGGGTGTGTTAGCACAGCTGCTTCCGGAAAGCTGCAATCAGGTATGGAATAATTATGTATCTGCAACAACGGACCGTACATTTACTGTAGAAGACAGAAAAGTAAGAATAGTCACAGCTTCAAGAGGTGGACATTCTCAAATAGTAATATACAATTAAGATAAAATATGGTATATTTATGTAAAACTTATGTAGATTATAATGAGGTGAATGTTTTGCTTAATGAAAATAAGGTTAAAATGATGACCAAGATGGCTATATATGAGAAAAATGAAGGCAGAAAGATGTTAAGGACAGCCAGATACTTCAAGGGTGATTATGTCGCATTTGGAATATTAAAGACATTGATCACTACAACACTTGCCTTTGCGATAGTTGCTATTATGTATGTATTATGCAACGCAGAAGGATTAGTCGAGAATATTAATTCAATGGATTATCTTGCTTTTGGAAAAAAGGTGGCAATATACTATATAATTATGCTTGTTATATTTGCTATAACAGCAGGATTTGTATACAGCTTTCAGTATGAGAATTCAAGAAAAGGGCTTAAAAAGTATTTTTCAAGGCTTAATAAGCTTGAAAGATTTTATAATGGCCAGAAGAAAAAAAGATAATTGTGGAGGAAGTGATGGCAGTATTATTAGAATTTAAAGAAAAATTTAGAAGATTTTATAATAAGTATGATACATATCTTGTTCCTGCGTTAAAGTTTATTGTAGCGCTTGTTTCATTCATTATGCTGAATGCAAGCATAGGATATATGGAGAAGCTGAATAATCCGGTTATTGCAATACTTATATCGGTTATATGTGCATTTTTACCGGTTGGTTTTACTATTGTTATGCTATCATTGTTTATGGTAGCACATCTGTATGCCATATCAGTTGAATTCGCACTTATAGCACTTTGTGTTGTTCTTCTTATGTATCTTTTATATTTCAGGTTTGCATCTAAGTCAGGATATCTTCTGATATTAACTGTGTTTATGTGCTGGATTAAGATGCCTTTTGTATTACCTGTTGCTGTTGGATTGTGTTCATCTGTGATTTCCGTTGTTCCGGTATCTTTTGGTGTGATCATATACTATATAATCAATACAGCAAGTGTTTATGAAACAGCAGTTACTAACAAGTCACTTACAGAGAGTATGCTTCAGGTTTCATATCTTATAGAAAGTCTTGTTAAGAATAAACAGCTTTTTCTTGTTATGGCTGCTTTAGCAGTAACGATTATTATTGTATATATAGTAAGAAGGCTTAAGATCGATTATGCATGGGGCTATGCTATAGCAATCGGAAGTGTAGCTCAGTTTGTAGTTGTTGTATTAGGAGAAATACTTTTAAAAACAGGGCTTAATATTATACTGATAGTTATCAGTGTTATATTAGGTGCACTTGCAGGTTATATATGTAATATATTATTCTTTGCTGTAGATTTCAGAAGAACAGAGTATGTACAGTACGAAGATGATGAATACTATTACTATGTTAAGGCAGTACCTAAGATAAATGTTGCCGGAGAGGATGTTAGAGTAAAGCAGATAAATGCAAGAAAGACAAAAAAAGCCTCAGATATAAGTGATGTAAGACAGTCAAAGTCTACAACAGCAGCAACTGAGGAAGAAGATGATATATACTTTATTGATAAGTAATCAGTAAGTGGCAGAATATTTTTGACCTTTACATCAGTAAGTGGCAGAATATTTTTAAGCCTTACATCTTAATATAAAAAGGGGTGAGAACGTGACAACATCGGGTAATCTGTTACAGAATTACTTTTCAAAATTATATATACCAAGGATTACATGGACAGATGTTATAGAGATTATTATTATTGCAGTAGTTTTATATAATATTCTGTTGTGGATTATGAACACCAAGGCATGGGCACTTTTAAAGGGCATAATAGTTGTGGCTCTTTTTGCGGTTGTAGCGTATCTTCTCAACCTTAAAACTATTTTATGGATAGCAGGAAAGACAATCAGTGTCGGTATTATAGCACTGGTTATTATATTCCAGCCAGAATTAAGGCGTGCACTTGAACAGCTTGGACGAAAACGCTTTATGCTCAGGTTCTTTAACTTTGGAGATAACAGTGATAAAGATGAACGCTTCAGTGTTAAGACAGCAGATGAGATTGTAGATGCCTGTTATAAGATGGGAGCTGTAAAGACAGGTGCACTTATAGTTATAGAGCAGGATATTGTGCTTGAAGAGTATATAAAGACTGGTATACCTGTAGATGGTATAGTGACAAGCCAGCTTCTTATTAATATATTTGAACATAATACGCCACTTCATGATGGAGCTGTTATAATCAGAGGGAACAGGGTTGTTGCTGCAACATGTTATCTTCCACTCACAGATAATGTTAATCTTAGCAAAGCACTTGGAACAAGACACAGGGCAGGTGTTGGTATAAGTGAGGCAACAGATAGCCTTACCATCATAGTATCAGAAGAGACTGGTAAGGTATCTGTAGCATTTGGTGGAGAACTTATACATGATATAGATTCTGATTCACTGAAGAATAAACTTGAATATATCAGAAGAAGAACTATAGATGTCAAGTCATTTAAGATATGGAGGGGCAGGTTGAAGCATGAAAGAGAAGATATTTAATAATCTCAGCCTGAAAATCGTATCTGCAGTATTTGCGGTGATATTATGGACGGTCATTGTTAATATATATGATCCAAACACCAGCTATACTTTCAGTAATATCACAGTCCAGCTTGTTAATACACAGAGTCTTACTGAAAAGAATTATACCTTTGAGGTTGTTGATGGAGGTAAGATATCTGTTACAGTAAGTGGACCCAAAAGTGTGGTTACAGATCTTAAGACAAGTGATATAGCTGCAACAGCTGATTTAAGTAAGGTTACTGCATTTACAGATTATGTAGATATACAGGTTCAGGTGGTCAAAGATGGACAGGTGCTTAATAACGTTGAAGCTGTTCCAAGAACATCAGCTCTTAAGTTAAGCATAGAAAACAGGGATACAAACACATACGCTGTGAATGTTAATACAACAGGCACTCCGGCAAATGGATATGCCGTTGCATCAACAACAACATCACCAACATATATTAAAGTGACAGGTCCAACATCTTTAGTTGAAGGGGTTGCCTCAGTCGGAGTTGATGTTGATGTATCTGGTGCAAAAGGAACGGTTAATACACAGTCAGACATTAATATGTATGATTCAGATGGAAATATAATAGCAAATGAAGAACTTGAAATGTCATCAGAAACAGCAGATGTGATAGTAGAGATGGCAAGAACAAAAACTGTACCAGTTGTAGTAAAAACAAGTGGAACACCTTCACAGGATTGTGTTGTAACGGGTACAAGTCTTAGCCAGACCTCGGTTGTTATAAGCGGACAGCAGGAGGCATTATCAAAGATAGATAATATAACTATTCCTTCATCAGCTGTTTCGGTAGATGGGCTTAGCGAAGATAAGACGTATACATTCAAGCTGACAGACTATGTACCTTCTGGTGTTAAGATAGTTTCTGATTCAAGACTGCAGGTTACTGTAAAGATATCTAAAGCTTCAACAAAGACAGTTCACATATCATCAGATGCGATAAAGATTGAAAACGTATCATCAGGGTATAATGCCGTGATTGAAGGAACAGGTATAGATGTTATAATATCCGGAACAGGAACGATATTAGAAAATATCAGTGCTACAGATATAACATGCAATGTTAATGCAGCTGGACTATCAGCTGGAACACATAGTGTAGATGTAAGTGTGAGTGTGCCAGATGGCTGCAGTGTTTCAGGAAACAGCTCAGTGAAGCTTACGTTGTCTGCTAAACAGCAGGAAACAACAGTTGACAATAGCAGCAGCCAGACACAACAGACAACTACAAGATAGTACACATATATAAGTTTAATTAAATGCGTAAAGATATGCATAGAAATGAGGATTGTTATGGTAAGTGAGAATATTTTAATAACAAGTCAGCTTGGAATACATCTTCGCCCAGCCGGAGCAATGTGTAATGAAGCTGTTAAGTATAAGTCTGATATATCTTTTAAGTATGGTGAGGGTAAGACAGCTAATGCAAAAAGTGTTATTTCAATACTTGCATCAGGTGTCAAATGTGGTGAAGAGATAACACTTACAGCCGATGGAAGTGATGAAGAGGAAGCACTTAAGGCTGTATCAGAAAGTTTTAAGGAATCACTTAAAGAATAAATGATAGTTCAGATTTTCTTAACAAGTAAAACACAATATGAACACATTTCGTGAATATACTAAACGTATGAAAACGAAATGTGTTCATTTTATATTTCATATACAGGTAAAATATATATGACCACATTTTCTATAGAAAACTACAAAAAGGAGTGTTGGATATGTATAATAATGAAGAAAACAATTATGAGAATAATAATTCTTATAATACTCAGGGTACAGGCAATAACGAAAATACAGGCAATAACGAAAATACAGGATATAACCAGAACTCAGGCTATAGCCAGAATACAGACGGATATAATCAAGGTGCTGTAAACAGTCAGAATACTGGAAGCAGTCAGAATACTGAATTTAATCAGAATAATGGATTCAATCAGAATACTGGATATGCACAATACAGCAATACAAATAATGCAAACAACACAGATACAGATAGCCAGTCAACTTACAGATACTCATATGTAGCTGGTAATAGTACAAACAACAGCCAGACAGCAGATGAGCATCAGAAGAAACAGAAGAAGCATAACCGGTTTTTGGATGGACATAGTGCCACAAAGACTACATGGCCTAAGAAGTTTTTAAGCATAGTTTTATCAGCAGCTATATTCGGTGTTGTTGCCGGTTCAGCTATGTATGGAACTTATAAGCTTGAGAAAAAGTATCTTGGTGGTTCTGATAACAGAAACTATACGATATCGACTGTTTCAAGTAATATAGGAGCTACAACAGACCAGTTAAATACCTTGGGAGATGCCAATCTGTCAACATCAGCAATGAATGTGGAAAGTGTAGCATCTGCGGCACTTCCAGCCATGGTTGCACTCAATGGTACAACATCAGTGACAAGCAGTTCATCTTCAATATTTAACTGGGGTGGACAGCAGCAGTATGAGGCATCAACAAGCGGAACAGGTATTATAGTTGGTAAGAATGATACAGAGCTCCTTATGGTAACTAATGCGCATGTTGTTGACAAAGTTTCCAATCTTAAATGTGTATTTATAGACAATCAGTCAGTAAATGCAACAGTAAAGGGGTCTAAATCTGATCAGGATATAGCAGTAGTTGCAGTGTCTTTGTCAGATATACCTTCTGACACACTTAGTAAAATAGCTATTGCAGAACTTGCAGATTCTGATACAATTACAGTAGGTCAGCAGGTTGTTGCTATAGGTAACGCACTTGGTGAAGGACAGTCAGTTACAACAGGTATTATAAGTGCATTAGACAGATCTATCACAGTTAACAATGTAACATTTTCAGGTCTTATTATGACAGATGCAGCTATTAATTCTGGTAACAGTGGTGGAGCACTTCTTAACGCAAGTGGTAAAGTTATAGCAATTAATTTTGCCAAGACATCAAGTGATGGTGTCGAAGGCATGGCATATTCAATACCAGTATCAAACGTAAAGGATCTTATAAGTTCACTTATGAGCAAACAGACAAGACAGAAGGTATCATCAGATAATGCAGGATATCTTGGAGTCGTAGCAATAGATGTTACAAGCACATATGCATCTATGTATGGATACCCACAGGGTATTATGATAAGAACAGTTGCATCAGGTTCAGCAGCAGAGAAGGCAGGACTTTCAGCTTATGATATTATAGTAGGCTTTGATGACCAGACTATAACTACTATGTCAGGTCTGCAGTCAACACTGCAGTACTATGCAGCTGGCGAAAAAGTAAAGATTGATTACTATCATCTTGAGGGTAGTGAATATGTACTAAAGAGCACAGAGGTTACATTAGGTAAGAAAAGCTGATAACTCCTCTGATGCGGAATAGAGGAATATATGAGTGATAATAATAATAATAATAATAACGATGAATATGAAAAGGTATGCTATGTATGCAGAAGGACAGAATCTAAAGCAGGCAAGATGATAAGCATGCCAGGTGGATTGTATGTCTGCCCTGATTGCATGCAAAAGACCTTTGATGCAATAAACAACAACGACATAGATTATAACGAGCTTATGAAAGGAATCCCAAACATGCCTAACATGGGGATGTTTGGTGGTTTCAATATGATGGGAAATAATATGTCAGATAAGCAGAAGGTTAAGAAAAAGAAGGAGGAAAGCAAAGAAAATAATAAAGATAAGAAAGAAGAAAAGCTTGATCTTAAAAAGCTTCCTGCACCACATGAAATCAAGCGTATGCTTGATGAGTATGTTATAGGACAGGAGCATGCCAAGAAGGTCATGTCAGTTGCTGTATACAATCATTATAAGCGTGTAGCAACAAATACCATGGATGATATAGAGATAGAAAAGTCCAACATGCTTATGATAGGACCTACAGGTAGTGGTAAGACGTATCTTGTAAAGACACTTGCAAGACTCCTTCAGGTGCCACTTGCTATTACTGATGCTACTTCTCTTACAGAAGCAGGATATATAGGTGATGATATAGAAAGCGTAGTATCGAAGCTTCTAGCTGCGGCAGATAATGACGTTGAAAAGGCTGAAAGAGGCATCATCTTTATAGATGAGATTGATAAGATAGCCAAGAAGAAGGAAACAAGAAGCAGGGATGTAAGTGGAGAATCAGTACAGCAGGGAATGCTTAAGCTCTTAGAGGGAAGTGATGTGGAGGTTCCAGTAGGTGCAACAAGCAAGAATGCCATGGTTCCACAGGTTACTGTTAATACAAGAAATATATTGTTTATATGTGGAGGAGCTTTTCCGGAGCTTGAAAGTATAATAAAGGCAAGGCTTAATAAACAGTCATCCATAGGCTTTAATGCAGACCTTAAGGATAAGTATGATAATGACAGCAACATATTATCAAAGGTTGAGTTAGAGGATTTAAGAGAGTTTGGAATGATACCAGAATTTTTAGGAAGACTCCCTATCGTATTCTCGCTTGATGGACTTACAGAGGATATGCTTGTAAAGATTATGAAAGAGCCTAAGAATGCCATACTTAAGCAGTATCAGAAGCTTCTTGAGCTTGATGAGGTAAGTCTTGAGTTTGATGATAGCGCACTTTCAGCTATCGCTAAGAAAGCGATGGAGAAGAAAACAGGAGCAAGAGCCCTGCGTTCAATCATTGAAGAGTATATGCTGGATATAATGTATGAGATACCTAAGGATGATAATATAGGTTCTGTGCTTATAACAGAGGATTATATTAACAACAAGGGTGTACCTGTTATAATGATGCGTGGACAGGAAGCACTTCCAGGTATGTAATCATATCTTATTATTATTAAACATATAATGTCCTTGAAGAATATCTTTAAGGACATTATTTTTATATGTCAGAGTGTAGTAAGATGATTATGGATGAGGATATCTATGATTACATAGTTGTCAATATTCCGATAGTCAGTAAAATATTTGAAAACAATCCTGATGTATGCATCCAGCAGGTTGATGAACAGTGGATTATAATGCATAGCAGGCTGTCAGAAAACAGGGAGTTAAATATAAGCTCTTTAGGATACTATACAATACCTAAGATATATGGACTTATGGAGCTGTCTGACAGACAGGCTGTTTTAGGTGCTGATATATCAAGTATGGAAGAAACTGGTGCAGTTAATATAACAAGCCAGCCTTTTCTTAATGCAAGAGGCCAGGGCGTTATCATAGGCTTTATTGATACAGGAATAGATTACTTAAGAAATAACTTTAAGGACAGCTCTGGCAATACAAGAATACTGGCTATATGGGACCAGACAGTCGAATATGAGGCTTCAAGTCTTGTAAGCTATGGAAGAGTGTATGAAGCCGATGCTATAAATACTGCCATACGGGCTTATGAAGCCGGAGAAGATCCATATAGCCACGTCAAAAGCCAGGATATTAACGGACATGGTACTTTTATGGCGGGGATAGCAGCTTCATCATATACTGACGGCTATATAGGTGTTGCACCAGAGGCAGATATAGTATGTGTTAAGCTTAAAGGTGCCAAAAGATATTTAAGGGATTATTTTTATATAAAAGATGATGTGCCAGCTTTTCAGGAAAGCGATATAATGCTTGCAGCAACATTTCTAAAGGATTATGCACAGAGAAGAAATAAGCCGCTTGTTATAATATCAGGTGTTGGGAGCGGTTCTGGTTCAAGAACAGGAGCAACACCACTTGCAGATGTTTTTGATGCATATACAAAGCTTACGAATACATGCGTTGTTGTTCCAGCAGGAAATGAGGCTGTAAGCAGAACACATTTTAGTGGTTATGCAGGTATAGCAGCAGATAGTAAATCTATGGAGATTAATGTAGATAAAAGAGGAAAGGGTTTTGTTATAGAAATATGGGCAAAAAGCCTGGATGTTCTTTCTGTATCCATAGTCTCGCCAACGGGCGAGATTATACCCCGTATACCAGCAAGAATAGGGATGAGCAGTGAATATGCCTTTTTACTTGAGAATTCAAGAATATATGTTGATTATCAGATAACAGAAAGTGTTGCAGGGCAGGAAATAATATTTATGAGATTTGAAAGTCCTGCGGAGGGAGTATGGAAAGTACTTATTTATAGTCTTACCAGCCTGCCAGGATATTTTAATGCGTGGATAACGCCTAGGTTTCTTAGTGCCTCAGATGCGTATTTTCTTGAATCTGATGTTGATATAACATTAGTAGAGCCAGCCTGTGCTGCAAGGGTAATAACAGTTGGAGCATATAATCATAATACTGGTGGAAGTGATATAAACAGCAGCAGGGGATATACAGCTGATAACAGGGTAAAACCAGATATAGTGGCGCCGGGTGTCGATGTATATGGTGTTGGAGGCGTAAAAGGCTATAAAAGAATGTCGGGAACAAGTATAGCAGCCGCACATGCAGCAGGAGCGGCCGCACTGTTTTTAAGCTGGGGTGTGACTAATAAAAACAGGGAGGTAATCGGAAATACGGAGATTAAATCATACCTGATAAGAGGTGCTAAAAGGCAGAACAGTGAGCAATATCCAAATGTAACAGCTGGTTATGGTATGCTTGACATATCAGGTGCTTTTGACCAGATGAGAATTAATTAATAAGTTGTAATTCATACATTTATATGTTAAAGTTTCTATTGGTAAAAATATAAAGACGGTATGATGGAGAAGTTATGAAGTACAAAGCAATAGCACTTGATCTTGATGGAACACTTACAGATCATAATAAAAAATTACCTGCTAAGAATATAGAAGCAGTAGATAAAGCGATAGATATTGGTGTAAAGGTTATACTTGCATCTGGAAGACCGCTTTTTGGGATAACACCTATAGCAGATGAATTAAAGCTTCCTGATAAAGGAGGATATATACTTGCATATAATGGTGGAAAGATAGTGGACTGTGTGACAGGAGAGACTATAGTAAGCCATGAACTGCCAAAAGAGTGTATAGATGATATATGTGATTTTGCGAAAACTAACGATGTATATGCATTAACTTATTCAGATGGAAAGATTGTATCAGAGAGTGATACAGACGAATATGTTTTAAAGGAAGCATTCTGTAATGCCGCTGCAATCATAAAAACAGATAACCTGAAGGCTTATGTAAACTATCCTGTATCTAAGTTTCTAGTAGTTGGAAAACACGAGAAGCTTATTCCGGTACAGGAGGCATTGCTTTCAAAATATCATGGAGTGATAGATGCCTTCTATTCAGAGGATTATTTTCTTGAAGTTGTTCCATATGGTGTGGCTAAGGATAATTCGCTGAAGGAGCTGCTTGCAAAGCTTGATATAACAGAAGCTGAGCTTATAGCATGTGGAGATGGCATGAACGATATACCGATGTTAAAGATAGCGGGCTTATCAGCTGTTATGGAAAATGCATATCCTGAGGTAAAAAAATATGCAGACTATATTGCACCTTCTAATGATGATGCAGGAGTGGCCGATATAATAAAAAGATATATATTAGATATGGAGAATGCAGCAAATGGGTAAAGATAATGTTCAGAATGATGAAGTTGAGATTGATATAGGACATATATTATCAATATTATGGGAAAAGATATTAGTGATTATTGCAACAGGTATTATAGTCGGACTTGCAGGTTTTCTTGTTTCTAAGTTTCTTATAACACCTAAGTATGAATCAGAAACTAAGCTATATGTCCTTAACAGAGCAAACGACAGTGCAACTACATTGTCGGATGTACAGCTCTCAACACAGCTTACAAAAGATTATCAGATACTTGTTACAAGCGCACCAGTTATGAATCAGGTTATTAAAGAGCTTGGGCTTAACATGAAAGCCTCTGAGCTGGCGTCAACTATATCTGTGGATACACCATCAGATACCAGAGTACTTCAGATAACAGTCACAAGTGATGATCCTAAAAGAGCAAAGGATATAGCTGATAAGGTGGCGCAGGTTTCATCAAAGAAGATATGCGATATCATGAAGATAGAGCAGGTTAATGTTATCGAAGAAGGTTCGATGTCAGAAGAACCGGCAGTTGATACAGTACAGAAATGGACACTTATAGGTTTAGCGTTAGGTATAGTGTTATCATGTGCCGTTATAATAATCAGGTCAATGTTAGATGATACGGTTAAAACTACTGAAGATGTTGAGAAGTATTTTGATCTTAGCACACTTGCAGTTATTCCTATATCAGAAGAGATGGATGATGGTCTGGGAAAGAATAAAAAGTCTAGAAAGACAAAGAAGAAAAGAAGCAAGTAAACAGGAGTGTAAAAGATATGCAGACGATTAACATAGAACGCTTAAGAAAGCTTGATTACAGAGCTAACGAAGCATATAAGAACTTAAGAACTAACATACAGCTATGCGGCTCTGATGTAAAAGTTATCATGCTTACAAGCACAACACCGGGTGAAGGCAAGTCAACAGTGTCCTTTAACCTGGCAGTATCTTTGGCAGAAGCAGGCAAGAAGGTTATATTCATAGATGCAGATTTAAGAAAATCTGTACTTGTTGGACGATATAAGATTAATACATCTGTTAAGGGGCTTACTCACTTTTTATCAGGAATAAACAAGTTTGAGGAAGTTATGTATGCAACGAATGTTGAGAACTTTAATGTGGTATTATCAGGACCTGTGCCACCGAATCCTACAGAGCTTCTTGGTAACAAGGTGTTCAAGACACTTATAAAGGTCTTAAGAGATCTGTATGATTACATAATAATAGATACACCTCCAATCGGAAGTGTTATAGACAGTGCAATCGTTGCACAGGAATGTGATGGTGTTGCATATGTTATGGCATCTAACAGTGTCAGCTATAAATATGCACAGAAAGGGCTTGAGCAGATAAAAAAGACAGACTGCAAGTTACTTGGAGTTGTTCTTAACAAGGTTGATATGGATGATAATAAGTACTATGGCAAGTACTATGGTAAGTATTATGGTAAGTATGGCGAACATGCCCAAAAGTAATAAAAATAAAAAAGTGGCAGCTGTGATATGTCTTGTATGATACATATCACAGCTGCCACTTTTTTGTTATAAAATAATTATAAAAGAAAAATCTTAAGGAGCAGTACGCTCAACATCGCTTATATTACCAGCTTCAGCCTTTGGAGCATAAGCAGCGGCAGCAGTAGTTGTAGCGGCAGTTGCTTCTGTTGTTTTCTGTGTTGGAGCCTCAGTAGCAACGGTAGGTTTTACGGGAGCAGGTTCTGTTGCCTTTGTAGTTGTTATTTCTTCCTCTGTGGCAGCAGTAGTTTTAACGCTTCGTCTTGTCGTAGCAGGCTGTGTTTCTTTAACAGCAGAAGTAGTTTTTGTAGTATTGCTGCTGTTGTTAGAACTGCTGTTAGAAGAAATACCATTTATCTTATAAAAAGAATTATAGTTTGGTATATTCTTTACCTCAGCTTCATAGTATTCATCTACATTGAATACATCTCCATTCTCAATCTTATCTATAAGCTTCTTTGCCATCTCTACATCACCAGTATATAGTTTTGACATAGAAGCATTAGTTCCTAACTGTAAGCTAGGAAGTGAATCAGGTTCAGCTCCTATACTGAACTTCTGTACATTCCATTCTCTTGTATCTGCAAGCTGTCCTTTTACAAGGGCGGTTATATCAGATGTAGGCATACTTGTAAGAATCATGTTACCTACAGAATCAAGTATAGAGCTGTACTTAGTAAGAATAGCAGGTGAAGTAAGCTTATTTATAACAGCTGTAAGAGCAGATAACTGGTTACGGCCTCTCTGGTAATCACCATCAAGGAAAGCCTTTCTTTCACGGCAGAAGGCAAGAGTCTGTTCACCATTACATTCGTTATCACCGACAACGAAGTGATATGTTTCAGGAGCAGCTTCCCATCCGTTCTCAAAATCAACGTCAGAGTTGATAGTTACACCGCCTAGTGCATCAACTACAGCTACACAGCCAGTAAAGTTAACCTTGACACTGTAGTCTATATTACATTCGTAAAGTCTGTTAAGAGTTGCAATAGAATAATCTATTCCCCAGTTGCCGGCATGGGTAAGCTTATCCATACCCTTCCAGCCTTTTTCAGTATTTTCCATATATACATAAGCATCTCTTGGTGTTGTTATAAGAAGTATCTGTCTTGAAACAGGATTAACAACACATAACACGTTTACATCACTTCGTCCTGTAGTCTTAATCTCTCCTTCTTCATCGTTTCCTGATATATATATAATGAAAGGTTCTTCATTTACTTTCTTGTCAGAAGCGCTGAGTTCAATCTTTCTTGTGAGCTTTATCGTACCAATAATTTTTATAGAATCTTTTAAATCGTCGTTTTCTTCATATAACATCTGCAGGGAATCATCATTGATAATAACAGCCTGTATATCAGTACCGCTGTTAAGTGCATCAAACATATCAAGCCAAACCTGATATTCTTTAGTTTTGATAGCAGCAGTATTATCGTAATTAATCTTCTTTATAGCATCTTTGTTGTCATCTGAATTGGCAGTTGAGTTATATCCAAAGGTGTAGCCTATGGCATCTTTTATGGAAGCTGCTTTATCATTCTTTAAAACAACAACATCAACAATATCTGTAGTTGTTTTAACATTACTTATTTTGTTGAGTGTTTCATCAACCTTTGAAGTAAATAAAAATGTATATAATAAAACACCAGATAACAACACCGCAAGTATCTTACCTATGATATGTGTTTTAGTAAATTGTGAAGCAAAGTTATATATTGCTATAATAACAAGTATGATATCTAAGATGATTGCATACTTAAGTGGAAGTATATCCAGCTTGTATAGCTTTAATAATGTAAGAACAGTAAACACAAGCTGTACGATCACCAGTACAATTCCTATAACAGTAGACCAGGCTCTTAGCTTACGTTTCTTTTCACCTTCTGTAAGGTCAGTTCCCTTCTTGAAGAGATAATGCATATCCCCTTTTACCCTGTCAATAATTCCTGACATAAAACCCGACATAAAACCTCCTGAAATCCACGAAGTATATCCGATATGTGTATACATATCGTTCCTCTTAACATAGCAGTAAGAGAGTATCTTCGATAGTATTTTGTCAAATGTAACATATGTAATAAATGTAACAATTGTGTTAAAAAAGTATGAAAAAAGAATGACATACAAAATATAATATACCATATATAAGAAAAAAAATAAATAAAATAGCTATAAAAAAGTGTGTAAAATGTATTATTTTCTGAATGAGCCTTAATGATGGATCAATGATTAAACTATATAAGCAAAATGAATAATTATTAACTTAAAAATGCTTAATAATGTAAAGATAAAATAAGTGAAAATTAATGATTAGCCTAATTTAACTTAATAATATTCAAAAATGTTCTATTTTATTATGTCAAACATATAAAAAACTTGCAAAAATTAAGTTGAATTTATATAATATTATTTGGGTAACGTACTAAAGCGTACGAATATTAATTAAAAGGAGTTATACGGTTATGGGATATGTTGATGAAGTATTAGAATTAGTTTCTAAGAAAAATGCAGATCAGCCAGAATTTTTACAGGCTGTAACAGAGGTTCTTGAGTCTTTAAGACCAGTCGTTGAGGCTAACGAGGAAGTTTACAGAAAGAACGCTGTTCTTGAAAGAATTACAGAGCCAGATCGTCAGATCATGTTCAGAGTTCCTTGGGTAGATGACAAGGGACAGGTACAGGTAAACAGAGGTTTCCGTGTACAGTTCAATAACGCTATTGGACCATACAAGGGTGGTTTAAGATTACATCCTTCAGTAAACTTAGGCATCATCAAGTTCTTAGGTTTCGAACAGGTATTCAAGAACTCACTTACAACTCTTCCAATCGGTGGTGGTAAGGGTGGTTCTGATTTTGATCCTAAGGGCAAGTCAGACAGAGAAATCATGGCATTCTGCCAGAGCTTTATGACAGAACTTTACAAATATATCGGCGCTGATGTCGATGTTCCAGCTGGAGATATCGGAACAGGCGCAAGAGAGATTGGTTTCATGTTCGGTCAGTACAAGAGAATCCGTGGTACATTTGAAGGCGTACTTACAGGTAAGGGACTTACATATGGTGGATCACTTGCAAGAACAGAAGCTACAGGATATGGTTTATTATACCTTACTAATGCTTTATGGAAAGACAATGGAATGTCACTTGAGGGCAAGACAGTAGCTGTATCTGGTTCAGGTAATGTTGCTATCTATGCTATCCAGAAGGCACAGCAGTTAGGTGTTAAGGTTGTTACATGCTCAGACTCAA
>ERZ1673697.1556-NODE-1556-length-25295-cov-4.728328_pt1 | contig 25295 bp, 24 predicted proteins | sample MGYA00580227_ERZ1673697 | MGnify/ENA primary metagenome ERZ1673697 (study PRJEB41218, sample SAMN15661759) | gut metagenome | host: Homo sapiens | place: Canada: London | collected 2015-08-20/2019-03-30 | study: EMG produced TPA metagenomics assembly of...
CCATGAGTCTAAAGATTGAAAGGTAATTCTCTTTATTTTCAATATCTAGTGTAAATATCATTCGTCGTCTCCTAGGTTAAATAATTTATCTAAATCAGTAATTTTGAAGACTTTCTTGATGTTCTTCTTTAAATTTTTTACTGTGATTTCTTTTTCTTCGTCTCTTGTCAATTTTAGTAGACTTATAAAGCTACCAAGGCCAGTAGAGTCAATGTATTCAAGACGCGCGCAATCTACGACTAGGTCCTTATCAAGCTCTTCATAGATGTCGGCTAGCTTTTCTTTGAATTTTTTGTTATTGTAAATGTCGAGGTCCCCTATCAGCTCGATAAGGTAGTGATCCCCTTGGTCGATTAAGTTTAAATCAAACATATGGCCCTCCTATATTTATTCTTCAACTGAGGAGACAAACTTTGATGCGCTGGCAACTTTGTCGTCGGCTTGCTTCATAAGTATAACTCCTTGTGTGTTTCTTCCTAATTCATTTATACTGTCACTGTCTATCCTGATTATAACGCCTTTAAGTGAGATGATCATGATCTCATCTTCCTCTTCTACAGCTTTTGCAACGACTATCGGTCCTGTCTTTTCTGTGACTTTGTAGCAGATCATGCCCTTGCCGTTTCTTGCTTGTACCTTAAATTCATCAAAGGCTGTCTTCTTGCCATAACCATGCTCAGTAATCATCAAAAGGCTTGTCTTCTTGTCAGCGACTTCGATTGAGACTATGCAGTCGTCCTTGTTTAGCTTCATCGCTATAACGCCCATCGCTGTCCTTGACATGGCTCTAGTAGTTTTTTCGTCGAAGATCAGTATCTTACCCATCTTAGTAACGCAGGCAATCTTCTCGTCTCCGGCAGTTCTTCTAACGCCTATAACCTTGTCGTCGTCCTTAAGATTTATCGCCTTAAGACCTCTCTTCTTGATGTTTTTGAACTCGTCAAGGCTAGTTCTCTTGTATATACCTTGTTCTGTAAGCATTGATAAATAGCCACCTTCTTCATCTCTCTTTATTGGGATGATGGCTGAGATCTTCTCGTCTTTTTCAAGCTGAACTAGGTTTACTATGGCAAGTCCCCTCGCTTGACGCGAACTTTCTGGTATTTCGTAGGCTTTAATGGCGTAGACCCTGCCCTTGTCTGTGAAGAATAGTAGGTCGTCGTGAGTCGATACAACGTAGATGTCCTCAACGAAGTCCTCGTCACGTCTTTGCATGCCTTGAACGCCCTTGCCGCCTCTCTTTTGCATCTTGTATGCGCCCTCTGGCATACGTTTGATGTAACCAAAGTGTGTTAGAGTGATTACAACGTCTTCGTCCTCTATCATGTCTATGGTATCGATCTCGCCTGGGTCTGGCATGATTCTTGTTCTTCTTAAGTCTTGGTACTTGTCTCTGATCTCTATAAGCTCATCTTTGATGATGCCGTAGATCAGTCTTTCTGAGCCAAGTATTTCCTTATATTGATTAATTAATTTTATTAGTTCAAGGTATTCTTCTTCAAGCTTGTCTCTTTCAAGTCCTGTTAATCTCTTAAGTCTCATCTCCAAGATGGCACTTGCTTGAATTTCACTTAGCTTAAACCTAGTCATCAGCTCATTAGCAGCAGTCTTGTCGTCCTTTGAGCCTCTGATTACCTTTATAATCTCATCGATATGGTCAAGTGCAATACGAAGTCCTTCGACGATATGCGCTCTAGCCTCAGCTTTTGCAAGATCATAACGTGTTCTTCTAGTTATTATCTCATATTGATGCATAATGTAGTATTCAATTAACTCTTTTAGCGTAAGTACCTTTGGCTCGCCATTTACAAGGGCTAGATTGATTATACCAAAAGTATTTTGCATTTGAGTTTGCTTATATAAGTTGTTTAGGACAATGTTGGCGCTTTGATCACGCTTTATGTCTATAACTACTCTTAAGCCATCTCTATCGGACTCGTCTCTGATGTCTGATATGCCTTCGATCTTCTTATCTCTAACGAGTTCGGCTATCTTTTGTATAAGTTTTGCCTTGTTTACTTGATATGGCAGCTCTCTTACAACTATCTTTTCTCTGCCCTTTTTCTCTTCTATTTCACAAAGTGCTCTTTGAACAATACGGCCCCTGCCTGTGCTGTAGGCTTCTTTGATGCCGTCTTTACCCATAATCAAGGCGCCTGTTGGAAAGTCTGGTCCCTTGATGTACTTCATAAGTCCTTCGACATCTATGTCCTTGTCATCGATATAGGCAACGCAAGCGTCGATAACTTCCTTTAGATTGTGTGGCGCCATGTTTGTCGCCATACCAACAGCTATACCTGCTGAACCATTGACAAGGAGATTCGGGAAACGTGATGGAAGCACAACTGGCTCCTTCGTTGTCTCGTCGAAGTTTAGCATGTAATCGACTGTGTCCTTGTTAATGTCACGAAGCATCTCCATGGCGATCTTTGTCATCTTTACTTCAGTGTAACGCATCGCAGCAGCGCCATCGCCATCGACGCTTCCGAAGTTACCATGGCCATCAACTAGTAAATATCTAGTGTTGAAGTCTTGCGCAAGTCTAACCATAGCGTTGTAAACGGCCGAGTCACCGTGTGGGTGGTACTTACCAAGCACGTCACCGACTACTCTGGCGGACTTTCTGTACTGGCCTTGCGGTGTGATGCCTAGTTCGTTCATCGAGTAAAGTATCCTTCTGTGAACCGGTTTTAGTCCGTCTCTTACATCCGGAAGCGCTCTTGAAACTATAACGCTCATCGCGTAGCTCAAGTAGCTATTCTTCATCTCGTGCTCGACATTGACATCCTTAAATTGTTTATCTTTTAAAATTACTTCATCTGTCATCTTATTACCTCATTATATATCTAAGTTCGACGCGTATTTTGCGTTCTTTTCAATAAATTCTCTTCTCGGTTCGACCTTGTCACCCATGAGCATGGAGAATATCTCGTCGGCGTTAACAGCATCATCAACATTGACCCTTAGTAAAATTCTGTGTTCTGGGTCCATGGTAGTCTCCCAAAGCTGTTCAGGGTTCATTTCACCAAGACCTTTGTAACGCTGAATAGTGTAGTTGTCTCTGCCTATCTCTTTAAGTAGCACTTCAAGCTCGTCATCATCGTAAACGTAGTACTCTTTTCTGTTTTTGCTAACCATATATAGTGGTGGCTGAGCGATGTAGATGTGGCCATCGTCAACAAGCTCCCTCATATGTCTAAAGAAGAATGTTAGTAGAAGTGTTCTGATGTGGGCACCGTCGACGTCGGCATCGGTCATGATGATGATCTTGCCATATCTAAGCTTTTCTATGTTAAATTCAGTGTCGATACCTGTACCAAAAGCAGTGATCATCGCCTTTATCTCTTCATAAGCAAGTATTTTGTCGAGTCTCGCCTTTTCTACGTTAAGTATCTTACCTCTAAGAGGAAGTATTGCTTGGAACTTTCTGTCCCTGCCTTGCTTAGCTGATCCGCCGGCTGAGTCCCCTTCGACTATGAAGATCTCTGTCTCAGTATTGTCGTTCGATTGGCAGTCCGCCAATTTGCCCGGTAGAGTCGTGTTATCAAGAACACTTCTTTTGCCTCTAGATAGGTCACGCGCCTTTCTTGCAGCTTCACGAGCCCTTTGCGCCGATATTGCCTTTTCGATAATCTTCTTTCCTTCTTGCGGATGAAGTTCGAAGTAGTCATTAAGCTCTTGATAGGCAACCGAGTTCACAATGCCTTGAACCTCGCTATTACCAAGCTTTGACTTAGTTTGTCCCTCAAATTGTGGCTCTTTTAATTTAACCGAGACAATGGCAGTCAGACCCTCTCTCGCGTCATCGCCGGAAAGATTTTCTTCCTTTTCCTTTATAATATTGGCTTTCCTACCATAATCATTAAGCGCCCTTGTTAAAGCGTTTCTAAAACCAGTCAAATGGTAGCCGCCTTCTGTTGTGTGTATGTTATTTGCGAAGGTTAAAACGTTTTCCGAATAACCGTCAGTGTATTGCATTGCAATTTCTAGCTCGCAGTCGTCCATGGACTTGTCGAAGTAGATGATATCATTTGTGATGGCGTTTTTACTACGGTTGATGTACTCAACAAAGCTCTTGATCCCGCCTTCGTAGTGAAAAACTTCCTCTTGTGGCTCTTCTTCTCTTTCATCAATTAGAGTGATGCGAACGCCTTTATTAAGGAAGGCAGTTTCTCTAAACTTATTAACAAGGACTTCCTTTGAAAATTCAGTCGTGTCAAAAATTTCCTCATCCGGCATAAATTGTATAGTAGTACCCGATTCTTTAGTATCGCCAACGACCTCGATGTCGCCTTGCGCCTTGCCTCTAGCAAAGTGTTGTTCATATATATGGCCGCCACGCTTAACAGTCGCTATCAGCCATTCGCTAAGAGCGTTAACGCATGAAACACCAACACCGTGAAGACCGCCTGATACCTTGTATGCGTCGTTGTTGAACTTACCGCCCGCATGAAGCACAGTAAGAACTGTCTCCAAAGTCGATTTGCCAGTCTTAGGATGCACTTCAACCGGTATACCCGAGCCGTTGTCCTCAACAGAGATGCTTCCGTCTTTATAAATCCTCACGTTTATCGTATCCGCTCTGCCAGCCAAAACTTCGTCGATGGAGTTGTCCATAACCTCCATAACGCAGTGGTGTAGACCCTTTGTGCCAGTTGAGCCGATGTACATACCCGGTCTTTTTCTAACGGGTTCTAGTCCCTCAAGGACCTGAATACTACCCGCATTATAATTCTTATCTTCCATTTCTTCCTCCGTAAATCATTTCATTCGTTTCTAACTTTATAAGTAAATAGTCATCGTCAATTAAATCTTTTATATCATCCATATCTTGAAGCGTGAATATTACTTGCATATCCGCTACCGCATCAAGAAGGTATTTCTTTCTTTTTTTATCAAGCTCTGAAAAAACATCGTCAAGTAGAAGCGTCACATCCTTGTTAAAGCTTCTAATCATCTTAAGTTCAGCAATCTTCATAGCGAGCATCACAGTTCTTAATTGGCCTTGCGAAGCAAATTTCCTCGCCTCATTCCCAGCTATAATTATAGTATAGTCATCTCTATGAGGGCCCAGCGCAGTCGTCTTTCTCTCGATATCCTTGTCAAGATTGGCAGTGAAAGCATTTTCGTAAGCCGTTTTTATGTCATTATCTATGTCAATATTGGTCTTGTACTCAATCATTAATTCGTCTCCGCCGCTTAAGTCCATATGTATGGCCTTGCAAATGGCGTTAAAGTTCTCCGTAAATGTTTTTCTCTTCTCTACGAGAGCCGCGCCAAGCGTGATGAGCTGTGTATCGTAGGACTTTAAGACTGCCTTTAAAGAATTTTTATCCTTGTACATTTTTAAAGCCTTATTTCTGTTCATAAGCACTTTATTGTAGCTAAGTAGTTCGTCGCGATACGACGGCGACAGCCTTGTTAATATGCTGTCAATGTACTTACGCCTAAGTCCTGGAGCGCCTTTTAAGATGTTTAAGTCGAAAGGCTCAAAGAGAACCGCCTCAAAGCGTTGATTGTACTCCTTGGCATTCTTGATCATCTTATCATTTTGCTTAACGAGCTTACCCTTGGGCTCAATCGTGATCTCGACCCGATTTAAAATATCCTTGTAAAGGTACTCAAACGAGGCATAGGCCGATGCGTTGCCAAACTTGATCAGCTCCGCATTTCTCTCAGTTCTAAAGCTCTTCAAAAAGCTGAGCATATAAATCGACTCAATCACATTCGATTTGCCCTTGGCATTGTTTGCCAAAATTATGTTCTTTTTTGGATGAAACTTCAAATATAACTTTGAGAAGCTTCTGTAATTTACAAGCTTTAAACTCTTTAACATATCTCGATACTTTCGTCAAATACAGTGACCACGTCGCCTTGCCTAATCTTTTTGCCCCTGCGAGTCTCAACCTCGCCATTGACCTTGACTAGACCATCTTGAATGATGTTTTTAGCCATGGCACCGCTATCAACAATCGCGCAAACCTTTAAAACATTTTGCAGCTGAATGTATTCGTCTTCTAGCTTAAACTTCATAATTCTCACCTAATCTCTACTATTATTATATATACTCACTTATGCTTGCATTTTTACAGGTAAAACAAGGTAGCGATACTCCTCGCCCTCGTAAATCTTCATCGGTCTGATGCTTTCAGAAAGCTTCAAAGTTAGCTTATCCGCGCTCATGGCCTTGAGACCTTCAAGAACGTAGCGGCCGTTGAAGCCGATCTTGATGTCGTCACCAGTTTTTTCTACCATAATGTCGTCAGTCGCGTTACCTAGCTCGTTTGACGCGGCAATGTTAAGGTTATTATCCTTAAAGTCCATGACAATAAGACTGATTCTGTCCTCAAAACCTATTAAGGAAACTCTTTCGATGGCATTCACTAAATCCATCCTATTGATCTCTACAGTAGTGTAGTCCTCGCTTGCGAAGACCTCTTCGTAGTTAAAGAAGTCGCCTTCTATTAACCTTGTATATAGAAGTGCACTGTCTATTTTAAAAACAGCTTTGTCCCTCGCGTAAGATATTTCCACGATATCGTCTGTGTCGTCAAGCATCTTTTGTATTTCAGCCAAAGTTCTATAAGGCACGATAAATGAGCTATTCTCCTCAACAGCGGCCTTGAACTTTAAAGAGCTAATTCTGTAGCCGTCAAGACTTGCCGCGCTTAAAAGACCATCTTCAAACTTGAAGTAAACGCCGCAAAGCGTTGGTCTCGCTTGATCTTGACTAGTTGAGAATAGTGTTTTCTTGATAATCTTATTAAGCTCTTTCATAGTTAATTTCACAGACTTATCCAAGCTATAGTGCGTGTCAATCTCTGGATAATCGTCGTGCGGCATGCTCTTTAGATTGAATTTCGAGAACTTCGCCTTGATCTCGACGTCGTCACCGTTTGATGTAAAGCTGATCTCGCCAGATGGCACCTTTCTAACTATATCAGAAAGAAGTTTGTTTGAGAAGCAGCAAGTGCCCTCTTCGACCACAGTGCATTCACATTCACTGATGATAGTAAGTTCAGTGTCAGTCGAAACGAGCCTGATTCTGTTATTTGCTGCAGTTATCTTAATCGCTTCAAGAATTTCTAGAGGACTTCTTTGAGAGATAGCCCTTTGAGCGATTGTAATATGTTTTAAAAATTGATCTTTGTCGATAATGAATTTCATCTTTTCACCTCATTTATTTCTTGTTTATGGAAATCGTCTTCCATATATATATATATATAACATTTAAAATATTTTTCATTATGATTATAGTTTTGCTACTCTACTATTTTTTAGATTTTAAATATTTATATTTAAAATCGCAAGAAAATTTATCAAATTAAATTTTCTTTTTCACTTAAATTTTCTTTCATCTAAAATATTTTTTCATTCAAATATATTTTTTATTAGAACTACTTTGCTATAACAATAATTATAATTAGAAGTAATAGTAGTAGGTCCTGTATAATTGTGGATAAGTTTATCAAATCCATATTTATCATCAATATTTATCCACAGGTCTTCTGAATTAAATGTTCAGTAAAGAGGACTTATCCACAGATGATCTTTTCCAAAGCCTCAACTGCGTCCCTAATATTCGCCTTAGTCTTCTTTTCCTTCAAAATCTTTTCATAGGCATATATCACAGTAGAGTGATCGCGTCCACCAAAAGCTTCCCCAATCTTAGGGTACGATAAATCAGTATTAACACGTGCGAAATACATCGCTATCTGCCTTGGAATTGCTATATCAGAGTGCTTCCTCTTCGAATTTATATCCTCAATCGAAATGTTAAAATACTTCGCAACCGCTTCCTTAATCGAGTCGATAGTGATCTCCTTTTCCTCACTTTGACTCATAAAATCAAGCGCACTCTTCGCCAAAGGTACAGTAATTTCAAGCTTTGTACCGTCTTCCTGTTCAGAAGCAGCCTTGACACCCATAAGAGCCCCCTCAAGCTGACGAATGTTTTGCTTAGCACGTTTCGCGATGTATTCAAGCACATCATCAGAGACATCCAAGTTCTCTTCATCCGCCTTCGCTTTTAAGATGGCAATACGCGTTTCCAAAGGTGGCTGTTTAACCTCAATAGTTAAGCCACTTTCAAAACGGCTAATAATTCTGTCCTGAATATTCTTAATGTCACTAGGTGACCTATCAGACGCTATAATTATCTGCTTGTTCATAGAGTAAAGCGCGTTAAAAGTGTGGAAAAACTCCTCTTGCGTTTGATCCTTGTACGACAAAAACTGAATATCGTCAATAATCAAGCAGTCCAAAGAGCGATACTTCTCCTTAAATTCGCGCATCGTTCTGTTCTGTAAGCAGCTAATAAGCTCATTCGTGAAGTCTTCACTCGTGATATATAAAAGCCTAAAATCCTTGTGGTCCTTTAGCATCTTATTGCCTATTGCATTAATCAAATGCGTCTTTCCAAGACCAGTCTTACCAAAAAGGAAGAATGGATTGTATAAAAGGCCAGGATTTTCCGCTATTCTCTTAGAATTTTCAAAAACATAAAGGTTCGCATCCCCCGGAATAAACCTGTTAAACGTGAAATATGGATTCAAATTTGGAATTATATCCCCAGTTTTTTTCGATGTCTCCTCAACACTTTGCTTGTAATCGTAGCCTTGAGAAGGGTCCAAAACCTTGACATCATTGACACCCTCGTCCATCGACACAAGTTTTTTCTTGATAGTGTCCTTGTAATTGAACTCAACTATACTCTTTATGAATATATTTGGAGCCAAAAGTACCAAAACACCATCCTCCAAGCCGACCGGCTCTAAAACACTGATCCACAAGTCGATATTATTGATAGGAATGTCTTCCTTAAGCGCCTCCACACACGATGCAAATAGAGACTTTGCGTTGTTCATAATTTTACCTCCGTCCTATGTGGATAGTTTATCCACAGGCATCTGTCTATATATGTATATTTACTCGAATCTCATTGTGCATAGAATAATAGCCATTTTCTGTGGATAAGTCAATGATTTTATTAACATTTCCACAGGATATCCACAGTTTATTCACAAGAACTAGGATAATATCTTCGCTATTTTCTATGTCTTTTATATTATATCAACAAATAAAAAAATTATCAACATAAATTTTTTTAATCTGTGAATAAGTCACTTTCTCGTTAAAACAATCCCTTTCGCTAGTTTCGAATTATTTTGTCGCTGCGGAGTGCATTTGCACACCTCACTCCAAAAAATTCTGTACAACGCGAAATCATCTTGTTTTTCCTTCGAAATTGACGGTATTAATTCAGTGTATTTTTATTTGTAAAATTAATAGTTTTGCTCTTCTACTCATTTCACAAAAGTCGTTTTGCATGTAAATCGATTTTTATACTTTTCGTTTTACATTTAGAATGATTTTTTTATTAATCGTATGACGAGCACTTATAGTCCGCCGCACGAATGGCATATGACGGGCATATGGTCTATGCCGATCATTTCATAAGCAAAATCACTTTCAAAAGTAAAATAGATATCTCTAGTAAAATTACTAAAGAAGTCCTCCTTGAAAGATATTCCAAAATGCATATGATTTTTTATTTTGTCATATCTTTCAAGGCTAATAGAAGAAGTGAAATTATTTATCGAGGTAAAATTGCTATTCTTAGCAAATTTAAGAAAAGTGATTTTTATTAAATATAATTATTTTTAAGATCAAAATACTGTTTTCTTTATTAAATAAAAGAAAAGTGCTTTTACAGAGCGAAGCCTTCGGAGAAAACTGTTTTAATTTCTTAGCGAAGTGAGCCGCCCGTGGGCTCATCTAGCTGAGCGAAGCGAACGAATATGAGACCACAGGTGAACAAGCTTAGAAATTATCAGTTTTCGTAGACGCAGCGAGCTATGAAAACACTTTTCGTTAGCAATTGCAAATTAAATCACTTTTCGTTATCCATCGCAAAACTATAAGCAATTTTAATTAATCTGTCTTAATCAACAAAACTGATCCAACCATAATCCCATAAAATTTCTTGAACAATTGTCGGGTTTGTGGTATAATTAAAAAAAAGAATTGTCGGGTTTGCAGAAAAAGTACGAAAAACAATTGTCGGGTTTGTGGTAAAAGTGCAAAAAACAATTGGCGGGTTTGAGGTGAAACTATGTTTAAAAGGAAAATTTATGCTAAGATGCTTGAGTGGAAAAGAAGGTCCAAAGGCAGCACTGCTCTACTTATCGAGGGTGCAAGACGTATCGGAAAATCAACTATAGTCGAAGCATTTGCAAAGAATGAATATGAAAGCTATATTCTTATAGATTTTTCACGAGCTGGTAAAGACTTGAAAGATTTATTTGATGACTTAAGTAGCACTGATTATTTATTCATGCAGCTCCAACTATTGTTCAATACTAAGCTTATTGAGAGAAAATCTTTAATTATTTTTGACGAGGTGCAATTTTGCCCAAAGGCTAGGCAGGCTATTAAGCTATTGGTCGAGGACGGTAAATATGATTATATCGAGACGGGTTCGCTTATATCTATCAGAAAGAATGTTGAGAACATCCTAATACCGAGCGAGGAAGAAAAATTAAGCATGTATCCTATGGACTTTGAAGAATTTTTGTGGGCTACGGGTGATACGGCTAGCAACGACATTTTAAGGGAGTGCTTTTTGAATGGAACTAGTATAGGTGAAGCTGCAAGCCGCAAGATGCTTCTAAAGTTTAGGCTTTATATGCTAATTGGCGGCATGCCTCAAGCAGTAGCTAAGTACATTGAGAGCAATAATCTTGAAGAAGTTGATATGGTAAAGAGAAATATAATTACATTGTACCTAGATGATTTTTACAAACTTGACATGAGGGGTTTTACATCTGATCTATATAGAAACATCCCGTCAGAATTGTCAAGGCACACAAGCTCATATAAAATTTCATCAGTTTTGAAAAATGAAAGGCCAAGTACGGTTCAAGACGAGATTAGGGAGCTTATTGATTCAAAAACGGTTTTAGCCTCATACAACAGCACCGATCCAGGCGCTTCGCTTGCTTTGACTAAAGATATAAACAAGTTCAAACTTTATCTTTCAGACACTGGCCTCTTTGTTACGTTAATGTTTATGGATAAGCCATTTACAAAGAATGAAATATATAAAAAATTGCTATCTAATAAATCAGAGGTAAATCTTGGTATGCTTTATGAAAATGCAGTTGCAACGTCGCTTAGAGCCTTAGGCTACGATCTTTACTTCAATACTTGCTATGATGAAGAGCTTAAAAAGACATATGAACTAGACTTTCTTATATCAAGTGGCAATAAAATCTACCCTATAGAAGTGAAGTCATCAGGCTATAAAGCGCATAAATCCTTAGATGTATTCATCGATAAATATAGGTCAAGGATAGGAAAGAGCTTTGTTATATATACAAAAGATTATCTTAAAGAGGGAGATATAGTGTATTTGCCGGTGTATTTTACTCAATTTTTGGATGAAATATAAAAATTTGCATTGAATCAAGCCCTTTCGCTAGTTTCGAATTATTATATTACGAGCATTTAATAAAACAGATTTACCTTAAAATATTTTCCTCTTAGTTCTAGCAAAACTATTTATCATATCTGAATTAATATTTCAAGCAAAGTTAAGAAAAGTGATTTTTCTAATGTGAATATTTTTTAGATCAATATATTATTTTCACTATCTAATAACAGAAAAGTGTTATTGACGAAGTGACGCATCTGAGTAAATTGTGAAATTTATTAGCGAAGAGAGCTGCCCGAAAATTCATCTAGTGGAGCGTAGCGTAACGAATATGAATTTTCAAGCGAACGAGCTTTTAGAAATTTCCAATTTGTGAAGCCTAAGTCACGAGCAATACACTTTTCGTTACTTGTCGCAAATTAAATCACTTTTCATTATAAGAAGAAAACCATTAGTAATTTTCCAGACGCTGTCTGGAATTTTTAATTTAAGCGAATTAACTATAATCGCCCCACAATTATCCCCACTAAAATCATCTTGAACCACTTCCCCTGCTGTGTTATAATAAAGTTATAATCAAAGGAGGTTTATCATGAACAACAAGAAGAAGATGACATTTTTGGATTACTTTATACTAAAAATCATTGTGGCTGGGACTTTCTTTTTATTATATTTGAAGCCGGCTGCTTTTAAAATCCCTGGCGTTGAAACTTATCCAGATGCTCTAATCATCTGCAGAGGTGCTGCTCTACTTATGAGTATATTCACAATGAGTCAAGTTTTCGATGCTATTTATAGAGTATCTCAAAAAAGAGATTAAACGATTTGCCAGACAGTGTCTGGCATTTTTAATTAAGATTGCTAAAATATTATCCACAAAACTATTCCATAAACATATTAAAAGTACTAATTTATCTATTATATTAATATTTTCATAATTTTCTCTTGACAAAGGCCTCTTAATTAATTATAATTACTATAGGAGTTTATGTACTATAGGAGGTGTATATAAATGAAGAGAACTTATCAACCTAAGAAAAGACAAAGAAAAGTTGAACATGGTTTCAGAAAAAGAATGTCAACTAAGTCTGGTAGAAATGTCTTAAAGAGAAGAAGATTAAAAGGAAGAAAGAGATTATCTGCATAATTTATGCAAAGGTATTTGGGTTTAAGAAAGAAAGTAGATATTAACAGGGTTTTCTTGTCGAAGAAGAAGGCCTTTAACGAGTCGTTTACGGTATATTACCGCTATAATAACCTAGATCACCCTAGGTTTTGTTTTGCTATTAGTAAAAAGTACGGCAAGGCGAATAAGAGGAATTTACTAAAGAGAAGGCTCAAGGCCATCATCGAGGCGCACGCAGGGGATTTTGATAAGCCTTATGACATCGTGATTTCGGTGAAGCCTACGGTTATTGACTACGATTTCTACAAGATTCGAAAAAGATTTCTTTCTTTGTTAAGAAAAATAAATGTTTTAAAGGATAAAGCTTATGAGTAGGATTATGGTTATGGTGGTGAAGTTTTACCGCTTTGTGGCACATAAGATTTTTCACAAGAGGCCCAGCTGTATTTTCACGCCAACTTGCTCTGAGTATGCGATTGAAGCTTTTGAGAAATATGGTTTTTTCAAAGGCTTGTATTTATCTGTGAAGCGTGTGCTTCGCTGCAATCCATGGTCAAAGGGCGGCTATGACCCGCTTGTATAGTTTTCCTTTAGGCTTTATTTATCGTAAGGAGGATTTATATGTTAGGTAAAATTTTAGGTTACCTTTTTAATTTCATATATGATCAGCTTGCTAGCATGGGCGCTGAGCCTGCAAACTTCTCGTTTTTGGCAATGACTATCATTATCTCGACTATTATCGTGAAATTACTGGTTTTGCCACTACAAATTTCTTCTACTAAGAAGATGAAGAAGACTGCGGACTTACAGCCTAAGGTTAAGGAAATTCAAGAGAAGTACGGCTACGATCAACAGATTGCCTCTCAAAAGGTTATGGAGCTTTACAGACAAGAGGGCGCGTCAATAACTGGCGGCTGCTTGCCTCTGCTTATTCAGTTCCCTATCTTGATTGCCTTCTTCCAAGTGTGCCAAAATCCAGCTATCAACGCATTCGGTGAAGCAAAATATGCTGCTATGTCAAAAACATTTTTCTGGATTAAGGATTTATCTCTTGCTGACCCATATTGGTACGGTCTTCCACTGATTGCAACGCTTGTAACGCTTCTAATGAGTGTTACTACGCCAAGGGTAGGTATGACTGACGAGCAGCAAGCCAAGTCTATGAATATGATGCAGTATTTTATGCCGTTAATGACATTTTTCTTTACAGTTAAATATCCAGCTGGCCTAGCTTTGTACTGGGCTGTATCAAGCCTATTTGCTGCAATTCAACAATTTGTACAAAATAGGATCATTAAAAAAGAGGAGGTAATTGTAAGTGAAAAGTAGATTTGAAGGAAAAACTGTTGAAGACGCTATAAAGAAGGCTGAAACTCAGCTTGGTATGAGTAGAGAACATTTCACTGTTGATGTAATAAATGAAGATAGTAAAGGTTTTTTAGGTATCGGCGCAAAGGACGCTGTGATTGAGGTTATTTATGATGATGTAAGTGAATGTCACTGCGGCTGCGAGGAGCACGAGCATAATCATGAGCATGAGCACCATGACCATGACCATGACCATGCAAATGGCGATGACGCTGAGCATATAAGTATATTGAAAAACTTCTTGGACGAGTTCTTTAGGCTATTTGAGGTAAAGGCTTCGTACAAGATTGATGAGTCTGACGATATGATCAAGGTTTTGATTGATGGGGACTCATCTGATGACACGTCGAAACTGATCGGTAAGAAGGGTGCGGTTTTGGACTCTATGAACACGATAGCGCAAATTCAGCTAAACAAGTCGCTGGCTGAGTTTAAGAGGCTTTACATCGACGTTGGTGACTACAGAAAGAAAAGACAAGAGAAAGTTAGAGAGCTTGCTATACAAGGTTGTGAAAGGGCTAGAAAGTATGGTACTAAGGTTTCATTAGAGTACATGACTAGCTATGACAGACGTATCGTTCACGAAACCTTAGCAGGTATTGAAGGCGTAAAAACATTTTCTGAGGGCAACGAGCCTCACAGAAGAGTTTGTATCATAGCGAAGTAATTAGGAGGCTTTTATAGCCTCTTTTTTATTTATGTGAATGGAGTGAGATATATGAGAACGATTTGTGCAATATCAACTGCTATGCAGCCGGGCGCCATCGCCATCATCAGGATGAGCGGGGCGAATAGTTTTGCTATTGCGAAGAAAATTTTTCGCTCGGCAAGCGGCAAAGATGATTTTAAAAATAAATACATGTACTTCGGTAGGATCTACGACGGAGATGACTTTGTTGACGAAGTTTTGATATGCTTTATGAAGGCGCCAAATACCTACACTACAGAGGATATGGTGGAGATTTATTCGCACGGCAGTGTAATTAGCCAAAGAAGGATACTTAATCTCTTACTAAAAAATGGCGCGGAACTTGCTGAGCGCGGCGAATTTACGAAGAAGGCCTTTATTGGCGGCAGAATCGATATCACACAGGCTGAGGCCGTCGCTGACATGATTAACGCCAAGACCGATATGAGCTATAATCTGTCTCTAAAAGCCTTTGATGGATCAGTTCGTGACTTTATTAATGGCCTTGCAGATAGCCTTAAGATGCTCATTGCCAATATTGAGGTCGCCATCGATTATCCAGAAGAAGACATCGAGGAGATCAGCTACGAGCGCATTACGAATACCTTGGAAAGCGTTAAAAATAGCTTAGAGAAGCACATTAGGCGCGCATCGACATCGACGCTTATTAAGGACGGCATCAAAACGTCCATAGTCGGCGTGCCAAACGTAGGTAAATCCTCACTTCTAAACACATTTACCCGCGAAGAAACTGCGATCGTCTCAAATATCGAGGGCACTACGCGTGACATGATCACCGAGTACATCGACCTTGAGGGCATCAGCCTTAAACTTATGGATACGGCTGGCATTCGTGAGGCCTCGGACGAAATCGAACGCATGGGCGTCGCCATATCGAAGAAGGCAATCAAGGACGCTGACCTTGTTCTAGCAGTTTTTGATTACTCAAAGCCTATTAGCGAGGGCGATAAAGAGATCATTAACATGGTTCAAGATAAAAAACATATATATATACTAAATAAGGTAGACGAAGGCGAGAATGGCGAGTACCTAGACCATTTCGAGCAAGGCGCGAAATTCATTTTAACGAGTCTAAAGACCGGCGAAGGCTTCGAAGCGCTTAAGGACATGATTAAGGATATGTTCTTAGGCGGAGAGATTACTCAAGATGACCTTGTTTACGCTAATATCAGAGAGATGGATCTACTTAATAAGGCGCACACAGCCATAAGCGAGGCATTAAATGATGCGCAGCATAAACAAGTCTACGATCTACTCATAGTCAACATCAGAGGCGCTCTCGATAGCCTTCTTGAAATACTTGGCGAGAAGCTCGACAGCGAGATACTTGATAAGATATTCCAAAACTTTTGCATTGGCAAATAGATTAAAGGAAGTGATTTTATGCAAAGAAGAGAAAAAACATATATTAGAGGCACGTTTGATGCAGTCGTAGTCGGCGCTGGACACGCTGGCTGCGAGGCGGCGCTTGCACTTGCCCGCCTTGGCAAGAAAACCGCTGTCATCACCATCAGCCTCGACGCAATCGCTGCAATGAGCTGCAATCCTAACATTGGCGGCACTGGCAAGGGCCATCTCGTTCGTGAGATTGACGCACTTGGCGGCGAGATGGCGAAAAACATCGACAAAACTTACATTCAGTCGCGTATGCTGAATACCTCAAAAGGCCCAGCCGTGCACTCTTTGCGCGTTCAGGCCGATAAGCAGGCCTACCACCGTGAGATGAAGAAGACGCTTGAACAGGAGCCGAACCTTACCATAATCCAAGGCGAAGTGGACGAAGTCATTTTTGATGATAATGGTAGAGCCACTGGCGTCCGCATGACTACAGGCGCCGTACTTGAGGCGAAGGCAGTCATTTTGGCGACAGGCACTTATCTTAAAGGAAGAATATTTGAGGGCGAGCTAAATTACGAGTCGGGCCCCGATGGCCGCTTCCCTGCTCGCTATCTATCGGCTTCCTTAAATGAGCATGGCATTGATTTACGTAGAATGAAGACAGGAACACCAGCTAGAGTCCATAGGCGCAGCATTGACACTTCAAAGATGGCTGTACAAGAGGGCGACAAAACTATTGTCCCCTTCTCATTTATGAATGAGGCGGATGCTATTCGCAAGGATCAGGCTGTTTGTTACCTAACATACACTACTAAGCCAATGCACGAATACATTTTGGCGCACATGGATCGCTCGGCGAGGACGCTTGGCGACATAACTGGCGAAGGACCGCGCTATTGCCCAAGTATAGAGGACAAGGTTTTGCGTTTCAAGGACAAGGATCAGCACCAAGTTTTCATCGAGCCAGAGGGCACAGACACTGATGAAATGTACATCCAAGGCGTTTCGACGGCGCTGCCTGAGGAGATGCAAGTTGAGATGTATAGGATGATTGAGGGGCTTGAGCACTCCGAAATTATGAGGAGCGCCTACGCGATTGAGTATGACGCGATCGATCCCACTTCCCTAAAGCTTAGCCTTGAGTCCAAAAAGCATGAGAATTTATTTTTCGCGGGCCAAATCAATGGTTCATCGGGCTATGAAGAGGCCGCCGCACAAGGCATCATGGCTGGCATCAACTGCTACCTAAAGCTTGAGGGCAAGGATCCCTTCATTATTAAGCGTAGCGAGGGCTACATCGGCGTTTTGATCGACGACCTCGTTACGAAAGGCACAAACGAGCCGTATCGTATGATGACAAGCCGCTGTGAATATAGGCTAAGTCTAAGACAGGACAACGCTGATATGCGTCTTACAGAATATGCTTATAGGATTGGTCTTGCGAGCGAAGAGCGTTATAATAGGATGCTTGCGAAAAAAGAACGCATCGAGGGCGAGCTTGAAAAATTGAAGTCGAAGTCCATTGGCCCAAAGGAAGAAACAAACGCTTACCTTGAAAGCCTTGGAACGACAGCGCTTAAGACAGCAGTCACACTAGAGGAACTGCTTCGCCGCCCAGAGATACATTACAATAATTTAGCTAAGTTTATGGATTTATCCATGGATAAGCCCGACGAAATACTTGAGCTCGAGACAATTGTCAAGTACGACGGCTACATCAAGAAGCAAAATAAAGAGATAGAGAACTTTTTAAAGATGGAAGAACGCTCCTTGAAGGACTTTGATTATAGCCTCGTTAAGGGCCTAAAGACCGAAGCGAAGGAAAAGCTCGAAAAGTTTAGACCGTCAAACCTTGGCCAAGCCTCGAGAATCAGCGGCGTTACCCCAGCCGACATCAACAACATCATTATATATATGGAAGTAAATAAACGCAAATGATTTACGTGATTATAGCAATCCTCTTGTTAATAGCAGCCCTGCTCACTATGTGGAAGAAGAAATTAGTGGTGAGCGAATACACAGTAAAGGCGCCCGTGGATATGGATTTGCTCGTGCTTAGTGATTTGCACTCGATGAACTTTGGAGAAGGACAAAGAGAGCTACTTGATATAGTCGATACACTTCCCTTTGACGCGATACTTCTGCCGGGCGATATCTTTGATGATAAAGTTGACGACAAAAAAGGATATGAATTTGTGAGTGGCATCAAAAAATACGACTGCTACTACATCCTAGGCAATAACGAGATTATATCCGGCAAGGCCGAGCAGCACATGAAGAAGCTCGCATCCATGGGGATCACAGTATTGGATGATGGCAAAGCCATTTACAAAGCTGACGACAAACAAGTGGAAATTTGGGGTTTTAGAGACAGGCACCCTTGGCGCATGAAGGATTACGCCGCGCATGTGGCTAAGAGGCTCGATGCGGATACGGATTTTAATGATTATCGTATAGTCTTGTCGCACAAGCCACTTACGAAGGATCAGTTTAAGGACTTAAACGCAGATTTAATCATCGCTGGCCATGCGCATGGCGGTCAGTGGCGCTTACCACCAGTCAATAACGGAGTTTTTGCGCCGAACCAAGGAATATTTCCAAAGTACGCTGGCGGAGTATATGAGGCGAACGGCAGATTTGAGGTCGTTTCGAGAGGCCTCGCGCGCGGACTAAAGCTCGTGCCGCGGCTAAACAACCCGCCCGAGATAGTTTTACTACACTTAAGAAAATAATGTTCCACGTGGAACATTTGAAAGGATAGATATGCTAAAAGATTATTTGAATGAGATTAATATAAACGCTACGGAGAAGCAAATAGCTGAGCTTGAGCGCTTCAAGAATATGCTCGTGGAGAAGAATAAGGTCATGAACCTAACCGGCATCACCGAGTCAGATGAGGTCGACAGGCTTCACTTCACCGACAGCGCCTACCCACTTACCCTGCCAGAGCTAAAAAATGCGAAGAAGATAATAGACGTCGGCACTGGCGCCGGCTTCCCTGGCGTAGTTCTGAAGATACTCGCTCCAGAAAAAGAAATTTTACTCAACGATAGTTTATTAAAGAGATTAAAATTTTTAGACGAAGTAATTGTAGATTTGGATTTAAAGTATATAGAGACAGTTCACGCAAGGAGCGAAGACCTTGCTCATGTTAATGGCCATCGTGAGGTATACGACGTAGCCATCTCAAGAGCAGTCGCTCGCCTAGCCACACTTACAGAGTATATGATGGGCTTTGTGAAGGTCGGTGGCTATATGCTTTCGATGAAGTCTGGCGATATAGATGAAGAAGCAGCCGAAGCGAAAAAAGCTATAGCAGCAATGGGTGGAAAGATTGTGGATATTCATAAATATAGGCTGTTCGACGAGTTTGATAGATCGATAGTGGTGGTGAAAAAAGTTAAAAATACACCAAAGAAGTACCCACGTAGCAAGAATCAAGCAAAAACTAATCCAATCATATAATAAGTAGAAAGATAGTATTCATTATTTTATAAATTTAGTAGACTTAGTATTAATAATTGAAATATCAAAGCTGAATAAGATCTGCTTTATTTGGGTATATTAATAATAAGGATGTATAATTATTATGAAGGAGATGTAATTATGAAAAAGAGATTGTTTTTAGTACTTGCGCTTTGTTTAGTGATGGCGTTTAGCGTAGGATGCGCAAAGACAAGTGAAGAAGCAGAAGAAGCAAGTGAGTTTGATTTAGCAGACTTAGTTGATTTTAGTGCTGGCCCACAAGATTTTACGCAAGAACAACTAGACCAAGTAAAAGAGAATCTATTAAAGAATGACGTCGATGAAGAAACAGCAGATAAACTAATACTTAAACTAAAGAATGGCGAGCTATGGGATTCAATGAACCCTAAGTATAGAGACCTAGAACCACAAATAAAGACTGAACATTATGAAAAGACTACCTACCCTGATGGTTCTATATGTGTTGTTAGAAGCGGACCTACAAAGTAGTCAAGAGAATGATTATATAAGAGATCATATTTGATATGGTCTCTTTTTTTGTTTCATCTCAAACAAAATGTTCCACGTGGAACATCTATCATTGCAAAACCAGTTCCAAAAAAATGTTCCACGTGGAACAATCCTTATAACACACTAAACAAGCCTATCGACACAGCTATTACAATCGTTCAAGTTCTAGGCGAAATTTTTATAGAATTGACTTGTCAAAACCACTATTGAAATTTATTAATAAATGTGGTAATATTGTCTTAGAGGTGATTTCATGTCCAAAACTATTGCTATATTTAATCAAAAAGGCGGCGTCGGCAAAACAACGACAGCCATCAACCTAAGCTATGCGCTTGCAAAGCTTGGTCAGAGGGTCTTGTGCGTCGATATGGATGCTCAGTCAAACCTATCGAGTGGTCTGCTTGAGGACTACAGCGAGGCGGCTTCGTCCACATACACGCTTCTTACCGACGATACAAAAGACATCAGATCACTAATTAAACCGACTAAGCTAGATAAGCTCCACGTTATCGACTCATCGACAGACATCGCGGGCCTTGAGATAGAGCTTGCACAAAAAGGCGATTGGAAAGAGATCTTAAAGCGCCGTTTGGACGAGATCAAGAGTGATTATGACTTCATTTTTATAGACTCGCCTCCGTCACTTGGCATCCTTTCAATCATGAGCCTCGCAGCTGCAAACTCAGTTATCATCCCGATACAGGCCGAGTACTACGCACTTGAAGGCGTTTCAAAACTCATTAAGACCATAGAGCTAGTCAAAGAAAATTACAATCAGGCCCTTACAATCGAAGGCGTTCTGATCACTATGTTTGACGCGAGAAATAATCTTCACACCGAAGTCTTCTCCGAAGTTCAAAACTTCTTTGGCGCCAAGCTCTACACAGCGGTCATTAACCGCAACATCCGTCTTGCAGAGGCGCCCAGCTACTCCATGAGCATTTTCGAGTACGACAAAGCCTCGAAAGGAGCTGAAAATTACATGAATCTAGCCGAAGAATTTTTACAAAAGCAAGGAAGGTGATTATATGGCGAAGAAACTTGGCAAGGGCCTAGGCAGCCTCCTAGGCGTTGAAAGCATCACAGAAATCACAGAAAAGTCCAAAAACGAGCTCATGGACTTGGAAATGGCAATGGTCGTGCCAACAGAAGCACAGCCACGTCAGTCCTTTAAGGAAGATACCATCAAAGAGCTAGCAGAGTCCATAGAAAAGAATGGCCTACTTCAGCCAATAGTAGTTAGGCCAATGGATGGAGGCAAATATCAAATCATAGCCGGCGAAAGACGTTACAGAGCCTTTAAAAAGCTTGGCAGGACCATGATCCCAGCCATCGTCAGAGACTATGAAGACGAAGAAGTTGACAAGCTTCAACTCGTTGAAAACGTTCAAAGAGAGGACTTAAACCCTTACGACGAGGCCATTGCTTATTTAAAGTTAAAGGAAAAATACGGACTAAAGCAAGAAGACATCGCCAAAGCAGTTGGCAAATCCCGCCCATATGTCTCGAACATGACAAGACTATTATCCTTAGAAGACGAGATACTTGAAATGCTTAAGAATGGCGAGATCACCGTATCACACGCAAAACTTATCTTATCACTAGATACAAAGGAAGAGCGCTTAAAACTTGCTCATAAAATAAAAGACGCAGGCCTAACAGTTAGGCACACAGAGGAAAGAACACGTAAGCCAAAGAAGGCAAAGCCAGAAGATATCTACATCAAAGACATTCGCGAGAGACTTGAGGACTTTTTATCAACAAAAGTTTCCATCAAGCACACAAAGCGCGGCGGCTCCATCACCATCGATTACTACACAGACGACGACCTAACAAGGCTTACAGACTTAATCACGGAGGATTAGTATGGATCTACACGTATACATCGTCGACGCCTTCGCAACATGCCGCTTCGGCGGAACACCCATCGGCGTAGTTGCCGATGCAGAAGGCCTCAAAGAAGAAGACTACCAAATCATTGCAAACGAGCTCAGAGCCGGCCTTACAGCCTTTGCAGAGCCAGCCAGTCAAGACGTCTTCAGAACCAGATACTTCACGAGCAAAACCGAGCTAGATGGCTCCGGACAAGGCTCACTTGCATTATTCTACGTGCTTACAAACCTTGGTTATATCAAAGCCATTGAGAATGGTGTCAAGCTCGTCTACGAAGTGAACAAAAATTCAAAGAAAAAAGTCTACATCTATTACAAAGACTACAAGATAGAGAATTTGGAGATAGAGGTCAGCCGTCCAGCAATTGTCAATAGCTCGCCCGACATCACAAATATGCTCAGCGCCATGAGCCTTTCAACAGCCGATATCGGCCTTGCAAATGGTCTTGACGCGAGGGCCATGGTTGTCGAAGCAGAGGAAAAGACACTCATAGTACCAATTAAGACGAGACAGGCACTTTATGGCTACACAATAGATGAATTTAAGTTCAAAGATGCAGCCAAGACCATAGGCGTAGACAACGTTCACCTATTTAATGAAGCCGAAGATGGTTTTTATTACGTAAGGAATTACACAAAAGACCTCGCTTTTGAAGAGGATAGCTCCTCCGCATACGCTAATGCGGCGCTGCAATACTATCTGATAAAGAACAAGCTAACGACAAAGCTCAAAGCCAGGATGCATCAGGGCGAGACCATGAATAGGCCGTCAAGAGTGCAAACGCGTTACTTAGAGGATAAGGATTCGGCGTTCATTACAGTAATGGGAACGGCACGTATTTCCTTAGACGGAATTCTAAACATTTAGAAGATTTCGCATTCGATTTGCGATCTTGGCTAGTTTCGAATTTTTTGTCGCTGCGGAGTGCCTTTAGCACACCTCACTCCAAAAAATTCTGTACAACGCCAATCTCAGCATAGCGCAAAGGTTCTCGGCCATTTATGGGCGAGGTTCTTCATCGCTCTGCAAAATCTAGAAAGATAGAATAAATAAGACATGCAATAGCGAGGAAAACACTTTTGATGTAAATAGATATAAGAAAATTGAACGACTTCAATTTTCTTGCGAATGAAAATAAAAATATTTTCATTCTAAATAAGAAGACAATTTACAAAAAACAAAATTATATACACAGTGGCTCAGCTATAATCGTGGCCCAGCCATTCCACAAACAAAACAATATCAAGGAGGAAAATTATGTTAATCGAAAAATCACTAAGAGATTATTTAAAAGAAGTTAAATCAGACTCACCAGCACCAGGCGGTGGCTCGGTTGCAGCCTATTCATCAGCACTAGGCGCATCACTAACAAACATGGTCATGGCGCTTACAGAAGGCAAAAAAGCCTTCGCAGAACTATCCGAAGCAGACCAAAACACAATGAAAGACTACTCAGCAAAGTTAGTAGAACTATCAGCCGAGCTAGAAGAAATCGTTGACACAGACTCAACAGCGTTCAACGACGTAATCAAAGCACTTAAGATGCCAAAAGAAACAGACGAAGAAAAGAAAATCAGATCAGAAAAGATCCAAGAAGGATATAAAGTAGCACTTGAAATACCGTTCAGATGCGCAGAACTAGGCCTAGAAGCCATGAAGATGCAAAAGATCTTCGCACAAAACGGCAACATCAACGCTATCACAGACGTTGGCGTAGGCTGCTTACTATTACAAACAGGCGTTGAAGGCGCACTGCTAAACGTTACAATCAACCTAAAATCACTTAAAGACGAAGCCTTCAGAGCAGAAACAAAGAAAAAAGTCGACGACATGCTTGCCGCTTCCAAAAAATATAAAGAAGAAACACTTGGCATAGTATATGATAGATTGACTAAGTAGCTTAATTTTAATCTAAAATTAAGCTGCGATTAAAATACGGAGTTATTTTAATCTAAACAAAATTTACTAATGTAAATTTTCTTGCGATTACAAATGCTCACGCATTTTTAATCTAAATATTTATGGCGCTTCACTTGTGGAGCGTCAATTTTTCAAAACATTAAGACAATATTAAAGAAAGGAGGTCAAAATGACAATAGAAGAGATAAAAAAGCTTATTGCAACAGGAGAAAAGATAGACGTCGAGCTAAAAGAGTCGAGAAATGCACTCAATAAAGACATCTACGATACAGTTGCTTCATTTAATAATAGGACAGGTGGCCATATAATCTTAGGCGTTAATGACAAAAGAGAGATAGTCGGCGTCAATCCAGCAAAAGTAGATAAAATGATTAAAGACTTCACGACAGCCATAAACAATCCTAAAAAGATCTATCCGCCCCTATACCTCACACCAGAACACATGGTGGTCGATGGCAAAGACATAATCCACATACAAGTGCCCGAAGGCTACCAAGTTTGTAGACACGGCTCGAAGATATTCGACAGGTCATACGAGGGCGACGTCAACATCACAGATAGCTCCGAGCTAGTTTATAAGATGTACGCTCGTAAACAAGGCAGCTACTTCGTTAACAAAGTCTTCCCCAATCTGACACTTGATTGTCTAGACAGCTCAATCATCGCCAGAGTCAGAAAGAGAGCGTCAATTAGAAATCAAAATCACTCGTGGAAAGACATGACAGACGAGGAACTACTTAGAAGTGCCAACCTGATACTCATCGACCCACAAACAGGCAGAGACGGCCTTACACTAGCAGCAATACTGCTTTTTGGCAAAGACAACGCCATCATGTCAGTACTCCCGCAGCATAAGACAGACGCCATCTTCAGAGTAGTTAATAAAGACCGTTACGACGACAGAGACGTCATCACCACAAACCTTATCGATTCCTACGATAGGCTCATAGCCTTCGGTCAAAAACATCTAAACGACCTCTTTGTGCTAGATGGTATCGTCAACGTGAGCGCTAGAGACAGAATACTTAGAGAGATAGTCTCAAATACACTCGCTCACAGAGATTACTCAAGCGGTTTCCCCGCTAAAATGATTATAGATGACGAGAAAATAGTTGTTGAGAACAGTAACCTTGCACATGGCATCGGCGCTTTAGATATTAAAAAGTTCGAGCCATTCCCCAAAAATCCGCCAATATCCAAAGTCTTTAGAGAGATAGGTCTAGCAGACGAGCTTGGTTCAGGCATGCGTAACACATATAAGTACACAAGACTATATTCCGCTACAGATCCGATATTCGAGGAAGGCGACGTCTTTAGAACCATCGTGCCACTTAAAAGGATAGCTACAGAAAAAGTTGGTTCAGAAGAAGAGGATAATGGCAATGGAAATGTAAATGTCGCTCAGGATGTCGCTCAGGAAAATGAGCATATAACTACATCACAGGAAAATGGAGACAAAATGTCGCCCGCAAATGTCGCTCGCGATGTCGCCCAGGATGTCGCTCAGGAAA
>ERZ1673697.1560-NODE-1560-length-25232-cov-6.297970_pt1 | contig 25232 bp, 36 predicted proteins | sample MGYA00580227_ERZ1673697 | MGnify/ENA primary metagenome ERZ1673697 (study PRJEB41218, sample SAMN15661759) | gut metagenome | host: Homo sapiens | place: Canada: London | collected 2015-08-20/2019-03-30 | study: EMG produced TPA metagenomics assembly of...
CTGTATCCTTCAAGCTGCGATTGTATGCCGTTCACTGACATTTTGCTATTTAGTTCATTCACTGCTCCCGGCAAAGTTTTTGATGTTGTCTGGAGTGTGTCAAACGTCCATGCGGCCAACTTTGCCTTGATTGCTGTTAAAAACGCACCTATTGTAAATCGCTTCAATGCGTTCGTTCCCTTATCCCCGGCCATCAAAATATCCGCATCGTCTATTGTCGTGTTTTCTTCAAGTTCAGTGATCTTTTTCGTTACAATCTCTCCTGCCATTTTTTATTCCTCCGTTTCAATCAATTTATCATCATTGTCTGCTAAAAATCCGGTGTCATCTGCCAGACATACAAAAACTTTTGGTGATTCGATATACAAGCCATCATCATCAACAATTCGGCACACATCATCTCCCAGTACCGGTATCCTGTCTTTGATCGTGACAGATATTAGATACGTTTTTCCGACTTCGATCGGATTCGGTGTCAATAGAGCATCTGTTACAACAATCCCAGCTTCCATATCATTCCACCTCTATTTTCACCGCATCTACCCATGTTTCATCGGCAATTTCATAAATGTATCTCAGCTTATAAGTTCCTTTCTGTTTCGGGCTTATAAAGGCATCGATTTCATGTCCTGCGACAACGCAGTCGCCAAGCGATTCGACTTCTTCTTTATAATCTTCAATATAAGCAAGCTCCCATCGTGCCTGCCGGATGGTGAAAGGAATCTCCTGATCACAATTTGTTTTCACAACGCTTTTAACATGAATCGCTTCCCCGAGGTCCATGCGCATCGGCGCTACATACTGATCGCACAATTGTATACCCTCCCTTCCGTATTTCCGAAAAATATTCTTTTCCCTTCATTGCTGTGTGAAATTTCCTGTTCTCAACGATTGCAAAAAATTTCTTTTTGTCTGCGCTGCTTTCAAAACAACACTTTCTTGCTTCGCTTATATATCCGCGCGGAACTCTGTAACATTTCAGCTCATGACCGCTGATCGCAAAAAGCATCGTGCAGTAGTACCCAATATTTCCGGCCAGATCTTCTGCGTACAATTCAATGACATACTCGCCATCGTCAGACCAGGGGATCAGGCCGGTCCACCGGCCATCTTCCCCTTTTTCAAGCATTATCTCTATGTCATCCGCTTTCCCCCATACCCGCGTAACCATGTCAGTCTGTAATTTCTACAGAAATTACAAATGTCTTTCCGGCGTCAACCGGATTTGGGTTCATAGTCGCAGAAACAAACTGAGGTGCTCCTGTGTCAAGTGTCACCGTCCGTGTAACTGTTGTGCTCTTTCCTGCACTGTCTGTAGATACGATCGTAATTGTATTCGTGCCCTGTGCAAGTGTAAGGACTTTACTGAATGTTCCATCTGCATTAACAGTTACCTGTTCGGCAGTGCCATTATTCAGTTTTACAGTCACCTTGCAAGGGCTGGATGTCGCATCATTCGTTGTGCCGGCTACTGTACAAGATGCGTTATTTGTTACCAGGTTGTCGTCCGGGCTGGATACTGACAGCGTCGGCGCCACGGTGTCTACTTTGAATGCGACAGATTTCTGAACTGCAGCATTGCCATCAAAATCGCTCGCGTCGATTTTGATCGTATGACTTCCGTCTCCCAAGGCTGTTCCCGGTGTATAACTACATTCATAGCCGCCCTCAATCGAAGTCTTCGTGATGCCCGATGTAATTTTACTTCCACTATCAATCGTAACCCCGATCGTTGCCGGGTTCACTCCAGAATCGTCATCAGTAACCTTCCATTTGATGACCGGTTTATTATTTGTAATTGTCGCGCTTGCTGTCGGATATGTGATCACAATGACCGGAGCAACCTTTTCTTTAACGATCAGCTTTAACGAATCCCCAAGTGCTGTATCCGTTACATCCACGGTACTCATATTTCCAGCATCATCCCACGCTTTTAGTACAACGCCATAATAACGCCCCTCTTGTGTATATGACGATTTCGAAGGCGCCGTCACTGTGGCTTCCCACTTTCCTGTTTGCGTGTTTCTTGTCAGGTCAATTGTCTGTCCATTTACAATCGCCTGCGCTCTTTCTACGCTCATAAATTCCTCCTAGTCTGTTGAAATCACTTTTTCAAGCAATTTAGCGATTTTATCAATCTTTTCACCGATGACTTTACCTTGATGGGCATCTAATGCATATATCCCCGGTGTTGCCGTTGTTGTATTATCCGCCAGCGGCACCCGCACATTTCCGATTAATATTCTTGCCACGGTTCCATCATCCTCTCTGTGTGTGACAAAGTATAAATCTCCGTTTTCTTCTAAAACAAACTCCGGTGGTTCCGTTCCGTCCGGATAATCTACATATAAATTTCCCGTTGCACTGTCTACGATCAACGTAAACATTCCCGCCGATGGCGCTGTGATGCCCGACAGACCCTGTGGCCCGGACGGGATAACAAAATTAAAAACAGCGTCTTTTACAGTTCCGACATTTTCAACCGTTGCCGCTGTGTTTGGTGGTCCGGTTTCCGTCTTTCCAATTCGGATAGTCGCAGAAAAACCGCCGCTCTGTGCGGTCTGTTCAATATTCTCTCGCGCTGCATCGGCGGCACTTGCTGCAGTATCGCATTTTTTAATGTACTCATCCAGAAAAGCAGAACCATTCTCGCTGTTTATTTGTGTCGCACTTTTCTTAACTGATATCGGCTGATTGAATGTAAATACATTTTTTTCATCCTTGCTAAGCTGCAGCTGCATATACGATGTGCCAACCTCTGCAACCATCTGTGCATCAACATCGACGATAACAGAATTATCAACATAATCTGCTGTTGCTCCAGATTGCACACCTTTTCCCGACGGCTTTGTCACAAATGCGGATGCTGTAACACCCGCCGGGATTTCCCAGTCTTTGAATTGAAATTCCACCGGCAGCGCATCGGTCCCCTGGGTAAATGGTATTGGATATTTTAACTTATCCTGAAATACATAAACCTCAACAATATGTTTCTCCGTTTTTTTCACTCCCTTCTATGCCGGTATCCACCGCTTAAATGCCACCTTTTCCGGCGGCTTTGGTGGTATGTAAATTTCCGGCGGATAAATAAAGCCCTGGAACTGATTTCCCGGTGTCCCGTGATACGTCTGCAGATAAAAGCACGGAAAGCTGTTAAACATCTGCCCCGGAGACAGGTTCATCTCCCCATCGGAATTCCATGCTGAGTTTGACGTCACAAAACTTCCATCGTCATTGATCTGCTCAACAACTGCGACATGGCCACCCGGTTCATAGCCGAAACAGGCAATTGCCCCAAGGCGGGGCTCCTGGCCGACTTTATACCCTTTTGCGATCGCATCCGCGTACCACCGGTTCGCATTTCCGGTGCCTGCCGTGAAATCCGGATACTGCCCGGTGATTTCAAACCACCGGCCGGCCGCATAGGCCGTACAGTTGGCAATACCAAATCCGTACATGTAATACAGATTTTCAGTGAAATAATACCTGTTTGCTTCACTCCCTGAGTCGGACATATTCGTCGGCTCATAAATTGACAGCCTTGGCGTATATGTCCCTCCCGGAATTTCCGGAAGGATTTCGGACCATTTCTTTGCCTGTTCGGCGCGGGCTGGCTGCGGTGTCACCGCCGGACGTTCATAGTTGTAAAGGAACGCATTGGCCAGCCATTCAATCGAATGTGTTGTGTCGGAAGCAAACTCGGAAAAAGAAATCGGATAGCTGTCTGTAGCTATCCATGTCACTTCCTGAGGATTAAAACATTCCTCGATCAACTTGTCCAACATTCCATATGCATAGGATTCCGGATCGCTTAAATCATATCCACGATTTTCAAGCCAGTCTGTAATCCGCCAGTACGGCGTCCAGCCGACAAATCCCATACCGTTTGACGGATTTCCGTCATAAGGATTAAATCCATGCTGCCATTGACCGGGATTTAAATATGACTCCGTCATCATATTTCCAAGCATCGCCATAATCGCGTTCCTGCAGAATCCATTTTTATAAAGGTAGGCAAATATCAGACCGGCATTATTGATCTGGGCTTCGCCGAACCGGTCCATCACATCTGAATAATATCCGCTGCCCCAATGACTGATCCATGTCAAGAGATACCACCACCCTCTGTTGTGTATCCTCCGACAAACAGACCATTTTCAAACTGCATATAGCTGCCATCGGAAAACTCCGCCCGACCGCTAAGTCCGGACGTTCCATCCATTCCCGAAACACAGATGCCATTGACAAACTCGGCTTGTCCGCCAGCGTATTTTACTACCTGTGAAATGCCTTTCCGGTTTCCGGACATGATGCTTTCCCGGACATTTAATGTGTCCGTATTGACATAGCCTTTTCCTCCGGTGATTCCCATCGAAGCTTTTATCAATGTTCCCATCATGTAAATTAATGAATTTTGATTCATACTGTATCCCTGCTCACCGTCTGTGCCGGATATGATCGGAAAATAACTGTCCCCGACTTTTTGATACCGTATGCTGACTTTTCCAACACTTCCAGTCGCAAGATTTGTAATTGTAATACCGCCTTTTTCAAACACTAATTTTGAAGCATTTCCGTAATCATCCGAACCATAGAACGTAATAACCCCCGTGTCCAAGTTGAGTTCAAATCCGGATACATCCTCGACATAGTCCTGTGACTGGAGCTTCCCTGCACGGATCCGGTCTGCCAACATTGTTCCGGCAACGATCAGATCTGCAAAGAATCCGGCGCCGGTTCCAAATGTCCGCCAGTCCCATTCCTTTCCGTCGGCAGTGCGCTTATTTGCAATCTGAAATCCCATCGTACCCAGACATAATGCTCCGTAGGTTGGCGAACCTTCAACAAGATCTTCAAATATCATCGATCGGACCGGTGACGGATGTGCATTGTTGGCCTGTGTCCGCATCATTGCCCGTATTCCATCGATGATTCCTTTTATCTGCTCTCCTATAACCATTCCATCAGAAGTAATAGCTTTATCAATTCTCTGCGCTACACTGGTCACATTATCGAAATAATTATAAATATAATCACCGATAACCGTTGACGTAACACACTCCCGGAGACTGTCATATTCCAGCTCAATAACTTTTCCATCTGTGGTAATATCCAATACAGAATGATCGCAATGCACCGTATCTCCTAAAAATACAGATTCCAAATCAGCATATTCCTTGTACGATTCTGTGTTTTGAAGCATCACCAAATCAATCTCCAGAGTCACTTTAGGTTTGTCCAAGCCAAGTTTATATTGCTCATTGCATTTCACTCTTAGAGCTTCATCCATTTCCGACTGTGTATCACAGATAATTACTCCGTTTTCGGAATCACCTTCTTGCGCATCCACGCGCATTTTTACATCATCGAATGACATTTTCCGGATTTTTATTGTAGGATATGTATGGATTAAAGGCGAATCTACCCATGGCGAATCTCCAGATATCATGTATCCATTGTAAGCGATTGGAATTAGTCGCGTAATCACATCCGAAAAATCCGCATCCTCACTTATACCATCCGATGGAATGTTTCTTCCATAGCTCACTCTCAGTCCATTATCTCGACCAGCCCGCTCATTGACGATCACCTTATAATTATCAAAAATAATTTCTCCGCCCCATCGCTTGATAAATGCATTATCATCGTCACCATTCAACGCCTCAATTAAATTTTTCCTAACATAATATGCCGTAGAACTTTTAGCGATATTTGACTGTACATGATATTTTTTATTGGATGACACCATAATATTTAGCGCCTGCTGCCCGTTTTTTTCCGTTGGGCGCACATCCATTAACCAACAATCATTCCTCGCATCCATAAATACCGGCTCCATATATGCCGTAATCTCTGTATTGGTTTTTACTTTATGCTTTACCCGGAACATCTGAACACCATTAAAGGATGGCATTTTTACAACAGCTTCATCTTTTATACACTTCCATCGCCCTTCGCTATCAATCGGATGAATTATTTTTGCTTCCCATGCTTTATTAAGAACCGCATGAACTGTTGCTGATGTGGGAGTGATCGTCATATTTCCATTTTTTTCATAATCTGTATTATCCGGATTATAAATATCAATCATGCATCATACCCCCATCTCGGCATTATTTTCAAATCAAACCCATCAGATATAGCAACAGAGCAATCACCATGTGGAATCCAAAGATTTTCATAATTTCCTGTTATCGATGTATTCATCAATACATTTCCCTTTTGATACGCAATGCCCAATCTGGTGTCAATTGTCAGGTTTTTGGATATCAGCGCTTTTACACTTTTTCCATTTACCGTCAACACACACTCCCCATCACCCGTAATTTCATACAGCGGCATGCACCGATCATATCCGTTATGTTTGATGGTATCTCTCATAAATTGACCGTTGCACGCAAATTCGTATGGATAGCACGTGAAAGCCACCGTGAATCTACCATATTTTCTGAGTTCTCTCTCCAGGGATTCGTGATTGACTTTAAGAACCTCGTAAAAACAGTCTGCTGTATCTGAAAACTTTAGCTGTCCGGTACCGGACAGCCAACGCTTCAAATCTCTCATCTTTGACATCAGCTTACGATGAAGGACTGAAAATGTGCAGCGAATTGTGATATTGCTCAAATAATCCGTAGTTCCGATTAGCTCTCCATTTCTCCCAGGAACCGAATAGGTTATATAATTGTGCTTTGCCTGAGAAATTTCCGGATAATCGTATAAAAAAACACCGAAATGCTTTCCTGTGTCATCGTTATATTGAATATCGAATCTCTCTGAACCATTAAAATTTTCAAACATGTTTTTCATCAATACGCCCCCATTGCTCTCAGCCGCGCTTTCTGCTGATTTCCAATTTTTCGTATCGTATAATCAGAAGCCATCTCCTTCAAAGGTGTTCCATCAACTGTCGTATGGTTAATGACCTGAACGACCATTCCTTCCATAATCCCCGTAAAGTCCATCGGCGATGTTGTTGTCTGCATCCGTGCGGATTCCTTCGCATATTTCACACTGATATCGTGAGGAATAACCCGTGAGCCGTCCGGAAGATATGTCAACTCTCCACGGCCGCCTTCATTCATGTATGCAAAACCACCGGACCAATCATCCGTTCCATGATATAGATATGGAATTTTAGGAATATCAAAACCAAATTTTCTTCCGCCGTACTTCGGTACCCAACTTGGCACACTGACGCTTATCTTGTTTATGCCACCGATAGCCGCATTGACCAGAGAAATCATTCCATTAAGCGGTGCTTTCGCTATAACCTCCAGTCCATCCCAGATACCGCCAAAAATGTCAACAACGCCACTCCATGCCCGTTTCCAGTCACCCGTAAACACGCCTGCAACAAAATTTGTAATTCCGGAGAAGATTCGTTTTATTGCTGCCCATATCGACGATACTGTAGCAAAGAATCCATTGAGGATTTCTCCATAAACGCCGAAATTTTCCGTCCAATCCTTTGTGAAGATTCCAGTAAGAAAATTATCAAATTCCTGGAATTTTCCCTGAACCCAATCCCAGGTCTCTCCGGCTTTTCCTTTTATCTCATCCCAGTTTGACATCAAAAGATATCCAATCGCTATAATGGCAACAATTGCCGCTATGGCTATAAAAATAGGGTTAGAAAGAAGTCCAATAACTCCGCCAGCCTTAGAGATCACTCCAGCGGCTTTTCCAAAGACACCGACAATACTTCCAACCGAACTAATTAATGTTCCACTCAAAATCAATACCGGACCAATCACTGCTGCAACTCCGACAAATGCAAGAATCAGCTTCTGCAGCTTTGGATCTGCCTCTGAAAACCTTTGCACCATTTCCGTTGCTTTCTGCACCAGCGGGGTAAGCATCGGAAGCAAATGCTGACCTAACGCAATATTGAGATTATCAACCGCTCCTGTAAAAGTTCTCATACTGTTCGCTGTTCCATCTGCAGTATTAGCATAATCACCATGAGCATTCTTTGTCATTTCCATGACGTAATTATATCTAAGCTGAACCTTCTCAGCCTGAGACATTTCTTTATATACCTGGCCAGTTTTTGAAGCAAACTCCTCCAAATTTGTTTCTGTCATAACAACGCCTAACCGTTTTAAAGATTCGGTTTCTCCGGTAAATACACCATTCAATGCGGTCATCGCTTCATCAATAGATAGGTTTTTAAAGGATGCCAGGTCTCCTGCAAGCCCCGCCAGTGACATCGACATATCTGCTGCTGCAGGCTGCGTTAACCCCATAGATGTTGCCATATCACCAAACAAAGAAGTTGCTTCCAACGCCTGATTCTTTGACAATCCAAACTGCCTTGTTGCATTGTTTGCCCAATCCTTTATAGACTGAGAACTGTTCCCAAAAGCAACATCAACTTTGTTTAGATTCTCTTCATAATCCGATGCCGCAGAAATCATCTTTTTACCGCCCATGACAATTGGAGTTGTTACCGCCAAAGACATCTTTGCTCCGGTTTTTTGAAATGAACTGCCAATTGAATCCAGTTTTTTGGAGAATTTCTCAAATTTTGCTTCAAAACCATCTGTTGATTCTTCAGCAATCTTAAAGGCCTTGGCAAATTCCGCAGCGTCCCCAGTTATTTTCGCCGAAAGCGTATAATCAGCCATTTTCCACCGTCCTCTCTGGATATTTCAGTCCATTTCCATCGTAAATCATTTTTATCCAGACATTTCCTTCATTTTCATCAACCTCACGGATAATACTCAGATTTTCCTGGATAATATCCATATCTGCTTTTTTTACACTGTTTTTTCTCCAAAGCTTCAGCGCTTTCTTCCGTTTTGGTCGATTCACATTGTATACCGCCGTAAACACGGCATTATATGTGTTATAAGAATCTCTGACAGTCTTATCTTCCCATGCCTTATAAATGAAATACTTTTCTCGTGGTGTCAATTCGTCATAATCGGATTTTGAATAGCCAAAATTTGCAACAAAAAAAGCGAAATCGATATCTTTTTGATAAGGCTTCGCTATCCTTTCATACTCTGTATCGACAGATTCTGAACCAAAATATTCAAACTCAATCAGGCGCCCTGGAAGAAAAAAGGGCAGTCACGCTCCAGGCATTCAAGAACGACGCCACATACATCAGCATATCCGTTCTGCTCAATTAGTTTTTCAGCAATCTCAATGCCTTTTTTAGCCGGAAGGAATGCATCTGAACCAGTTTCCTTTATTCCATATGCAATATAGGTTTTCAATGATTTTAGTCCAAACATCCCGCCTGTCCGACGCAGCTCTGCCAGTGTCGGCATATCCGTAACTTCTTCGATAATCTCAATCCGTTTCATATTGTATTTTAAATCATAGTTTTTTCCGTCATATCTAATCATGACACTTCCTCCTGATTAACTGTTGTCTGCGTCACTGTTCCTTCTGGCATTGTATCAGGCACTGCCGGAGTTGCTGTTAAATCAACCAGTGCCCCCACACCCTCCAGTGTCAGACTGTAAGTCACCGCATCATCGTAAGGCGCCTCGATTGGATAATCCGTAATTGTTGCCAGACCGCCAAACATTCCTTTCTTAGTCTTTCCATTAACTACCTTCACACACACCGGGTCTGAATTTTCAAATGCTTTTGAAAGAATTGTATGTGATTCTGCGTCCGGTGCATAAAGACCATCGTTATCAATAGACCATTCCTTCATCCCGGCAATCTTTGATTTCCATCCACCCAGCGTATCCTTTGAAGTAATTTCAATCGAATCCGCTGACCGATTAATCGTCAGCCCTTGCTGCCCACTGACAGCCAAAAGCTTTCCCGCATCATTGTAAACAGCCAGTAGAATATCTTTTCCGGCCATTGCCTTTGCAGAAGAACTGGAAAAATTACAAAAAGCAATATCCTCTCCGGCAAAGAGCTGTAAATCATATCTTTTCATTCTCACTGTGCCCTCCTAAATCTTACACTTAAATCCATAACACACTGTAAATTCATATAGCAATACAGCATGTTTTTCCTTTGTTTCATCCTTTTTAATTGTCTGGACACCGCCATCCATTTGAAGGATAAGTTCAAACCCTTCAGGGAGAACAATATCTTCCGTCATTGCCTCCTGAAGCTTCTGGATCATATCATAAATCATGACCGATGATTCTCCAGGCTCAGCAATAGCATGAATCCATACCGAAAATTTATCCTTTAACATCGTCTTTGTATTTTCCGGATGTACACGAATAACCTCAACGAAATAAAATGGACTTTTTTCGTCCTTTTTTACTGCATCCAGACATTTTATTTTCGTTTTTTCAAAAACTTTTTCTTGAATGGCAGAAACAAGTTCCGTCAAACCAAGCTTCACATAAGCCATTTAATCCCTCCATTATCTGATTTTCTCCCTCAGTTCCTTCTGCAAATCCATAAAATAAATCATGCGTTGTTCGTCAACATTCGCCTGAAGGAACCGCTGTCCATGTACCCAACCGTTGTTAATCGTCCTGTGTCCATATTCAACATGAGGCGCATACTCTTTTGTATAGCCCATTTCATCATCGGTTACCATTGCGGATAGACGAAGCTCTCCAGTATCCACTGGCGTCCCACCTTCAACCGCCCTGTAACGCATCTGAACAAGCTGCTTCATATGAATACCGTCCAACCGAACGCTGTTGGCCCTTGCCAAGGCGACTTCCAAGGCGGCTAATTCAGCATTATTTAACGAAACTTTCACATCCACAGAATCACTCCTTGTAAGATTTCACCCGAAGCAATGTAAACCTTGGCGATAAGTCGGTTGTTGACACAATATCCATGATACGTCCATCTAAAACAGCTCTTTCACATTCCGGAAATTTACAATATGGAATCGGAACTAAATACTGCTGTTCATGCTTTGTGACCTCTCGACCCTCCAGAGCAATCTGCTCATCCATCCAAGGAGTAAACCGGCAGACCGTTTTTTTCACAGTTTTCCATGCACCGACAACTTCGTTTCCAAGTTCATCATTTGTTGTATCTGCCGCACGCTGAAGCAAACACTTTTTCCATATCATAAAAAAGTCACCACCTTGCCAGAACCACTTCCCGAATTTGCGCGATTCATCCGAAAACACCCGATTTCCTGCGAATACTCATTCAAGATATCGTCTACAAAAGAAGTAGATACATTTGCTGCCCCCTCTGAGGAAATCCCTTCGTAATATGTCCGACGGTACATTTTAACCGAAGCATCCACACAAATAGATTCAAACTGCACCGGAAGCTTGTCCACCCCTAATCGGATACAGAGGCGGTCTGATACGGTAACCGCATATTCGTACAATAAATATTCTGGTACCGTATCATCCTGAATTCTGTTTCTCATCCTCGAGAGTACGTCCATGACCGCCACCCCCGTCTTTAGGCTTTCACCATTGCTACAACATCACCAGAGCGAAATGCTTTGTAATTCTGATCTGCTTCAACAATCGTAATATGCTGTCCTGCTGTTGCCGAAATTTCAGAAACGCCATCCCACTTCGTCCATGTCTTAACATCCATACCAAGCGTCACTATCGTCGCGGATGCGGCCACTTTATATTTATAGATACTATTGATAGACGCCATCTGCGGAGATACAGAAACTGCAGTTTTTCCGGATTCACTGCCTTCTGCAGAAGTAATAGTTAATGCACCAAGTGTTTGAGTATCCGAATCACCAACAGAAATATAAGCGATAGCATCTAAATATTCCGCAAACAGACGGATGCCCATAATAGCAAACATGTCAGAAATGGCTCTTTCATAATTTCCTTCTGTATGGAATCCAATAAATCCAGTTGCTGAATCCGTTGTATAAGAAAGCCCCGCTTTCACAAAATCGGAATTTGCCGGATCAACATAATATGCAACCATATTGTTAAGAGGTGTTGCAATAACTGTATTCTCTGGAATTTCACTGGATATAAACACGATGTTCGCACCAAGAAAGTTTTGGATATACTCCATTCCAAATGCTGTCTGAATAGAGATATCTGCAGCGCCGACATACTTGTACACATCCAGAGTATTCACCCATACAGCAACTCCCGTCGCAGTTCTCTTCATCCTTTTAAACTTATCTTTCACTCTTCCGATTGCCATAGCAATTGCCATCTGCCAGGTAGATTCATGTCCAACAAGTGTACCCATTCTAAGCTGTGCATAAAATTTTTCAAGAACAGAGTTCTGAAGATCTGATTTAAATTCTTCGTCTGTCATGTCTACTGCTGCTTCATATCCTCTCTCAGAAATCGATTCGGCAGAAACACCTTTTCTATATTTTTCAATTTTAATTGTATCAAAAACCTTTTCCTCTACAAAATACTGAGACATCGGAATTTCTTCGCCCTCTGCAACGTCTCCAGATTCAAGGGTTCCCTTAACTGTTTTGGCTTTCAAAACAGATCCATTGTCTTTTTTAATCATTCTGGTGATTCCCATAACGTCAAGTAATGCCTGTATATTCTTTCCAAAGCTTGTTACAAAATCAATCTCTCTGGCCCTTACATGAATCTGAGCCTGTCCTGTCATACCACTTGGCGCCGCAAATACCTGAAGACCTAATTTTTCAATATTATGCATATTCATTTCTCCTTTACTCAAATAATGTTATATTTTCTGCAATCATCCTCTGTCGTTCTGATGGATTTTTAATTGCGAGAATCTGTTCTTTTGTTACAGATCCGCTGCCATTTCCAACTCTTGGAGGTTTTCCTTTCAGCGCATCCTTGACTGCTGCCTGAACAGCATCCTTGTAGAGTTTGACAAACGCATCCACAGCCGTCTTAGTGCTTTCAGCATCCTCATTAACGAGATGTGCCAGCAGCTCATCTGGAATATTTATATCATTTTCTGCAAGTAGCTTTCTCGCAGTATTTGACATATCTGAAAGTGCATTAAGGCGTTTCAAATCCTTTAATTCCTTTTCAAGTTTTTTCGTCTGATACTCCGCCTTTTCTTCCTTTGTCATCCTTGCCAACTTTTCAGCTTCGGAAAGTTTATCATCCGTCAACGTCTTCCACTTTTCCTGTGCATTGATAACTGCAGTTTTGGTAGCTTTCTGCAAACGCCGGTCAAACTCCGCCTGATTGCCTTCGAGTTTCAAGAATTCATCAAAAGTCATCAAGTTATTTTCGCCTGTATTTGTTCCGCTGCCATCTCCACCTTCAGAGCCGCCATCGTCTCCTTCACCTGCAAAAATCTGTAATTTCATTGGTATTTTCCAATGATTATCTTTGTATTTCATATCCGTTTCCTTTCTGCCCCAACCCATTCCGTTGTCCCAGGTCATTGCATTTCAATCATAGTTTTACGTCATTCCGGACACAACCGTTATTCAATCCGGATGTACTCCGGGAATTCCTCTGCGATACTGCAAAGGCCAATAAAAAAAGAATCTACCAGAATCTTTGATTTTTCTGATAAATTCTTTAATTGCATACAAAACATCCCCGGAGCAATCTCATACTCCGGTCTATCTATGGTTAAATCTTCGATGGATTTTATAAGTGTCTGTGTCAATGCCGTCACGCCAGCACAGACAATATCCTTTCCTTTTTCAGCATAACCGGCATGTCCTCGTATACTGATACATTCCTCTCGCACATTAATTACAATCAATCTGCATCACCGCCTTTCAGCCATTCACGCATTTTATTTATATCTATTGCCCCTGAAGCACGCTCAACGACGGATTTACCGTCTAATAAAATTACTGTAGGCAATTTATCCACTAAATATTTTTCAGCCGTAAATGGATCACTCTGGACGTCTATATGGATAATTGCATCTTTGCCAACTTCAGCCTCCAGTGGTTCGATAAATTGTTTCTCATAAAATCTACATGGCGAGCACCATGAAGCATGAAAAAATAACAGCCTCCTCATATATACCTCCTGAAAATGGGTATAATAAAAGCACTATCAACAACTAAGTCAACAGTGCTTTTACATTTCCGGCCAATCAGTTAATTTATCGCTTTCTTTCTTTAACTCTTCTAACTCCTTTTCCCTTTCCTCTGGAGTCATTTCATGATGAATTACAGCATCTAAGTAGAAGAGTTCCCTGTTATCTCCTTCCATGTTATTCCATACTCCTTTTCAAATTCTTTCAACGCTCTTTCATGCGCCTTTTCTATACTTAAATTATATGGAGCATCGACATATTTGTCAACTCTCTCATCAAACAGCCTTGGAAGAAATGGCTTATTTCCGGCATTATATGTAAATACTCTTCCTTCATGTGTAACCATAACTCCAAACGCATATCCACGATATCCTGCTGCCGCGAAATCACTTCCAGTTGGATATATATTTGTTGGATGATTGTGAATGCCTATCATTTGTCCGAAGTATTTTCCCCTTAATTCATTGATTTCTTTGGCGGTCACCGCAACACCAAGTTCATCGGTACCAGATATTTTTCTCAAAAGAAGTTCTCCGGTTTTTGAATTGATAATATACAAGTCTTCACCATCTGTCCCCGATCTATGAGTCAGTATCGCTGTTGCGTAATTTCTCAAAGATTCATTTACAGATGTACTATTCGTGATACGACTAAATTTATTACGAAACTCCCTGGACTTTATATAATCAAGCTTAACTTCGTTTGTACCGATTCTATTTACTCCTGAATTATACTTCCCAAGCTCCTTTCCATCTCTAAATCTATTCGCAACTTTTTCTGTTTGCCCGTTACTATGTCGTTTTTCATAGTCATCCAACCATTTATCCCAGTCATCAACCACAATCGTAAATGTACAACGGCACCAGGCGTGAAATGGCGGAAAATTCACACCAGGTTGACGGTCCTTAATATCAAATACCTGTTGTGCCGCACCTCTGCATATAGTACAAACCTTTCCGTCCCCAACCGTCGATATCCGGTACTTTTCAAACGCCTCTTTAAACGGATGCATGGCTGATTCAGCCATGACATAAGTGCCCTCAGTGTAGATAAGCCTGTAGATATCATTTCTCTCCACGCGTCCAAATCTATCCTTCAACTGATTGACCAGCTTCGCATAAGAATCTCCACGGGCAAGTCCCTGAGCAATATCCGTTGTCAGGTAATTCGACAATTTGCTTGTATTATTCCATATCTTTGTAGAAAAATTTTCCCCGTTTGCCCAAGGAACATTAACAAATAGCTTTGTGATGTCCGGATTATTGGCATAAAAATTCTTTCCAAATCCCAACGTTTCTGCCGCCGCATTGACACCACGCATAGCCTGTTTATTTAAATGCTCCGTCAACTGTTCATTGTTGATAGCTCCAATCTCTAACTGCTGCATCTTAATAGATGTCTGCAAACCTTCAAGCCGGTTCAGTTTATAAATACTCTCTCTGATCGGCATTAGATTGGCATACTCCGGATACCTGACGGCAAATCGGTCCATCTGTTCCATCAGTAATCGAATATCATCATCCGAAAGACGCTGCATCAATCTTCTGTATTCAATGACATTATTTTCTCCATACTCCTGATAATATGCAGCTATATTTTTTTCAAGCCTTCGACTTTCTTTATCATAATAATCAGACAATCGTTTTTTTAGCTTTCTTTCATCTTTTTCAAGTTGCTCTTTAAGCTGCTTTTGCCTATACTCCCAGTAACTCATTAAATATCTCCATTTACTCTTGTTATATCAGATTGTGTTTCTTTGTTATTGGTCGCGATTCGTTTTGTTGGATAATCCGTATCATATCCAATATTGTCCTTATCCTTTTTTATCTGATTTATCTCTTCCTGGACATCATCGATAATCGAAAGTACCTTAAGCTGAGTTTTTTGACTGGTGATTCCGGCAAGGTTTCCAGATATCTGAGATTCTTCAAGAAGATTTGCCGGGAAATTTAAAGTAAATTTAGGATTTACAAGCACCCAATCATCCTTTTTCATTTTATTGACCGGATTACTAAAGATTAATTTATATCTCCGATTCATACCACTCACAAATTTTCGCTCTTTTGTTTTTGCAAGATTGCTCATTGCCTGCAACTTGTATTTTAATGATATTCCGGATGATGTTCCAAAGTTTTCATCACTGATATTCGCAACCATGGATATCTGAAAAATAAGTTTTTCAAGTCGGTTAATAAGATTCTCCTGTGTCGTATCACCATCCGGCTTCTGTAAGAACTCAACCACAAGATTACCGTCCATATTCCCTTCAAAATTAATTATCCGGTTCTCCCGTATCGACTTTATGCCATCTTCATTTAATTTGGCACCAAGTACCTTCAAGTACGCATCCGCAAAATAATCCACATCATTCGCTTTTTCTGAAATCGCCTTGTTATAAGCATTAATCATTGTCAGTGCCGGTTCAAATATTCCAATTTCCTCTTCGTTTTCCCTATACTCTGTAGCCGGAACCCCATCAAATCCATGTAGCTTTTCAAGGTCATCCTGCCACTCTATTCTTCCTTTTTGTACAAAGTACCGAACTTTTTCCTTATCGGACACACTTCCGTGAAGAACATTATCTGAATCCGTATAAATTCTCACGAAGTACCGTGGTCTTTCAAGAACAGAATCATCATAAATCATAAATCCATTCATTGGATTTATGTACGTAATCCCGATATTCCCTTCATCATCCACATAGTACATTTCATACCCTTTGCCATAGATGCTACATATTTTACTAAGCTCTGCATTATTATCATCCTGGTCATTGTATCGGTCCAAAAATTCAACATAGGATTCGACCTCTTTATTTTCACAGGTTAACTTGACCGGAATGCCTATGAAAAAACCATTCATGGTATCAACAATATATTTTGCAAAATTCACTGCAATCCGGTTATCCGGCTTCCAATCCGGTTTTGCAGATTCGTAAAAAATCGGATAATTCGTCATATATGCATCTCGAAGTGGTTTGTATCTGAATGTGCATTCAGACGCATGGTGCATCAAAAATTTTATCAACTCTTTATCATCCAGCTCTTTATCATCTGATAATCGAAACATTTTATATTCCACCTTTCACAGGATTATAAGTATTTCTGTTTTCCATATTTCGGAGCAGACTAGCTGCACTGTCCGGAGAATCATCATGCTCGGCAAATTCCGAATAATCCAATATCTCATTAATGTATTCCGGATCCGTATCTTCCAACCAGATAATACGACTCCAATTCTTTCTGAGATACGTCGATATCTTCACAAACTTGTTCATACTCTCGCTGTACGGATTCACAGAGAAACCAAGTCCGCGAAGTTCCTTAGCAAGATACCCCTTATCTGCATTCTTTTCACATGAAATAGAACCAGCCCGGAGCCTTTCATGATGCATCTGTATTTCTGTCAGGCAATCATCCACATGCTTATTCCATCGTTTACCAAAGCCAATAATATGACTGTCCGCTGTCGTTTTGAAAATTGTAAAGGCTGTTCCATCTTCTCCGTCGTAGGCAGCATCGATATGGGCAAGACCATTGTAGATAAGTGTTTCTTCTGCCGTAAACTTCGGTTCTTTAAACATTGCATCTTTATCAGAAATGTGCTTCAACTCATAGTTAGCGGCAAAGAGACTGTCCGACATCGACTGACGAAGGTCCTCCAGCTTATTCCTTGTAATAAGCCCGGTGGAATAACAATCGTACCGCCGGACATTCGGCATAATCGAAATAGCGTCCTCTTTATGCCATGGTGTCCCGGTATTAATAAACCGTCCACCACGATTACAAATGTTTTGAAGCTCCATGTACTGAATTTTCGTCTTTTCTCTTTCGGCTTTACTTATACGGTCTTTCAGATTAACAATATCGTCAGTAACAACGATATCGGCATGTTTGCCGGTAATACTGGTTCCAATACCAAGGCCAAGAATCTGGACTGCTCCCTTTGCCGATGTACAAAGATTTGTGTGAATCTCTGAATTGTTCGCTTTGATAAACTGTAAATCCATATCGTACAAATCATACACTATCCTCTGCACCGCTCCAGATTGAAGAATCTTCTGCGCCTGGGTAATTACCTCGGTCACATCGTCGTCCGTCTTCCGGAAGAATATTACATTTTCATTTGGCCGTTCTACTGTGTGCAGTGCAAGAAATAAAGATAAATCCGTTGTTTTATAGGATCCACGGTGGGCGAGCAGTGTTTGGTCCATATTTGCATACAAAAAAGACCTTAACCACTCATTATGCAAAGCAGTCAGGTCTTTAAATCCTACCCAGTGTCCAATTTTATAAGGTTCATTCCACAGGAGGTCCAGAACCGCTTTCTTTCTGCTGTTCAAAATATGCCTCCATTTCTTTTATCGATTCATCGATTGGCTGTGACAGTTCAATATTTTGTCTGTCAGCCCATGTTTCTCGCTTACGGTTCTTCAGCCAAAAAATCTGTGCTGTTGTATCCGGTACAACTTCTTTGACTTTTCGCTCAGCCAAAACTTGCTTTACCTTTGGAAAACTCTCTCTCGCAAGCATCAACTCATCATCCGTAGCTTCCGGATGATCGAGTTTATATCTGTTCACATATTCTGCCAACTTCTCGGAATGCTCAACCGGATCCATTGGAACACAAATATATTTGTCCTCATTATATGTATATCCAAGCGCCCTTTTTAGGAGTGCATTTTCAACTTTGCGGTCAACAACCTCCTTGCCTTTTTTTAAGGTGTCCGAAATGTCCGAATATCTTTCTTTCCATGCATTCAGCGTACTTCTTGATATTCCAATATTCTGGGCTATTTGCTCATCCGTCAATCCATCTCTGGCCCATCCTTCTAACTTCAGCAAGCCTTCCGGCGTCAACCAGTATTCATATTTACCTTTTGCCATTCAGACTCACCTCTCATTCGTGTTGTTTTGGGTATAATAAAAGAGACACCGAAGTGCCTCTTAGTTATTCTTTTTTTCTTTTCCAGTAACTTCTATAGCTTCACACTTACTATTTTTGTAAATGTTTAATATTGACATATAGATTTCCGTCTTATTTTCATATTCCATTCTCTCACAGCCAGTTACGTCAAACGTTATAGATTCTAGCTTCATCATCAACGGATATACTTCGTTATCTTTATCTACAACTGCACCTTCAAAAAAACCTTTAAATATTTTATTAGAAGTCAATTTGCAAACATTTGATTTAGCAACCTCAATTTTCTCTATCCTGATGCTTTCTTTTCGACTATCGATTCCTTGATTTAACAATATCTGGGCAAACTTATCAATCGCGCTAAAATGAATCACAAAATCCTCAAATTCAATTGGCTCTTCACCCACACACTCCAAATGCCCTTCAAACCCATCTTCCGGCTTTTAAAATCTTATTTTTTGCATAACCATTCCTCCATACGCTTTTTCTATATTCTCTATATAAATATTTGCAATATTTTTAATAAGCAACAGCTCATGTATGTCAAAATTGCAGATATCATTCCTGCAATAGTATATAACATCAACGCTCTTTTTGCAGATGAAAACAACTTTTCTTCATCCCCAAAACGATCGACATACAAAAATATTAACGACATAAACATCAAAAATGAAACTACAACAAATATAGCAAATATAATTATATCATACATTGAAATTCCTCATTCAATTATTTTTTATTATCATGTTCATGAGGCTTTGAAAAAATTTCGTTTGTTTCAAAATTCAAATCAATTCCTACCTGTTGTAAGAACTCAATATTTCTCACATTCTTATCTATATCCATCTCACTGTCTTCTGTTGCCTCAATGATTTCTAACGCCTTCAAATAATTCTCAAGTTTCTTGCCTTTGAGATCCTCTTCCTGCATTTCAATTTCTATATCCATTGTTCTATATGTTTTTATTGTATTAATAACTCCATTTGCTATTCCAGGAACTTCAAACAGTCCTTCAACCCCGCCACCAAAAAGCAATATAGTTAGAAGCACCCATGTTTTTGCACCCTTTTTTAAATTTTTATACGCATCCTGAAGCTTAACTACTACCTTCCCTGGAGAATTTAAATTAACCGCAATGGAAACGGCGTCTTCATTAACAAATTCGCAAAACAATTCAGAAATTCCAAACATGAGTCTTGATATTTCTCTTGCCTTTATTGCCTCTGTTTTTGCTACATTTATCGAAAACATTATATTATTCTCATAAAGATATGCGTCGTATACACAATTCAAAACATCTGTTGCATAATCATCTAAATTATTCAATCCATGATAGGATGCCATAGCCCTAAGAAGATGGTATCCTATTCTATCAGTTGACACTCTTAGCAAGACTTCTACTTTTCTTCGTTTCTTGTAAGGACATTTCACGGTCCCGATTTCATATTCGCCATTCTCTATTTTCTTAATTGCAAGAAGTTCTTCATCAATTCCCCTATCTACTTCATAATATTGCTCTGTATAAACTACCTGTTCCAGTATAGGACGCCCATGTAACTTCCAGAGTACAAACAGCCTTCACCGACTACTGCAATCACGGCCATGTCTTCATCATCGACTGTTTAAGTTTTCTACATCCCTTCGTTGCAGTGCTTCAGGATGTCATCCGGTAGGAAATCCTCCGCCAGGCTGTGACACCTGGCGGAAATGCTACAAATTTTTTTAAGGAGGTATGCCTTTTCTCAAAATTTGATACTATCATAATATCACGAAAGCAGGTGCGATTTGTCCCCAATTTTTATTAAATCCAATTTATGATAAAATAATCTCCTGTATCCGTAGAAATCCGTCTTTCCAACACTGATCTTTCCTAATTTTTCATCATATTCAATAAACGGATAGGATAAGTCATTTGTCACGCTTCTTAGTATGTATGGATATATTTCTTCCGATGTCGCTATGGCTGCCCGTTCTATCATTTCACAGTCTTTTTGATAGGTCACATTCCTTATCGCTGTCTGTTCAAGTTTATCCTGTTTACTGCTGCCCCTCGGCATTCCATCACTGCTTACTCCAGATATTCCCCGGTCAATCTTTGACTTTTTTTCGTTATACTGCAAGCAGAAAGCTTTTAATTCTTCATATCGATGTCTTGATATTCCGTAATCATCCCATGTCATTTCTCTCAGTCGTTTCAAATTTGTGCCTCCGTTTCGTATGCTCTATCTGACAGGCTGTCATTTCTGTACTACTGCTGCCTAATTTGCATCCATACTGCTGCCGATAATCTTTTGAACATCTGCTGCATTCTGTTTCTTTATTAATCATCTTCATAATCTATCGGGTCCTCCGTTAAGTCTGGTCTACATATTTCCAATCAATTGATTGTCCGCAATGCAAACAATATTTATGAGATTTCATCATATCATTGTAATAAATAGCCGTTCCGGACTATATCAATAGCATCACGAATACCTTTTACATATCCGTTGCTTTGCTCATAATTATTATTTCTTCGATTACAAGCATTTTCGTATTCTCTTTTTTCAGCACATTTTAAATGCTTCACAATCTGTTCTATAGGTTTGCGGCTGTTCCAAGCTTCGATTGCAAGTTTTTTATCGTCACAAGCTTCGTATGGATACCCCTTACCTTTAATTCCGCATTCATCGCAAAATACAGCTTCATAAACGCTTCCTCTGTATTCAAATACATCCAAATATGCCTCCCTTCCGCAGAATGGACACGGTTTTAATTCATTCTTCATTTTTCGTTCCTCATTTCTTCAACCCTTGCTTTTGCAGATTCCAAGTCCATGAATACACGTTTTCCAATATCTTCGATGAAATAACAGGATTCGACCAAATCTACTGCTCCTATACAATCAATTCTAACTATATTCCGATAGGCTTCACTGGTTTTAAAAGCAGGCAGCCGAATATAACTAATTTGACAAACTTTCATTTCAATTATTGGATTTTTTGCTCCCATATTTATCCGATACACGGAATCCATAACATTGCAAGGCAGTAAAAAAAGTCTTTGCTTCTTCTGTGCATCCTTGTACTGCTGCCATTTGTCAACATCTTCGTCCGTTAGCAACCTGGCCTTGAATGGTTTTGTGTCAAGTGCATCTTTTCCATGCTTTATCAAAAGATTTACAGCATTTTCAAGCAGACCATCACATTCACCGAAGGTTCCCTGAAGCATTTCTTCTAAGTCCTCATACTTTCCAAGTGCATGATTCAATTTTCCCAATGTACCTCGCAAACAACCATCTTTCAATGCATATCTCCCCAAGCTCTCATTCCACTTCGTTAATCTCTCCATCAATCTTCCACCTCAATTCTTTTCATCTGCCGTTCAAGCTTTTCAAATACTGAACATACAATTTAACTTCTTTCTTGACTTCCTTCATGTATATTTGACTTCCTCATGGTATTACTCCCGGGTAATCCTCATTTCGAGTATAAAGGATGTGTTCCAGCGCTGATCTGCTCATATTCCTCTTTGCTGTATGAAAAGCCAAAGTCTTTCAAAATTTCTTCATACTCCATCAGCAATTTTCCATTCTTTTTATGATAAGTTGCATTCCATTCCGACACATCTTTGTCATTCACCGCTTTGTTTGCATAGATAAAAAACTGATAGTATAGTTTTAATCCTTTAAATTTCGTGTTAAGTTCTTCTTTCTGCTCATTTGACAGTTTCCACGTTTCTTCTGACCCAGATAAGAATTTATGCGCTTCACTAATATTCATCCAGCAATCGCACCCCAGCATAAGACTGAACAATCTGCTATACACTTCCATTGAATCCATCTTATCCGGCGAAAAGTTCTTTTCAATAGCTAAGTGAATGAAATCCACTCTCTCTGCTGCCATTTCTTTCTGTATAGCTTTAAGCTGTCTCTTTCTCTTCTCCTGTTCTTTTAATTCCTTTTCTCTCTCAGTCAATTCGCGCTTTACTTTTATTCTCTTTTTAATGATTTTCATATCGCGCCAATATTCGATATAGTAGCACTTTTCGACATCTTCTTTTCCAAGATTGATTTTCTTCGGAACTTCTTTATCTAAATTCCACTGCTTCACCGTATCCCATTTGTTTGAATACATTTCATTTTTTGCATTTTCCGGAGCGGGTTTGATTCCCATTTTCTTAAACATGGCCACATACTTTTTTTCATTTTCTTTCCGTTTCATTTCCATGTATGCGTTTTTTGCTCTGATAGCCAGATTGTTTGAATCTGTAGCCTCTTTCAAAATTTTATCCCGCATCTTGACATTCGGTATCTTCTCAAGTTCATATAAATCTTTGAGCGTCAGCTGGAAGGTATCATCCTGTTCTTTACTCCTTAAGATTTCCGGATTCAGTTTTGCAATATTTACCCGGTGTCGAATCGTTGTTTTGCTGAGTCCAGTCTTATCAGATAATCCATCCTCTGTTTCTCCGAGGTCAAGCACCATCTGGATTCCCCGCGACTGTTCATAAATCGTCAAATCGCTACGCTGCATGTTTTCTAACAGCATCGTTTGCACCTGCTCTTTTTCATCCATTTCAACAATCTGGCATGGCGCAGTTTCGATGCCGGCCTGTATCGCTGCTGTAAGCCTCCGGTTTCCAATGACTACCCAGTACGTTCCTTCTTCCTCCGGATTATTTACAACCGTTAAATTCTGTAAAATTCCCTGAGCTTTAATACTATCGGCCAATTCATCAATATTGTTGTATACTTTTCGTACATTTTTCGGATGAATTCTGAGTTTGCTTATTTTAATCTCCGTTATCATTCCAGCACCTTCCTTTACTTCATCAGCTCTTCTACATACAAATCCATGCTATGACATAGTTTAATGCAGTTTCCCTGTAATGCATGTTTCTTCCAAGCTTCATATTTTCCGTAAAACTTTCTTTCCGACATTTTCCCTGATTTCACAGCCTTTGACCATCTTCTGAGCTTCTTCCGTATTTCCCTCTTTTTCTCACCTTTAAGTTTTCGTATATATTTCTCATCATCCTGCAGATACGTTGCCCGGCGAAACTGCAGCTCTTTTTTCAAAGCATCCAGTCCATGCTTCACTGCGTAATCGTAAGCATAGGCCATACCGGATACCCGGTCCGCCATCTGTTTCTGATAATTCGCTCCCATTTCCAATTCCCCTTTAAAATCCCCGGCCACTTTTCAGCAGCCGGGACAATCAAATTACGAAATCACTGTAAATCCTTCAACATCTGCCAGTTCAAATTCAAGATAATTCTTAATATTTGCCATGGCAGCATTTTCCCAGGCACCGCCATCAGCTTCAAACAATGCACAGGAAATACCACGTTCGGACTTCATCCGGAAGATAAAATCACTTGCCGGCTGCTCCACTTCATGGAATGTCCGGTATGGACGGAGCTTGACCGGATTCGGTACTTTCGCATCCGCTTTGGATGCAATACCGGTTTTGATGGTTGCTTTCTGTGTCACACCATCATCGCCATACTGGGCCACCGTACCATCCTCCACGGTTCCTGCGAATTTAAGCACAAGCGCCACATCCGTCTCCGGATCCTGGACAAACTTAGACTGAAGACCGATGCAGAAAGATTCGTGGTCCACGAACCGGTCAAAATCAATGGACGGCAGGTTCGCAACAGCATCCACCATGTATTCACGTTCACGTTCTGCATCCAGACTGGAATACAGACGCACATTTGTCGGACTTACCACATGAAGAATCATCTTCTCACCCATAGTGTCAATATTTGCTTTGATGTAATCGACCAGGCTGGTCAATGTATGCATCCGGACAGCATCCGCCTTTGGATTGAAAGAAACTCGGTCAAGATGCTTATCCGCATACATCTGACCATTGATCTCCTGAACCTTTGCTTCACCTAAACCAATAATATATTCCAACGCTTTTTTAATCATAATCTTTTCTCCTTACTGCGCTTTCCGCATATCAATAACTTTGCCATCGTTTTCTTCGGTTTCATTTTCATCCAGATACTCATCCATGGACATCTGACCATTGATGCCTGGACCATATTCCACAGCTTCAACTTCGCCGTTATCCAGGTTTCTGGCCATGCTGAACCGTGTTGCAATGCCTTTGACTGGAGCCAGCTTCGTTTAAACAGAAATATCACACTTACAATCATCCCTGTCCTCATTCTGCTCAAAAACCATCTTGAGGGTAATCTGGCGTTTATTCTTCCACGGCGTGTTCGGATCCTGCATGTTCTTAAACACCTTCTGCAGTTCACTGTTTACTTTTTCCTGAAGGGCGCCGCCGGCCACTTCCTGTAATTCAAATGCTTTCATAGATAATCTACCTCCGTATATGTATTGGTTCCCCTGTGCACTGGGGATATATTTTCATTCAACCGGTTAAAATTATTTTCTTGTTATTGCCAGAATCAGGCATCAC
>ERZ1673697.1598-NODE-1598-length-24606-cov-11.114863_pt1 | contig 24606 bp, 21 predicted proteins | sample MGYA00580227_ERZ1673697 | MGnify/ENA primary metagenome ERZ1673697 (study PRJEB41218, sample SAMN15661759) | gut metagenome | host: Homo sapiens | place: Canada: London | collected 2015-08-20/2019-03-30 | study: EMG produced TPA metagenomics assembly of...
CAAAGATATGAGAGCTAAAAACGGACAGCAATATAGAATCGCGGAGACGCTTACATCACTTTCGCGTCCTGTACGAGTCAACTCTTCCACAAAATCGAAATCGCCACTGATTTCGTTACCATTACAGTACAAAATGAACGAAGGATGATTACCGTATTCTTTTAATATGCCTTTCAATTCACGGCGGAAGAAATTAAAACGCGACTCACTGTTATTCTCTCCGTCTTTTCCCCACATGGGCATTTCCACTTCCAGATATACTCCCAGTTTATCTGCCATACGGAAAGCTGCTTTAGTAGGACACCAAGAATGAAAACGTACATGATTCATTCCGTGATTTTTCAATATTGTAAAGATACGTTCCCAAGAAGCATCATCTACCGGTGCATAACCGGTTTTGGGAAATACAGCATTTCCCACTGTTCCTCTCAAATGGATAGGGGTATTATTAATCAGGATGTGGTTCTTTCCTTGTGTTACTTCCCTCATACCAAATGTTGTTGATTTTTCGTGCTGATAACAGGCCTTATCATCCTTGGTTTGCAAAGAACATACAGCAGTATATAAGTTAGGATGAAATTCATCCCACAGTTTAATATCTTTTCCTAATTGAATCTCTTCTTCAAAATCAATGACTTCATCCGAACCGCTTACAGGTAATTCTTTGCTTAATTTATATTGTTCGCCTGATATGGAAAATACTGCTTTCCCGGTAATTTCTTTTTGAGTATGATTTTTAATTTTCATTTTTATTTTTACCGTTTTGCGGACCACATCAGGATATAACTGCATATCGTCCACATAGACAGGATCTACAGCCACAAGTTTCATCTCTCCTAAAATTCCGTTCCAGTTTATCTGTGAGAATTCCGTATGTGCATGGTTCCATTTATGTGTATCGTATTGATAGCGGTTGTCAATACAAATTGTTATGAGGTGCTTTGTTCCCGGTTTGACAAAGTCTGTCAACTCATGATTATGAGGGACACTGATATAATCTATTTTGCTAACCTCTTTGGTATCTACATAAATAGAGCTAAGCCAATGCGTCCTTTCAAAATACATAAAAATACGCTTTCCATTCCACTCTGCCGGAATAGTCATTTCACGTTGGTACCAAGCCGGCCCCATATATTCATATTTGCGTGTCAAACGATCTAAATGGCGATAAGGTGATTTATATCCTATTTGATAATCATCCGTAATACCGGGTAATGTGATGGTTTCTTGAAGTCTATGCATATAGCGCACATCCAGTGAACCACGTCTGAAATCCATAAAGTCCGTTTGAAATCCCCAGGTGCCGGACAAGTCGATTTCCTGTGTCTGTGCACCAGCATGTATGGAAGTCATAAATGCTAAAGCAGCAATAGTTGATTGAAGAATTTTGTTTCTCATGTTTCTTGGTATTATTTTTTAGTCTATTATCTAAATAAATTTATGTTAAGATATCAGCCTGCTATTTTATCTTTCCCATTCTTTATTGGGCTTATTCTAATTCTATCACTAGTTTTCCACCTTTTATAAATTCGGAATGAGGTAATTTAAATGAGTTATACGCTTTACCGTTTCAAATGACACTTTGGATATATACATTTTCCTCCGAATTGTTTTTAGTTTCAATAACGATTTCTTTTCCGGGATAGTATCTGTTATCCAATTGGATTGTTATATTGTCAAAGGCAGGAGAAGTTATCTCATAATTAGGATTCACAAAACTTCCCTCTTGAATATCAAACAAACCTATAGCCATCAATACACCTAAATCTCCCATTTGTCCTTGGTTTTCATCTCCATTATAGCCTTTATAAGAGGTAATTATCCAATCGCAACTTATGATATCCGGGGATTACTATCTCTGTATCCATTCCGAACGGACCGCAAGCTGATGAGAAATAGAACCACCTTGATTTATGGGTATCAATCTTTTCTTTTGCATAGCAACTAATAATTAAACGACTGTGATTTGAAATACACTGCAAAGTCTTTTATCATACCCGGATTTCCTTTTTTAAATGATGGTAAATAACGGAATCCTGTAATAGTCTTCATCTCTCCCAAATCTATTACAAGTTGGTGCGGATAAGGAACTTTTTGTTCAGTCATCCAACAAGTCGATTCTTGTAAATCATATATTTTATCAGCTGTGGCATTCGCTCCACGTGTGTTCTCACTATCAGCATAGCGTATTTTCCATTGCTCACGTGGAATCGGTTTACCGTCTGTTCCTATTATTTCAAGTTCTGCAAGACTAGCCTGCTCCTTACCATTATGTGAAGATAAAGCTTCCAGACAGAAATGCCGTCCTGTTATGGCTGTTCCGAATTTTATCTCTTGCCATTTACCGGTTGCAGCAAAGCTGCCTTGATATATGGGACCTTCGCTTGATAAGTTGAGAGTTTCATCTTTTTGACGATGATTTCTTTCTTTTTCACGAAGCACATCCAATATGGGAGCTTTTAAACCCTGAATGACGGCTTTTGAAGGCCCTTTCAGGTCAAGTACAATAATCTCGTTCTTTCCTTTCTTCAGCCAGCATCCTGGCAAGAAAAGAGTTTGTTGAGGGCCTATTTCCCAGAAACGTCCCAAATTGTGTCCGTTTACCCAGACCATTCCCTTTCCCCATGTACTCATATCAAGGAAAGTATCTCCCGGTTTTTGTACGGTAAAGCTTGCTTTATAACAAGTGGGTCCATCAGGAACTTTCATCTCGTATTTTTTTTCCGCAACGAACGAATAATCCACTGGGATACTGTAAACTTGCCAATTTATCAATAGAGTGATTTCTTTATTAGAATTGATAAGTTCTACCTTTTCCGTTATACCCTTACGGTCATGGATGGTACTTCCGAAATTAACTCTTCCCATAGCTTCCACCCAAATATCCAATTGGCTTCCTGCCGGAAGTTGGGGCAGAGTTATTTGATTCTCTCCTTTACGTCTGTCCAAGTAACCGATCAATTTGCCGTTTACATATATTTGTGCCCAGTCATGCGCCTCTGTTATACGCAGTAACGTATACTTACTCGTTGCAGGCAGGGTAGTCCGATAGAGTATACTGCCCCAGCCCTGATTAAACTCTTCCATTGGTTTTATATCTTCACTCAATATGGGAGCAGGAAGCTGCTCAAAGAGAACGGCTGTTTCTTTCATTTCAAACTCCGGTATTTCTATAATGGGAAAAGGTGCAGGTGTCTTACATGGTTTTTCTTTTGGACTACGGTATTTATTAAGTAAGCCCTGTAGTAGAAAAAACTTCTTAGTGGTCCATCCGGCTTCGCTGATTGGAGCATCATAATCATAAGAAGTACACATAGAAGAATAAGTAGGTGAGTTAGCTCCTCCCCAATGTCCGAAAGTGGTTCCTCCATGAGCCATATAAAGACTGAAAGAAATATTTCTATCAAGCATATCTTTTATACCTTCCACCATTTTTTCTGCAGAACGAGTTTCGTGCTTTCTTCCCCAATGGTCGAACCAACCAGACCAAAACTCACTACACATTAAAGGAGTCTCAGGGCGCACGGTAGACAGTTTTTTAAACTCTTTATCTATATTAGCACCGGTTCCGAAGTTTAATGTCCAAAGCAAGTCATCCAATGCATTTAGTTCAAAAGTTGAGTCCCAATCACATTCGAAAAGAACCGATTTATCAAATCCCGCACGACGTACAATATCACGAATGGCAGCCATATAAGGCTTATTAACACCATAACCCCCAAATTCATTTTCCACCTGTACCATAATGATGTTTCCACCATTGGATAATTGAAGAGGAGCTAATTGTTTGCCGAGTTCATTCATGTAGATTTCCGTACGCTCCATAAAATAAGGATGAAGTGAACGGACTACCATATCTTTTTTCTTCAGCAACCACCAAGGCAACCCTCCCATTTCCCATTCAGCACAGGCATACGGACCGGGACGAAGTATGATATACATACCATTTTTTTGTGCCAAACGGCAAAATTCAGCTATATTTTTGTCTCCTGTAAAATCAAATTTGCCTTCCTGTTGTTCATGAAAATTCCAAAAGACATAAAGACAAATAGTATTCATACCCAGAGCTTTGCACATTTGAATACGATGTTCCCAATATGCTCTGGGAATACGTGCATAATGTAATTCTGCTGCTTTAACAACGAACGGCTTACCGTTCAATAAGAAAGTACGTCTGCCTATTTCAAAAGTTTCTTTAGAATTTGAGGCTACGATGGGCATTCCTGTCAATAGAAGGAAAAAAAATAGCAAAAATTTATTTTTCATTAGTCTGTATTTATTCGTTCACACTCTAATGACACAGAAAATTGATTCCACCCTTATTCAATCTTACAACAAAATGAGAAAAGTTATATGTAAATCAATTTGAGTAACGTCAGTTCGATATAACTCAAAACAATGTAAGTAGCCTGTCTTTGATGAATTCTATATCAATGGCCGGCTTCTTCTCAAAAAAGCAATAGGCGGCAATTGCAGAAAGAGCATTTGCAATGAAGTTGTCGAAAGATCGGTGTCTTGAGTGCTCTGTCTGTACGATATTTTTCAGCTCATCATTAACCGTTTCAGTCAATGCACGTTTACGCAATAAAATCTTGTCTGCCACACTCATCAATGAATTCTTCATATTATTCTTCACTTTGGTAAGCAATTGAATACCACTGATATTCCTCAGGAAATTCCCTTGTTTCAACGGTTCTCTGTCATCCACATTTACAGGAGTGAACATAAAATTCAGAATTTCTCCCTTGTCATTGATTATCAGATGGAGTTTGAATCCGAAGAACCATCCCATAGAACACTTTCCACGTATAGCCAATCCTTCAAAAGTCTTGTGTATTAGTATCCGTTGGTTACGGCACACACGAAGCGGGGTGGAATCCACGAAACTAATACCGATACATGTACCCAATAATATCTGCTTGATGAAGATGGTTAACAGCAACAGGATTTCTCTTTCCAATTCCACAAAACGGTTATAAGAGATACGGTGGGGGAAAAGATGTGTCAAATGCTTGCAAACATATTCTTTGTAATAATGCTTGAAACATCTGAATCCTCCCGAATGGAGAACAGGATAACCATTATTTCAGCATCATTCATACGGCGCGGTTTATTCCGGGGCGTATAAGCCTTGTCTTCAACCATATATTTTTTCTGCTGCAACGTAAATTTCTTGCAAAAATCATTGGCCATACAATAAATCTCTGTAACTTTAACCTCTGAGAACATAGCGGTAATTGTTTAAATGTTATAATTGAACACTATAAATTTAATGTTTTTATCGCTATGTTACTAATATTCAAACGGATAAAATTAGTCTTATATCTAACTCACGTTAAATATGATTTATCAGCCTGTCTAATGCTACCACCGTATACCCCTCTTTTTCTATAAAGTCCAGAACTTGTACCAGCAGCCTGTCACTATCGGGCATCCGGTCATGTAGCAGAAGGATGGAGCCCGGAACGAGTCGTTTCTTGATGCGTTTTATTATTTTTTCAGGAGTGGGTTGCTGAGTGTCCAGTGTGCGGATGTTCCAGCCGATGGGAAAGTATCCCAGCTTGCGCACTGCTTTGGCCAGGGTAGGATTGGTCACTCCGAAAGGCGGCCGGAACCATTGGACCGGTTGACCGGTTACTTTTTCCAATTCTTGCTGGCAGGTTATTAAATCATGGCACATCCGTTTGAAGGTATAGAGAGGGAAATAGCCGGAATGGGAGAAGGAATGATTCCCGATGCGATGTCCTTCTTTGATGATTTGCCGAAGCAGTTCTTCATTGCCTTTTATCTTGTTTCCAATGCAAAAAAAGCAGGCCGGTATGTGTTTTTCTCTTAACACTTTCAGTACTTTGGGGGTCTGTATCGGATCGGGTCCGTCATCAAAAGTGATGGCTATGATTTTCTCTTCGGTTTTCTTGCAACAGAAGACACGCATGTAAATACAGGCACGGATGCTATAAGAAGCGTAAAAGAAAAAGGCCATGACGCTTACTATGATGACTACAGAAACTAGGATGTGCATCGCTTGATTAAGATGATTGAGTGATTGATACCTTGATATTGGTTATAAATCAATGCGTAACGGGATGAAGCTTCTTCTTTCAAGGCTTTTGCCGCCATCCAGAGAGCATAGGATGAAGCAGTCTGATATTCTCCGCATTGTTCTTTAAAGCTGCTATGCAGGGCATGAGGGAACAGGCTGTGTTCCAGATCCGTATAAACGGCATCTGTTGCTTCCTGCCCGTTCTTGCCACTGATAAACCAGTCAATGTCTTCGGGTGCAAGCCCGTGAGATTTTAGAAAATGATGCATTCTGTTACTGATTTCCGGAGTACTCATCCGGGTGATAAAAGTATCCACTCCTTTCAGTTCGGCAAAAGTCTGTTCCTCTTTTTGTGCGCTTAACAGGAAAAATTGTGCCCCCTCACCGGCTGTCGTTCCTTTCAACAGTCCTAAACGCTGCTGAATGATATGGCTGGTAGGGGTTATCTCATCCATAGCACCTGCCAGTACATGCTGTTTGCCTTCGGCAATGCTCATGATGCCATCTATCAGAGCACTTTCAAAACTTAAACCACGGTGTACATACGTAACATTATAGGCATGTATTTTGAGTAGCAAAGCTATCTGGGCACCCACCGTATTAAAGGTGGACTGAATGAAAGCGGTGGGATTGAGCATCTGTTCCCGGTTATCTATTAAGGTGTTCATAAACTTTTCCGTATCGGCCAGACAGCCCAGTCCCGTAGCGGTGATAATGGCATCTATCTTTTCCGGCGAGATATCTTTCAGACATTCCAGTCCGCAGGCTACTCCCATCTTGATCATGCGGCTCATGCGCCTCCGCAGATTGGCGTTGGTGATCATTTCTTTATAATCAGGTTCCTGTGCGGAGAAATAAGGCTTCTCATTTCTGCTTTCCGCATGAATAGAGGCGATACGGTTGATATATACTGGGCACATACGCTATTGGGTTAGAGTGGAAAATACGAGAGATGAGTTGTTGCCGCCAAATCCGAAGGAGTTGGATAATACATGTCGTATGGGAAGTTCCGACCGGAAAATCGTTTCAGGGATGAGGCCGCCTTCTTCATCGGACAGATGGAAGTTCAGGCTAGGGTAAATCAGCCCGTGACGAATGGAGAGTACGGAATATACGGCTTCTATTCCTTCTGAGGCTCCCAGGGTGTGCCCGATGAATGCTTTGACCGAACTGAAGGGAGGGATGCGGGTTCCGAAGATACGCCGGATGGCTTTCCCTTCGGAAGCGTCGTTGCTGGGAGTGCCTGTGCCATGTACATTGATATAGTCTATGGCTCCGGCTGTCAGCCCGGCAGAGGCTATGGCCTGACTCATGGAAAGGAAAGGCCCGTCTCCGTCGGGGGAACTTCCTGTCTGGTGGTAGGCTTCATTGGCATTGGCGTAACCGCTGAGTTCACAATAAGGAGCTTTAGTCAGGGATTTATCAGATTGAAGAACAAGGTATCCGGCTCCTTCTCCCAAGTTTAATCCGGCACGTGTGCGGTCGAAAGGACGGCAGTGCTCTTTGTCCAATATCATCAGTGAATTGAAACCGTTGAGCGTGAAACGGCATAAGGCATCCGTTCCGCCTACGAGGACAGTGTCCAGCAGGCCGTGCCGGATGAGGCGTGCCCCTAGCATAATGGCATTTGCGGCGGAAGAACAGGCGGTGCTGAGGGTGGTCACCGTTCCTTTTACTCCCAAATAAGCGGCTATCATTTCGGTACTGGCCCCACAGTCATGGGAGATAATGTCACGCAATCTCCCTTTTCGGTTATCTTCCCGGAAAGAGGCATAAAACCGCTCGCTTGCATCCATTCCTCCGATGGAAGTGGAAGAAATGAGCCCGATACGGGGAGAGGTGAAATCGAGTTCCGCATCACGGGCTGCTTCTTGGGCTGCCAACAAGCCTAGCAGGGCTGTACGTGAATAAGTTTTGCCGGGTGGGAGGGACAAGAGTTTCTTTAATGCTTCATTGCTCTGTTTCACTTCGGATACGGGTACGTCAAGCACGGTGGGGAAAAGGGTTATTTTCCCCATGCCGTGTTTCCCGGCTTTTAAGGAATCCAGGTTTTCTTTCACTCCTTTCCCTATTCCCGAAATCACTCCCAGACCGGTGACGTAGATCTTCCTCATTTCTGATGGGCGGTGATGTAGTCTGCCAGAGTACGTACCGAATAGAATATTTCTTTGCCTTTGGCAGGATTCTCTATTTTAATGCCATAATTCCTTTCCAGAATCAGGATAATCTCTAATGCGTCAATCGAGTCAAGCCCCAGTCCGTCATCTCCGAATAAGGGTGCTTCACTGTCAATGTCCTCCGGAGTGATTTCTTCCAGATTCAATGCTTCTATTAATTCAACTTTCAGTTTCTCAATCAATTCTTCCATATTCTTTATTGTTTTTCAATCAGTTTAAATACTGCTTTATAGGTGTTCTTCCATAATTCACACCACCCGATGATACAATAGTTCAGTTTGCCTTTTTGCATGACTATACGTGCGTATCTTTCCAGTTTTTCCGGTTGATAGGCTTCAGTGATGAAAAAGGTGTTTTCCCCTTGTATCTTGTGGCGGATGCAAATCTCGCCGGATACGACATTGGGCAGTGTGTAAACAAATACAGCCGGACTGGCTGCCTGGTCTCCTTCCCGGTCTATCAGTTGCTGGTGTCTGATGTCCGTATGCAGAGAGGAAGCGGCATTGGCAAGTAACATCCCCATTTCCAGTGGAGCGAATGTCTTACCTTCCAGCAAGTATTCGGCGGCCACATATCCCAGTTTGCAAAGGTCATCCATTTTATAGAATTTCAAGTTGTTTCCGCCTGTTTTTTTATAGGTCTCACGTATAAATGTGCTGAAATCCGGTTCTTCGGAATGAAAAATAAGTTCGTTGTCCAGAAAGACAGAACTATTTTCAATACGAACCTCCCGTGTACATCGGATTTCGGGCAAGGTGTTGTCCTCATCCTTGAACGGAACATATTCCGGTAAAGACAAGACAATGGCCGCATTACACCCACCGAATCCCGAAGCGGTTTTTACACAATGTTTCATCGGAATGTGTTGGTGGGTGGCATAGACCGGTATCGGCATAGGAACTCCCGGCGTTTCGTAACCCGGAGTGCCGAACAGGATGCCTTGTTTCAGTTCGTGCATACAGATAATGCTTTCAATGATTCCCGATGCTCCCAGCGTATGGCCGAAATAGGGCTTCAAACTATGGACGGGTACTTGTTCCAGATGAGCCAGTGTGAGGGCTTTGGATTCCATTTCGTCATTGTATACGGTAGCTGTGCCGTGTGCATTGACAAAGCTGATGTCCTGAGGGGCTGTCCCTGCCTCCTGCATGGCTTGGCGGATGGCGAAATAGAGTCCGTCTCCTGTGCGGGAAGGACCGGAGATGTGGTTGGCGTCATTGCTTACGGCACCTCCGGAGAGGATAATGCTGTCCGGTGTCTTTTCCGTACTTAATAATACGGCTCCGCAGGCCTCTCCCAGGTTCAATCCGTCACGGCTGCTGTCATACGGACGGCAGGGGCGGGAGCTGAGAGACCGGAAAGACCGGAAACCACTGGTGATAAAGTGAGAGAGAAGATCACCTCCCGCTACGATTACCCGGCGGTAGATACCGTTCTCTATCATGCGTTTTCCTGCTATGAGGGCTGACACTCCTGAAATGCAGGCATTGGAAATGACATGCACCCGTTCTTCGGCATGGAAATAACCGGCCATCTTTTCTGCCATTTTCCAAAGAAAGACTGCTTCATCCGGATGTTCCGTATGGCGGGCCAGTAAATCGATGTTCCCTTTGGTGGTGGAGAGGATGAGTCCGCAGGTTTGGTCTTCTAACGTTTGTCCGGACTGACGGATGAGTTCGTTGATGGTCAGTATGAACAGTTGTTCCATCCGGGGATAGCCACTTACTCCTATAGCTTCCGCTTGCTGTTGCAATCTCTCTTGCGAGATAGTAGCGGCCAGCAGGGGAGTGTCCGCAATCCGTTTGTCCGTCTGCAGGGTGATACCGCTGTGATAGCTCCGGATGGCTTCCAGATTTTCCTGTGTGCCGAAACCCAGCGCGCTGATCAGGGTATCATGGGTGATATAGGTAGTCAGATGATGTTCCATTTCTTTTTCCACTCTATGTAAAAGGCAGGATTAACCAGTTCCAGTTCTCTATTTGTATTCAGAAATACCTGTGTAGTGGTTCCTGTTGCCACAATGTTTTGGTCCGATGCCCGGTAGATGGTGTATTCAAAAAGGATTTTGGCGGCATCACTGTGGATAAACCGTGTCTCGACAATCGCTTCCTCACCAAAAGACAGCGGTTGTTTGAACTGGCAGGTCAGATCTACGATAGGTACTACATATCCTTCCCGGTAGATGCTCATATAGTCCAGACCGTATCGCTTTCCGAAAGCTTCGCGTCCGTCTTCGAAATAACGCACATATTCACCATGCCATACTATCTGCATGGAATCGATCTCACTGAAGCGGACTTTGATGGTGGTCCGGTCCGTCAGTGCCGCCTGATGTGGACTTGTTTTTCGTTTCATTCTTTCTTCAGATATATTTTCATCCGGCATTCGGCCAGCAATTCATCGTTTTCTTTTACCTCTGCGGTAATCAGGGTGATATCAAATACTTCCTGAACGATGGTTATACCGGTATATAGTTCTGCTCCGGCAGAAGGAAGACGGAATAGTTTCATCTTTTCTACCGAACCGATAAAACCTAATGGTACAGGTTCTTTCCGCAGCATATAGATATAACCTACACGTGCCGCCGCCGACTGGGCGATGTGCTCAATGATTCCCGTCTCCTGTAGTACACCGTCCCGGCAGAACAGGTTGTCGGTAGTGACGGTCAGCCCTGACCAGGATGTATCTTCTTCTATCCCATAGAACCGGTCTATCATTACCATGGGCGGGCGTTGGGGAATCAGCCGGAACAGTTCTTCTCCTTGACAGATGATTTCTTTTCTGCTCATTTCAGTCTGCATTGCAGGATGCTGTGTCCCAGTCCTATGTTATCTTGAATTTCTTCCACTTCCAATCCGGCATTTTCAATGCAGCGGATCAGGTCGTCCGAATGGAACATCTTGCTGTTGCCGTTGGCCATTGCTGTAAAGTAGAGGCTGATTTGTGTCAGACAATAAGACGCGGTTTCATACCGTTGGCGGTCCCATAATGTTTCCATAATATAGACTTTGCTGTCTTTGCCGATGGATTGTGCCACACGGGTCAGGATGCTGGTGACTTCTTCTTCCGAGAAGCAGTCCAGGAACTGGCTCATCCATACAGCGTCAAAACCACTGGGAAAGGGCACGTCCCGATCCAGCAGATTGGCGCCGTGACTGTGTATGCGTTCACTACCGGGCAAACCGGCCGTTTGCTTTCTCATCATTTCCAGTTGTTGAGGCAGGTCCACGATGGTTACTTCCACTTCCTTATTATATTGTACGCATTGTGTGGCCCATCTGCCGGTATTCCCGCCAATATCGAGCAAGCGTTTCGGGTGATGGCTGAACACGATTTCCAATGCTTTGCCGAATGACTGGTCTGAATAGAAATGATCAAAGCCGAACCAGCTTTTTTGTACCTGTTCCGGCAATTGGGACAGACCTTCGTAAATGGTAGGCCATTCGCCGAATACTTTCAATCCTTCCGGACGCCCGTTTAAAAGAGCTTCTTCCAGATGGAACAATCCTTGATAGTTCACATCGTGATTGAATTCCATATTGACACGAGCCATTTTATCGTTCAGCAGAAACCAGCCTGCCTTGGCCAGTACATAACGGTCTTCTTCCAACAGGATGGTTCCGATGGTCAGCGATGCTTCCAGTAATACTTGTGCCGCATAGCGTGTCAGTCCGGTCCGCCCGCTGATTTCTGGCAGCGTATATCCTTCCCGTTTGTCGGACAATAATTGGAAAATTCCGAATTTCAACATCAGGCGCGATACTTGGAATACCACAGGACCGAAAGCTATCTCTTGTGCCAGTCTTTGCGCTTCGGCAGCCGTACATTGTTCTTTTGTATATCTTTTATGCATCATACCAGATTTATTTTTATGTCCAGAACGGGTAGTAATTGAACCATTGTTCCGGATACTGCCGGACAATCTTTTCCAGCGTTTGTGTATATTGCTCTAATAATGCCTGTTCGGCCCGTTTCTCTTTCGTCCGTACTACTGCTTCGGCTATAAAGAAATGAAAACGATACGTTCTTTGGGTTTCACGCATGGCAAAATAGAATACGACGGGGACTTTTAACTTCGAAGCCAACAGGAAAGGGCCCATCGGAAATCCGGCCTCTTTTCCCATGAAAGAAGTCGTGAGTAACTTTTCTTTATTCAGATAGCGGTCTCCCTGAAAGCAAACATACTCCCGGCGGTCCAGCGCTTCCGTGATGCGGAATACATGTGTCAGGCTGTCTTCATTCACCGGAATTATTTTGTAGTCTCGCGTAGAGGCGTTCTTTTCCAAAATCTCCTTTATCCGTTCGTGTTCGGCGTCAAACATGACAATATTGATCTTTTTTCCATATTCATCGAAGAAAGGAGCGCCTATTTCCCAGTTGCCCACATGGGCGCCAATCATAATCACTCCGGTGTCTCCATTCAGTACGTTCAAGAATTCAGCATAGTTCTCGAATTCGAAGTGATATTTATCCGTCATTCCGTTGCCGATAGCTACTTTGTCAATCAATATCTGTCCCAGCCGGTAATAGTTTTTCAGGAGCAGTGCGGCGGATTTAAGCCGTCCGTATTTCAGCCTGTTCCGTGCATAACGCCAGGTATTGCCCGTTGCTTTCGGTGCGAAAGGTATGAAGTAGAGGACGACCAGCGTCAGAAAGCCGTAGGCCGCAGTTATCCCCAGACAGCGGATCATGTAGATAAAGAACATGTATCCGAATGTGCCTCCTCTTGTCTTACCTTTCCATGTCCCGGACATCAGTCTTCTTTTTGTATACGTGAGATTACCAGATTATAGAAATCCTGGAAGGTCCTGATACCGACAAAATCCTTGGCGGTAACAGTGAAACCGAAATTCTTGTCAATCAGCACTACCATATCCACCAGGTCAAGGCTGTCCAGTTCCAAGGTCTGCATCAAAGGTGCGTCCGGCTGGATCAGTTCTACGTCAATCTCAAATTCTTCGGCCAGAGTGGTTCTGATCTTTTCGATGATTTCTTCGTTGGTCATAAGCTATATATGGGTTTGAATTAATTGTTTTCTTTCAATTTACGGATAATCAGTGAGGAATTGGTTCCCCCGAATCCGAATGAGTTGGACAGGAAGGTATCAAATTCCGTTTCTATCCTCCGGGTAGGAATATTCAGCAGGACAGAGGCCTCATCGGGCTCCTCAAAATTAAGATTAGGAGCGATGAATCCGTTGTTCATCATCAAGGTGGAATAGATCACCTCGCTGGCGCCCGCCATCCACATCTCATGTCCGGTTTGTGACTTGGTGGATGTGACGTAGGGATGATGATTTCCGAATACTTCCGCTATCGCCTTTGCCTCGTTCAAATCTCCTACGGGGGTGGAGGTGGCGTGTGCGTTGATATATTGGATTTCTTCCAAAGGAATGCCTGCATCGTTGATTGCCATTTGCAAGGAGCGTCTGGGGCCGTCCACATTCGGTACGGAAATATGATCTCCGTTGGATGAAAAACCGTATCCTATGACTTCTGCCAGAATAGTAGCTCCGCGCTTAACGGCAGATTCATAACTTTCGAGTACCAGACTGGCGCCTCCTCCGCTGGGAATCAGCCCGTCCCGTCCCTTGTCAAAGGGGCGCGATGCCTTTTCCGGTTCGTCCTCTCGGGTGGAGAATGCGCCCAATCCGTCGAAACTACCCACGGAATAGGGATTCACTTCCTGTGCCCCTCCGCACAGAATGCAGTCTTGAAGTCCCGATTTGATCAGCAGATACGCCATGCCGATGGCATGTGAACCGCTGGCACAAGCTCCCGATATGGTAAAGTTAATTCCCTTCAAATGGAAAATAACCGAAAGATTCATGGTAATCGTAGAGTTCATGGACTGGAAGATGGAGCCGGAGCCCACCATAGCCGTATTCTTTTTGGCACGAATGACGTCAATGGCATTGATTATCGGGGCGGCACTACTGTCATTGCCGTACAATATGCCAACTTCACGGTTCCATAAAAATTCCTCGTCTATTTGTGCCTGGCGGAATGCCTCCAAGGTAGCCATATAGGCGTATTCTCCCTGTTCGGCGAGGCTATGCCGCTTTTTGCGATCCAGTAACGTCTTCAGGTCAGGACGTTCGACAATTCCTGTCAAGGCCGAAAAATACCCCATCTCCTTGCGTGTCGGATCAATGCCGATGCCGGAGCGCCCTTGGAACAAGGAGTCTTTTACTTCATCCTGATTCCTGCCTATGCACGAATAGATACCCATGCCTGTTATCACTACTCTTCTCATTTTCTGCTTATGTATAGATTCCTCCATTGATGGAAATTACCTCTCCGGTGATATAGGAGGCTTGTTCGGATGCCAGGAAGCCTACCAGAGCGGCTACTTCCCCGGGTTCGCCGAACCGTCCTGCCGGAATGTGTTTTTTCCATTCATTTTCATCAATGCCTTCTGTCATATCCGTACGGATAAATCCCGGTGCTACGGCATTCACCGTCACGTGTTTTCTGGCCACTTCCTGTGCCAGTGCTTTGGTGGCGGCTATCATTCCGCCTTTGGCTGCCGAATAATTGGTTTGTCCCGGCATCCCTTTGATGCCCGACAGGGAGACGATGTTGATAATACGTCCGAACCGCTTGACCAGCATATTTTTCAGCAAGGGTTGGGTCACGTTAAAGAAACCGTTCAGGCTGATATCCAATACCCGGTTCCATTCATCCTGTTCCATCCACAGCATCAGGTTGTCACGGCGTATGCCGGCATTGTTCACCAGCACCTCAATGTAGGTATCGGGATGCTGCTCCATCCAGCCGTTCAGTGCGGCGTGCGCGGCTGCTGCGTCGGTCACGTCAAATTTCATCAGTTCACCGTCCGAGCCTTGTTCACGTATCTGTTGCAGAGTGGCTTCCGCTTCCGTATCGTTGCTTTGGTAGTTTATCAGTATCTGATATCCCATTTCGGCCAGTTTCAGACAAATGGCTCGTCCGATGCCCCGGCTTCCTCCTGTTACTAATGCGTATTTCATTTTTCAGACTCTTCTAATAATCCTTTTTTCAGTGCTCTGCGCACCAGTTTGCGCATAGCATCGTCCAGAGCGGAAAAACCGGTGAAGATTGAAGCATTTCCTTGATAACGCTTGGATTTCCAAAGCCTCTTCCCGTTCAAATCGCTTACCTCGGCAATGACCCGGACGCGGGCGCCGTCCGAAGCTAAGCTGAGCAGGTTCACCCCTTTTTTCTCTACTGATACTTTAAGGATGAAATCAGCTTCTTCCTTAGAATCAACCAATTGCCAGCGGTTCCATTCTTCTCCCACTAGTATATTGTGAATAGCCTCTTGGGCTTCCGGAATATTTTTTTTTACATCGACAAACTCTACATAGGCTTTGTTTCCTTCAGCTACAAGTTCTTTCAGCGTTTCTCCTTGTGCCTTGATGTGTATTGCCAGGCACAAAGCAATAAGTAATAGGGTGATTTTTTTCATAGTTGCTTCTTCTTTAAGAAAATGATCATTTCTTCTATCTCTTTATATTTGGGCGTATCTTCCCGGAATACAGGGAAAAAGGCCCGTATCTCTTGATATGCTTGTTGCGACCGGGGGCTTAGCCGGCCGGCTATATCCAGACAATCAATGGCTTGTACAATACCCATCATCAGGATAGCCATCACCTGATAAGCATTTTCAATGACAGTCTTTGCCAGCAGTGCGGAGTTGGTTCCCATGCTTACAATGTCCTGATTGTCATTGTTGTTGGGGATGCTGTGCACATACATCGGGTTGGACAAGGTCTGGCACTCTGCCGTAGTAGAGGTTGCGGTAAATTGCGACGCTTGCAAGCCATAGTTCAATCCCAGTACTCCCAGGTTGACAAAAGGTGGCAGAATGCCGTTGATGCGGTCGTGAAACAGGTAATTGATCTGCCGTTCGGCAAGCATCGTCAGTTTGGTAACCGCTATTTTCAGTTTATCCATTTCAAATGAGATGTAATCTCCGTGAAAGTTACCGCCATGATACACATTTTGTGTATCAGGGTCCACTATCGGATTGTCACAAGCGGAGTTTATTTCGTTTATCAATACTTTTTCGGCATTGAGCAGTTCATCATAAACCGGTCCTAAAATCTGTGGGATACAGCGCAGCGAATAATAAGGCTGCACCTTATGAGTGAAGATTTTCTCTTCGTGTTTCCCGTTGTAAAGTTCATTTTCTCTTTTGCGCACACATTGGCTGCCTTTCACCCATTGGCGCATCATGCGGGCTATCTCCTGCTGTCCTTCGTGATGTTTGGCTTCGTTCAGTGGTTCGGACATGAAGTCGTCATACGAGGCGGCAATTTCATTCATCATGACCGATGCTCCCACCGCCCACTGCATCAGTTGCCGCGCATAGATCAAGTTGACAATGCCTATACCGGTCATGACCGAAGTGCCGTTGGTCACTGAAAGTCCTTCGCGGATGTGCATTTGGAAGGGTTGCAATCCGTTTTCTGCCAGTACGGATGCCGTATCTCTTTTCTTGCCTTGGTAAAAGACTTCTCCTTCTCCGATCAGTGTGAGGGCGATATGGGCGAGCTGCACCAGATCGCCGCTGGCTCCTACACTGCCGTGTTCGGGTACGTATGGAGTAATCCCCCGGTTGATAAACTCGGTAATGAGCAGTGCCAGTTCTTTGTGTACACCGGATTTTCCTTGCAGGAACGTATAGAGACGTGCAATCATGGCAGCTTTGACATAGAGTTCAGGCAGAGGTTGCCCGGCACCGGTGGCGTGGCTGCGGATGATATTGTACTGTAACTGTGACAAGGATTCATCTTCAATACGATATTGGGCCATCGGTCCAAAACCGGTATTGATTCCGTAGATGATCTTGTCGTTGGAGAATGTTTTCAGAAAATTGAAACTCTCTTCCAGTTTTTGTATACATGGACCGGAGAGTATCAGGGGTTCTTCTTCAAACAAGATCTTATACAGGGACGCTAAAGTTATTGTTTTCTCTGCTATCATTTGGTTTGTGCGATAAAACAGTTTTGTATAGTTTCTGCAAAAGCAGTTAGCTTAAAATAAGTAGCGCGTTTCGAAAGGTTCACCACAGATTACACAGGTAATCTGTGATGAAAAACCAGTGTCGCTCTACGTATTTTATTTATTCAGTCTCCATGTGAAGCCGTCTTTGGTATCTTTTACTTCGAAACCAAGAGCGGCCAGCTCATCACGGATCTTGTCACTTGTCGCCCAGTCCTTGTTGGCTTTGGCTTTCATGCGTTGTTCCAGCAGCATATCCACTACTTTACCGTATGCCTCTTCGCGTGCCTCGTTATTGGCGGCTTCTTCTTTCAGTCCCAGAATTTCATACATAAAGAGATGGAACACACTTTTCAGTTCTTCCAGGTCTTCGGCGGAGAGGGTCGCTTTTTTATCCAGAACCGTGTTGATCATACGGGCACCGTCAAACAGATGGGCAATGACAATCGGTGAGTTCAAGTCATCATTCATGGCTGTATAACACTTCTCACGCAAGTCTTTTACTCCCTCTATGCCGGTGGTTTGTGCCGCCGGAGTGATGCGGTCAAGCCCTTTCACTGCTTCTGTCAGTCGTTCCAAACCTTTTTCGGCCGCCTGTAACGCTTCGTTGCTGAAGTCCACCGTGCTGCGGTAGTGTGCCTGAAGGATAAAGAAGCGGATGGTCATGGCGCTGTAGGCTTGTGTCAGCAATGGGTGAGTACCGTGGAAGAACTCGTCCAGATTGATGAAGTTGCCGTATGATTTACCCATCTTCTGTCCGTTGATGGTAATCATGTTGTTGTGCATCCAGTAGTGAACCATATCATCTCCTTGTGAGGCCACGCTTTGTGCGATCTCACATTCGTGGTGCGGGAAGATCAAGTCCATTCCTCCTCCGTGAATATCGAAATGTTCACCTAAATACTTTTTGCCCATGGCGGTACATTCACAATGCCAGCCGGGGAATCCGTTGCTCCACGGACTGGGCCAGCGCATGATGTGTTCGGGCTGTGCACATTTCCACAAGGCGAAATCGGCAGGGTTGCGCTTCTCGCTTTGTCCGTCCAGTTCGCGGGTGGTGTTCAGCACATCGTCCAGGTTGCGGCCGGACAGTTTGCCGTAATGATGGTCTTTGTTGTATTTGGCTACATCGAAATACACGGAGCCTTCACTTTCGTATGCATAGCCGTTTTTCAGGATTTCTTCTACCAGCTCTATCTGTTCAATGATATGGCCCGATGCATGTGGTTCGATGCTGGGTGGAAGCACATTCAAGGCTTCCATAGCCTTGTGGTAGCGGTTCACGTAATATTGTACCACTTCCATGGGCTCTAGTTGTTCCAGGCGGGCTTTCTTGGCAATTTTATCTTCGCCTTCATCGGCGTCATGTTCCAGATGGCCGACATCGGTAATGTTGCGGACATAGCGTACCTTGTATCCCAAATGAGTAAGATAACGGTACAGGATATCGAACGTGATGGCAGGACGTGCGTGTCCCAAATGGGCGTCGCCATATACGGTAGGGCCGCATACATACATACCTACATGGGGGGCATGCAAAGGAACGAAAAGTTCCTTTTGGCGGCTCAATGTATTGTAAATGGTTAGTTTATTTTCCATAATTCATTCTATTAGGCTTGCAAAGTTATAAATTAAAGTGTGTATTTGGCTAATAATTAACAAAAAATCTGCATATTGTTTGGAGACAATATGCAGATTCTGATCTGTTTGTATGAAATTACTTCACCAGAATAACTCCACCTTCCGGTTGGATGGTGAGGGTGACTTCTCCCTCTTTTTTCAATGTTATCTCTTCAGCGTGAGGATTTCGCTTTTTATCATCCTGATAAAGCATCACTTGATCTCCTATCCCACACATGGGTAGGTTCAACTTTAATTTCAGCGGTTCTTTTTGTGCATTGATGCCGGCTATGTACCATTTATCGGCATGGCGGCGTGCCAGTATTACGTACTTGCCCGGATAGCCGTCAATAAATTTTGTTTCATCCCAAGTCGTGGGCACTTGCTTCATGAAGTCCAGGCACACTTGGGGGGCGTCGGTCAGGTTGTTAGGTGCCAAGGCAAAGTTCTGGATCGGATTTTGGAACAAAACAGCTGTCGCCAGTTCGAACACATCGGTTGTCTTGCGTATGCTTCCGCCGTCATTGTTGCGGTTGAGGCGTTTGTTGAGGAATGTGCCGCCAAACTCCATACAACCAATCGTATTGCGGATGAATGGGTGCAGGCAGGCGTTAAATGCTTCTTCATCGCAAAAATGTTGTTGAAAAATCAGGTTCTCGGATGCCAGTACGGCTTCGCTGCCTACGTAGTTGGGGTACATCCGTTCCCATCCGCGGGGAATGGTACAGCCGTGGAAAATAACCATCAGCCCGTTGTCGTCCGCGTCGCTCAGGATGGCTTCGTACAGCCGCATGGTTTCTTGTTTGTCGCCTCCGAAGAAGTCCACTTTGATGCCTTTCACTCCCAGACTGTGCAGCCATTTCATTTCCTTTTTACGGACAATGGGGTTGTCCATGTAGTTGGTGGGACCTTGCACGATATCATTCCAGTAGCCGCTGGAACTATACCATAAAAATACGTCTACATTTTTGCTGTTTGCATAGTCTATGAAGTCCTTCATGCGGGCGCGTCCTATATTCGTATCCCACCAGTTGTCTATCAATACATATTCATATCCCATGGCGGCGGCAAGATCCACATATTTTTTCTGGTCTTCGAAATTGATGCTTCCATCCTGCCAGAGTATCCAGCTCCAGGTGCCGCGTCCCATTTTATAGGTGTGTTCTGTTGGGTAGAGGGGTTCCACTACATCCCATGGAATGGTTGTTTCGACAATGGGCTTCAGGTTTTCGCCTACCGTAATCGTGCGCCAGGGAGTGGAGCCGGGCAAGGCAAGGCCGGGGGTTGTCGTGCCGTTGCCGTTGTTTTCTTCGGGCATGGGGAAAGCGATGGTATAGAGCCCTTCGGCGGTGGCGTCGCTCAGGTGTGAGGCGCAGTATTTACTGTCCACTCCGGTTTCGCTGATAAGCGCCCAGCCGTTTTCTCCTACATGGAACAGGCAGGGGAACGTGTAGCCGTGTCCGTATGCTGAGCGTACATTCATGGGGGCATCGGCTTTGTATTCTTCCTCATAGCTGGGTTTGGTACGTTTCCAGCCTATCATGGCATCGCTTTGAGGACAGAGGAAAGTGGTGGTGAAAGAGGGAAAATCAAAACCGGTCGTCTCTTTTTCTATCACGATACTTCCCGTGTCGCCATATTTAGGCATTTCGTAGCGGAAAGCGATATCGTTGTTGCTTATGCGGAACACTACATGGATATTCTTCTTTTCCTTATTGGCCAAGGTACAGGTCAGTTCGTTGGCCCGGTAGTGTATTTGTGATTGTTTGATGCGGTCTTGCGTATAGGTTTTATCTATTTTATTCTCTTTTTGTCCGGTGAAAGTCATATCCCGGCTGAAGTCTCCCACATTGGCGACGAAACCTAACGGTGAGTCTTCCAGAATGGTCTTGTTCTTATAAGTGACGGAATAAACGGGGATGCCTTGTTTTACGGATACATTTACTTTCAGATTTCCGTCTGGCCCGGATGCTGTGACGCTTTGTCCCGAAACCGTCAGAGAGGTGATTAGTCCGATGACTAAACTGATGAGTGTTTTCATGATTTTAATCTTATTGGTTTGATGATGGAGGCAAAATTACAGAATAAAACCGATATCCTGAGGAAATAAAATAGTCACATAGGGTATACAAATCATTCAAATTGCGGCCTATCATAATAAATCGTATCTTGTCTTTCCTCTCAAATACTATCTTTTTCTATCTTTGTTCGGAGAATTTTAATTTTTAAGCTAATCATATCATGAAATTACACAGAACTCTATTTACAGCATTGGCGTTTGCTGCCGGAGTAGCGCTACATGCACAGAATGTGCACAACATGGTCGTACAGACTAATAAACCGGGTGCGGAAATACAGCCCACCATGTATGGCTTGTTTTTTGAGGACATTAATTACGGAGCCGACGGAGGCCTGTATGCCGAACTGGTAAAGAACCGTTCCTTTGAATTCCCGCAACGTTTTATGGGGTGGACTATTTTCGGCAATGTGACATTGATGGACGACGGACCGTTCGAACGTAATCCGCATTATGTCCGTCTGGGCAATTCCGGTCACAGGGAAAAACATACAGGAATTGAAAACGAAGGTTTCTTCGGCATCGGTGTCAAGGAAGGGGCCGGGTATCGTTTTTCCGTATGGGCACGCGGTGAGAATCAGAAACTTCGCATTGAATTGATCAGGAATGATACCATGGAGGAACGACAGGTCTTTGAATCCAAAGAACTGACGGTGAACTCGAAGGAATGGAAACAATATGAGGTGATATTGAAATCGCCAAGAACAGAGCCCAAGGCCCATCTCCGCATTTTCCTTGAGAGTCCCGGTACAGTAGACCTGGAGCATGTGTCTCTCTTTCCGGTAGATACTTGGAAGGAACGTAAGAACGGGCTTCGTAAGGACTTGGTTCAGGCTTTATATGATATCAAGCCCGGTGTTTTCCGTTTTCCCGGCGGTTGTATTGTGGAAGGCACCGATGAGGCTACCCGTTATGAATGGAAGAAGACTGTGGGAGCGGTAGAAAACCGTCCGTTGAATGAAAACCGTTGGCACTATACGTTCAAGCATCGTTTCTTCCCCGATTATTTCCAGACTTACGGACTGGGTTTCTTTGAGTATTTCCAGTTGTCGGAAGATATAGGTGCCGAACCGCTGCCTATTCTGAACTGCGGGCTGATCTGCCAGTATCAGAACGCTCCCGACCAGCAGGTCAGCCTGTCCAAACTCGATTCGTATATACAGGATGCGTTAGATCTGATTGAATTTGCCAATGGTGATGTCACAACCCCTTGGGGAAAAGTCCGTGCCGATATGGGACACCCCGCTCCCTTTAATCTGAAGTTCCTGGGCATTGGCAACGAACAATGGGGGCCGGAATATCCGGAGCGTCTGAAACGCTTTGTCGAAGTGCTTCGTAAGGCGCATCCCGAAATCAAGATCGTCGGCAGCTCGGGACCTCAGTCCGAAGGCAAGGACTTTGATTATCTGTGGCCGGAAATGAAAAACCTGAAAGTGGATTTGGTGGATGAGCATTTCTATCGTCCCGAAAGCTGGTTTCTGTCACAGGGCAACCGTTATGACCACTATGACCGCAAAGGTCCGAAGGTGTTTGCCGGAGAGTATGCCTGTCACGGGAAAGGCAAGAAGTGGAATCATTTCAACGCTGCCTTAATGGAAGCTGCTTTCATGACCGGACTGGAACGGAATGCCGATGTGGTGCACATGGCTACATACGCTCCCTTGTTTGCTCATGTGGAAGGATGGCAGTGGCGTCCGGATCTGATCTGGTTTGATAACTTGAACTCTGTCCGTACTTGCAGCTACTATGTGCAGCAGCTTTATGCTCATCACAAAGGAACGCATGTACTGCCACTGACGATGGATAAAAAAGCGGTGAGCGGTCAGGAAGGGCAGGATGGCTTGTTTGCCAGTGCCGTATGGGACAAGCATGAACAGGCGTACATGGTGAAGATCGTCAATACTTCAGATCAGGCACAACCGGTGTCGTTGACTTTCACCGGACTGAAGAAGAATGATATATTGGCTGATGGAAAATGTATCTTGTTGCAGTCCGACGATTTGGACAAGGATAATACGGTAGGAAATCCGGAGGTCATCACTCCGAAGGAAAGTGCTGTCGCTGTTGACGGTCATGTGCTGAATGCGACAGTCGCTCCCAGAACCTTTGTCCTTTATAAGTTTGTCAAAGAGAAGAAATAAGCACACCTTCCTTTTCCAGCGAGTGTGTGCAGCTCGTCACAGGATGATTCCGCCTCCCAATACCACATCGTTCCGGTAGAAGGCGGCGGCCTGTCCTGGGGCGATGGCGGCAAGCGGTTCGTGCAGTTCTACGTGCAGGGTCTGATCCGGCAGTAAGGTCACGGTGCATCGGTTCGCCTGTTTGCGGTAGCGTATTTTCACGATCACGTCCTCCCGGCCCAACAGCAGGTCAGGGTTGGTGATGTTCCATTCCTTCAGTCTCATTTCTGTCTTCTCCAACGCTTTCAGGTCGCTCAATATTACCTTGTTCTCTTTGGGGATAATTTCCTTGACAAAGACAGCCCGGTTGAGGTCTATGCCCAGTCCTCTCCGCTGACCGATGGTGTAGAAGGGATAACCTTCGTTTCGGGCAATGAAATTCCCCATTTCATCGAAAAATTTCCCTGGTCGGATATTTTCTTCGGGTACTTCCCGGCGCAGGAAAGTGCGGTAATCCATGGGGCAGAAGCAGACTCCCAGACTGTCGCGCTTGTGGGCGGCTTTCTGGAAACCACGTTCTTCTGCTATTTGTCGTACCCGGGTCTTGGTCAGTTCCCCCATGGGGAGGAGCATGCGTTGCAGTATGTCCTGCGGAAGTCCCCACAGGAAGAAGGATTGGTCCTTGTCCGGGTCGGCTCCGGTGGTGATGTGGTAATGCCCGTTGATGAGGCGCCGGCGTACATAGTGTCCGGTGGCGAAGTAATAAATCCCCATTTCATCGGATATTTTCTTCAGAAGAGGCCATTTCAGGTAATTATTGCATAGGGTGCACGGGACGGGGGTATGTCCTGCCATGTATTCGTTGATGAAATAATCCATGATGGTTTTCCGGAAGATGTCACGGGCATCATAAGTAATATGTGGAATGTTCAGATGTCCGCACAGGGTGCGTGCATCCTCCAGGTATTCGGTATCGTTCTCTTTCTCGTAAAAGCGGAAAGTGACACCGGTCACTTCATATCCTGCGTCTTGCAGTAACAGGGCGGCTACGGAACTGTCCGTTCCTCCGCTCATGCCCAGCAGTACTTTGTTGTTTGGCTTCATAGTGAGTGTAAAGTGTTTTTTGGGGTGTAGGCGGTCATGCCCCTCATCACCGAAGGATGGGCGGACTTCATGCGTTCAAACACTCCGTTGAGGGCGGATACGAGATCACGGCGTAATGTTCCCTCGGTGGAAACAGGGCTTGACAGGAATTTGCTTCCGAAGAAGACTGTTTTGAGAGTGGCGAATACATTCATGGGTTACTTCTTTTTAGTTTGCGAACTACAAATATACAACAAAAAAGGCGTTTGGCAAGAGGGGTGGGTAATAGGGTATGAAACTTGGGACAAGATTTGATGGAGACAGGGTGCAATACATACGTATGTGATGGCCGATGCTTGCGTATGTGTAGGCTGATGCTTACGTATGTGTGACCCGATGCTTGCGTACGTGTAGGCTTATATGTTACTAACACTTTGACTTACACGGGAAAAATATACTTGTTAGTACCAATCATTCAATTTCATTACTAAGTATCGAA
>ERZ1673697.1604-NODE-1604-length-24558-cov-6.877240_pt1 | contig 24558 bp, 20 predicted proteins | sample MGYA00580227_ERZ1673697 | MGnify/ENA primary metagenome ERZ1673697 (study PRJEB41218, sample SAMN15661759) | gut metagenome | host: Homo sapiens | place: Canada: London | collected 2015-08-20/2019-03-30 | study: EMG produced TPA metagenomics assembly of...
ATTCAGTCATGGAAAATCCCCCTTTCTTCGATTATGGGAAAGGGCGGCAGCACTTTTTTGCTGTCGCCCCTTGATTGTCAACTCTATTGAAATTACTGATTTTCCGTATCAACAGGCGTAACAATGGGCTTTCCGTCTTTATCAACAAGAACGGCTATGCCGCAGCCAGTTGTCATGTTGGAAGAAATCAATAGGTAATTCACACCGGTTTCTGTATCAACGATGATTTTCCGAACATTAGTTACTCCTTGTGAGTAGGTTTCTACAAATCGCTCTTTAACCATTTTATGCGCTCCTTTCCTTGAATAAAAATGTGACTGACCTTTCATGCCACACTCGAAATATATCATATTTCTTTCTTAATGTCAAATATTTCATATATCAGAAAAGAAAAATTAACCACACTCATACTATTTCAAATGAGCGTGGTTGGTTTATAATCAAACTATCTGATTTTCCTTAAAATCAACAATGCAATATCAGCGATAAATAGAAATAATGTATATGCCGACTGTAGTCCATTCATTAACCTAACAGGGTTATCCATAAGCCAAATTAAACTCTGCCCCACAGTATTCAAAAGGAAGAACAAGGCAACAAAAGCAATTAGTGAAGCTGTAGCGATAAGTCCACGCCCTCTTTCATCTCGCCCCTCTTTTGAAAAATAGAAGAATATAAATAACCCCAAAAGCAAAAAGCCCAGTATTCCATTTGCTCACATAAAAACTCTGCTATCTAATAAAAGCGTTATCCACTCAATCATCACTGTTCCTCCTTAAAATCAAATAAATCTTCAATCGACACATTGAACACTTTTGCGATACTATATGCAAGCAACATAGAAGGATTATAGCGATTTCGTTCAAGCTGCATAATCGTCTGTCTTGAAACGCCAACTAAGTCGGCAAGCTCTTGCTGTGTCATTCTTTTTGTGGCTCGATATATATGAATTTTACTATCAAATTGATATTTGTTTTTGTTCGCCACCGACTCACCGTCTTTCTAAAAAATCTGTTTAACAGTATAACATATTTCTTGCATTTTGTCTAAGAAAAATTTTGAAATATTTAAGGAATAGAGGGCTACTGTCTAAATTTTTCTGTGTTACCTTATCGTACATGAACATTGCCGCTAGAGATGAACACTTTCACAAAGCGTTCCAGGGCAACGGCTGCTTCTGCTCTGGTGACAGCTCCATCGGGGTCAAAGAGGTTGGTGGCTTCCCTTCCTTTCACCCAAAAAGGGCATGGAGAAAATTTTCTCCATGCTCTTTTTTACCTTTTGTTCTCTGCTTGCCTCGATTTCACTGGTGGAATAGGGAATATCAACAGAACCCCTATCCTATTATCTCCGGTCCATTCTTCCTACCGATTTTTTAGCAAAAATTGACCCAGACGCTTCTCGGTCTGTTCGCCGTTGCGGATGGCAAACTCTCCTGCCAGCAAGACGTGCTCAATGCCCTCCGCCTTCTGGAATGGGTTTTCATAGGTCGCTTTGTCGGCGATGGTATCCGGGTCAAAGACGGTAATGTCCGCTGCCATCCCTTCCTTTAGCAGACCGCGGTCCTGCAATCCGATGATTTGAGCCGGTAATCCGGTCACACGGTAGACTGCATGCTCCAGTGTGCAGAGCTTTTCTTCTCGTACCAGACGGAAAAACCGCGGGAAGGTCGCAAAGTGACGCGGGTGCGGTCTGCCCTCATTTTCCTCCTTACTCAGCGGCATACCACAACCATCGGTCCCGATGGTGACCTCCTGGCGCAGGAAGTACAGCACATCCTCTTCCGACATACAGAAGAAGATGCAGTCTGCGCTGCCTTTGGTTTCCACCATCAGTCGGGCAGCTGCTTCGGACATGGTGCAGTTCCAGATTTGGCTCATCTCATAGATATTTTTGCCGTCGGCTTCCGGGCAAAGTCCGTAGGTGGTGACCACATAAATGGCTTCACCGTCCTCCTTTTCCGCAAAGCGATGGTCCAGCTCTGCCAAAATCTGACCTCTCTGGTCAGAAGCAAGCCGAGCTGCCGCAGCCGCTACTCCGCCCTCCAGCGTCCATTTCGGCAGGATATTGGTAATGCCGGTTGCCGCCGCTGTGTACGGGTACATATCAGCCGTTACAGCAATGCCGTTTTTCTGTGCCTGCTCGATGTATTCCCAAATTTTCGGTGCCCAACCCCACTGCTCCTTGCCGCTGGCTTTCAGGTGGGATATGTGGACTTTTGCACCTGTCTTTCGGTTGATTTCATACATTTCTTCCAGGGCAGCGATAATCTCCGCTCCCTGATTGCGCATATGGGAAGCGATGATACCGTCGTATTTGGCTATCACCTCACCCATTGCGTTCAGTTCCTCCTGGTCGGCAAACACACCGGGCGCATAGCCAAGACCCAGCGTCATTCCCCAGGCTCCGTCTGCCATCTCTTTGTCCAGCAAGGCAGCCATGTCCGCCAGCTCCTCTGCGGTGGCTTTTCGTCCTTCAAAGCCCATGACGCCGGCGCGCAAAGCTCCATGTCCGACCATCGGAAGCTGGTTGGTCGCCATTGGACGATTTCCACTCTTGGCTTTTTCAATAAACTGCGCCATAGAGGTAGAAACATAGGAATCCCACTTGCTGCTAACCGAGGAAAACTCCTTCATCAATTCCAGATTTTCCGGCTTACAAGGATAAACGGTGTAGCCGCATTGACCGGTCACCTCGGAGGTGATGCCCTGAAACAGCTTGGACTGACAGCGGCTGTCGGGCAAAAAGGTCGTATCACTGTGCGAGTGAAAATCAATAAAGCCGGGAGCTGCCGCCAGCCCGCCAAGGTCTACGATTTCCTTCGCTTTCTCTGCTATCGGTTGCTGGGAAAGTACTGCAATTTTCCCCTGTGCAATCCCGATATTCCCATGAAAGGGAGGTGCACCTGTACCGTCATAGACAACGGTATTTTTTAAAATAAGATCCAACATCGCTCAAAATCCCTCCTGAATCAAAAATGAGTGGTCGACTTCATTATACTGTGATTCATACTATTTCACAAGACTTTATCGTATTGTTTTATTTTTTTGTATAAATACACAGCCAAAATTGCTAAAATGAGTATATTATATACATATCTAAATAGGAAAATGCCCTGAACCTTTGAGAACGAAAAGGTCATTCGATTTCCTGCACTCATTTTTTTATTTTGGCAAAAACAGCAGCTGCTTGCAGGCAGCTGCTGTTTTTGTGGGAAGGAGAATGATTTATCCTTTCTTGATAAATCGGAAGGAGAGTATATCATGGTTAGATTTTCGGGTATCGTCATTCGACCAAACCCAATCTGAAAGGCAGAATGAACTAATGTGTGCCTTCTACATAAGAAAGACCCACCCTGTCCATTGCTTCTTTCATTTGATTTAATTGTTCACACCGAGCCAGACAACATTTTCCGATATGAATTCGGTCGACATGTTCCTCTTTCATCCGTTCCAGTTTTTCTGTAAATCCCGGGTCGTTCAGTTTATCTGCTTCACAGCCATTGCAATCAAAATAAGCCGAAAGCTCTACCGGTTGCCCTTCGTACTGTTCAAACGATTTCTTTCGGTCATAAAATGCCCGAAAGCACGCAGCGCCGGTGCAGACTCTGCCGGATTTTTTACAATGAAGAATGGCAATCTTTTTAATTTCTTTTTCCATCACGATTCCTCCAATGTGACAATTCCGTTTTCCACATCATAAATTCGATTACAAACTTCTTCGCACAATGTCCTGTTGTGCGTAATAAACACATACGACGTACCTGCCTTTTCCTGGTATTCCCGCAGCATCTGAATCATCTGTGCCTGTGTGATTACATCCAGCATGGAGGTTGGTTCGTCCAGGATAATCACCTTTGGTTCCATGACCAGCAGTCTGGAAAGCGCTGCTCTTTGCAATTCACCACCGGACAATTCAGCCGGTTTTCGATACAGGTGTTCCTCATGTAACCCGAATTTTTCTACATTTTCAATCAAGGCCGATAAAGAATATGGGATGTTATACAGCGAATAAGGCTCCTTCAAGCTGCTGAGCAAGGGTAATGCCGGGTTAAATGAAATTTCAGGATGCTGAAACAGGATCTGGACCTCCCTCCTATGAGGACCTTTAAAGGGATATTTCAGCTCATCTTCTCCGAAGAATATCCTACCGGAGGTAGGTTTCAGCAGACCCGAAAGCATTTGCCCTAATGTGGATTTTCCGCTGCCGCTGTCTCCAAACAGCCCAATGGTTTCCCCTTCCATTAAGGTAATATTTACATCTTTGGCAGCATAAAAATTTTCTTTTTTGTTCACACGGCTTTTATAAATTTTGGTAAGGTTCTCAGTTTTCATTCTCATATTTCCAGCACCTTACCTTTCTATCGCCAAGTGTAAACACCGGCGGCATTGTATCGCATTTTGATGTGCAAAATCTGCACCGATGCTTGTACCGGCACCCGTAGTTTTGATAATCCGTGTGAGGCGGAGCAAATCCCGTCATGGAAACTTTCATCCCGTTTTCCGGTATTGCCAAAATCATATCCTGTGTGTATGGGTGAAGCGGATTTTTCAGTATCTCTTCGGTTGGACCATACTCTACCTGCTGTGCCGCATAGAGGACACAGATGTGGTCTGAAATTCTTCCTGCAAACATCATATCATGTGTGACACAAAGCAGGCTTTCTTCTTTTAGCTGCTCAAACGCCTCTACCACAAGCGAAACTCTCTTTTCATCGAGTCCTTTGCTGGGTTCGTCTGCCAGAATCAGTTTCGCTCCTGCGGAAATTCCCATCGCCACCATTGCTCTTTGTCTCATACCGCCCGAAAAAGTATGTGGGTATGCATGGACCAGTTGTTCCTCGTTACCTAAACGAAACATCTTCAGAAGCTCAACACTTCTTTGGACCGCCTGCTTTTTTGTGAATCCTTTGTGCTCCATCAGTGGCTCTCCTACCTGAAACCCAACCTTCAAAAGAGGATTCATGCTTCCTCCGCCTCCCTGCGGCACATAGGAAATCTCGGCTCCACGAATCTTGTTCAGCTGTTTTTTCTTTAAGCTCAGCAAATCTTCTCCTTTGTACAGCACCTGTCCTTTTACAATCGCCGTTTCTGGAAGAAGCCTCAAAATTGCAAGAAGCAAAACACTTTTGCCGCTGCCGGTCTCTCCTACCAGTGCAATCTTCTGCCCTTCGGCAACTGTCAGGCTCACATCTTCGACTGCCTGCACATCACTTTCATCGCTAAACTGAACCGAAACATTTTTTATTTCCAGCATCCTTTACACCTCACTTTTTCTGCTGACCGTAATAGCCAACCAGCATAAAACCAAGCACTGCCAGAGAGGTGCAGATGATGGGCGGCAGATACCACCAGTATTGCCCACGGACAACACCATTTCGAAAAAATGCAAAGTGCAGGATTGCACCCCAGCTTTTTTCAGCAAATGCACCCAAGCCGAGAAAGCTCAGCGAGGCCTCTGTCATCATGGCACCGGAAACTGCCATCGCTCCACGGGAAAGGATGATATCCTTGATATTGGGGAGCAGATGTTTAAACATGATGACAATGTCCTTTTGTCCGATTGCTTTTTCAATTTTAATAAACGGTTCTTCCTTCAGCGACAGAATGCGGGAGCGCAGCACTCGGGTCGTTCCGGTCCATGATGTTACCGAAATTGCCACCACAATACTCAGCATTCCCGGCTCCAAATAGCACACTAGAAGGGTTGTCAGCGCAAGACCCGGCAATGCCATTGCAAGATTGGTCAAGGCAGTAACAGCCTTGTCCACATATCCTCCATACCACCCGGAAAACAGCGCCAGAACCGTTCCCAGAATGGTAACAACAAATGCAGCAAAAACACCGATTCCCATCGAGATGCGAGTTCCATACAATAGTTCGCTGAAAATATCCTGACCCACATCATTGGTCCCCAGCCAGTGCTCTGCACTTGGCTTTGCATAGGTCAGCGAACTGGTTGCTGCCGGGTCATACGGAGCAATATAGGGTGCCAAAAGAGCAATCACAACAAAAAATATAATGATGATGCTTCCCATCACTACAGGAAGATTGATTTTTTTCTTTTTCTGCATATCGGCACCTCCTTAAGAAGCAATTCTTGGATCAATGAATGCAATCACAATATCACTGATCAGATTTGCCATCACCACACAAAATGCCGAAACCAGAAAGCACAGCTGTGCTGTAGGAAAATCGTGGTTTGAAACAGACTGATAAAACAACTGCCCCATGCCCTTCCAACCAAAGATGGATTCAATCATCATAGAACCCGATAATAGGCTGCCCATCTGCATACACATACTGGTGACATACGGAAGCATTGCATTCTTGATTACATGACGGAACAGCACCTTTCTTTCCGGCAGTCCCTTTGATTCTGCTGTTGTAGTAAAGTCTTCTTTTCTAATCTGCGACACGCTGCTTTTCATCGTCATAAAGTCACTGGCTGTGCGAAACAGAATCAAAATGGACAAAGGCAAAACCATATGATGCAAAATATCCAATGTCCTCTCCCAACCTGTTGTCATCCCACTGGTCATTCCACTGATGGGAACCCACTTCAAATTATAAGCAAAAACAACCAGTGCAAGGACACCAATGCAGTTGGAGGGTACTGTATTCAGGAACAGCGCAATCGGCGTCATGATAGAATCAAACAGTTTTCCCGGCTTCCAACCCGCTATAACACCTAATACCGCACCAAAGATTCCCCCCAGAATCCATGTTGGTATCGACAGCCTAACAGTCCACGAGATACTTTTCAGTACGTTATCCAAAACCGGCTGCTTATTGGAATATGCAATTCCAAAGTCCATGGTAACAATGCTTTTTAAATATCTTACATACTGTACACCATAGGAATCATTCAGCCCATACTTCTCAGCGATAAATTCCAGTTCTCCCGGGTCCTTTTCCAGCAGATAATAGTACTCCTCCTGACCAACAATGTGCTGAAGCGGGTTTCCGGGCATAAACCGGACCATAAAAAAGCTGATGGTAATCACAACAAATATCGTAGCAAACGCAGCAAGAATTCTTTTGAAAATATGCTTAGTCATCGTTGGATTTCACAACCTTCATAAAAAATGGGCTGCTCGATGGATAGGGACAAGGAGCAACCCTTTTTGTCACATTATTTTGCAGTCAGTGTATACCAGAGTTCGTCGTTTACAACACCCCAGGAAGCACGGTTATACCAGTTTTCATATTTGTCTGTGCGATATGGATAATAGCAGGAGGTCCAGCTCAGAGCAGTACCGAACAGGGTCTTTGCTGCTTCATTCTGCAGATAGGTGATGCATTCCAGATATTCCTCGCTGGAATGGGCACCCAGCATACGCCATACCGTTTCATTAAAGGTCGGGTCGGTGTATGTACCCCACAACCAGGAAGCATTGCGGTCGGTTCCCGGCTTTGGCTCATAAACATAATAGCGGAAAGCAGAGGTATGTCTTGCCACACCGGCGGTTGTGTAGCCGATGGCAATATCATAATTTCCCTCCTTGATATTGCTTTCCCACACCTCAGAGTTTACAATGATCGACTGGTCAACATAAGCGTTTACGCCTACGGATGCAAGATTGTCAACGATGACTTCTGCAATACGATTTCTCAGATTCATATCTTTGGAGTATTGTGGAACCACCAAAATCTTCATTTCAGAACCATCCGGGAATTCACGGAAGCCATCTGCGTTCACATCAAGGTAACCGGCATCATCCAAAATTTTCTTAGCTTCCTCCACATCCTGTGCAAACTGTGGCAGTCCTTCTACATAACCGTTACAGGACGGCGGAATAATGCCGGCACATGGAATAACCGCATCATCGCCGCCGATGGTCTTCGACAGCAGCGCCCAGTCCATCGCTTTGGTAACTGCCAAACGGAAGTTGTAATCACTGCCGGCTTTTCTGGTCATACCGAAGGTCATCTGGTTGCAGCCCGAATAAACACTCTCCCCCTTATCTACGGCAGGGTCAGAAATCATATCCATCAGGGTGTAATCAATAGGAGAAGAATATGCGTAATAGCAGTCGATCTCACCTGCATTCAAAGCAGCCATTACCGCAGTTGCATCCGCATATGTCTTGATGGTGACCGATTCAACGGTAATATCCCCGTGGTAGTTATTTTCCGGAATTGCTTCATAATAGGAAACCTGCGCATCAACATCCTTGGATACCAGCTTGTACGGACCGCATCCGATGGCTGCATCTTCTCCGGTATAATTTTTGTATTCGTCACTTCCTTCAAACTTTTCCCAGATATGCTTTGGAAGTACGCCCTGCATCATGGCAGAGCCGGACAACCAGCCATAAACATCCGGCTGACTGAAGGTAATCCTTCCCTTTCCTTCTCCGGTTTCCTCAACGCTTACCAGATTCAGGAAATAAGAACTCTTTGCAGTTTCCGCCAAAAATTTGATAGTAAATGCAATATCGTCCCATGTTACCGGCTGACCATCGCCCCAGACAGCAGTGGTAGGCCATGTAAAGTCCAAAACACAACCATCATCCGAAATATCAAAGGAAGTAAAGAAGTAGGGCTGAAGAGAACCGTCTTCTGCTTCATACACCCAGTTTCCACGGACAAATCCGACATAATTGATTCGTCCAAAGATGTCCGTCTGGCTGTACAGGTTAAAGGTCGTATTGGGTGTAGTTGTACCAATTACCAGATTTTTTACCTTTTTGACGCCTGTTTCTGTGTTCTCCTCTGTTGTGTTCTCTGTTTCATTTTGGACTTCCGCTTGTGTTGTTGTACTCTGATTACATCCGGTCATGGTTCCAATCAGCATGACAGCCGCAAGTAACAGAGCGATCAATTTGCGAGATTTCATCGAATCACCTTTCCGATTGTAAATTCGCTAAATGTGCCGTCTGCAAAAAAAAGAGTATTATACCAAAATCGGTATAATACTCCCTGTGAACGCAATGACCCTATCATTTTTGCTTTCATTTCCCATACCGAAATGGCAGACACCATCCTAGGCGAGTCTCCTGACTTAAATTCATCGCACTTATTCCCTTCTCAGATTGAAAACAATCCAATGGATATGAATAAACACTCCTTAATACAGTAGAGTTGGCTGTTGCAGATTCACACTGCATACACCATTATCCTCTGAAAACAGAGTACCTATGACGCAATATTTAGTTGTCCCCATTATAGGTCAATTTATGATAGAAGTCAAGATGTTTATTCATTATTTTTTTACAGTGTGCAAATAATTCCCTCGTTTTTCACTTCATCTTTTTCCCAAAACGCCCGCTCATCCCTTCGGTTGTTGCTCTGCTCCTTCTTTTTTATGGGTTGCCTTCTTGGGACATCGCTTTAGGCACTCACCACAGCGGATACAATCCATGCTGTTTGGTTTTGTATTATGTAGAACCAGAGGTTCCTCATAACTTTCTAAATGAAACTGACCATATTCTTACTCTGTTCGGTGTATACTACGCTTAATCTCTTTACCCATGCTCTGTCTCTACAGCTGTGCGGTTTTTATATGATGCCGATTAACGCAATCCTTATCAATGGTAAAGCACCGACTTGACCATGAGCTCTTATTAGAGATTTAAGAGAAGAGATCACACACTGGACTTTCCCATAAAAATTGTGTACCAACGGGGTTCTACTCCCGAGCCAAATATAAGAAAGACCTGCACAGCTGGATAATAGCTGTGCAGGTCTTTCTTATTCACTCTTTCCTTGTTGTCACAACAAATATTCTGTTTTTCACATGATGGCTGTCATATAGAAAAACGCCAATCGAGCACTTCTCTGCTACTCGCACAAGGAAAATCACCCCCGCGTGTGCGGGGAAAAGCAACCCTCAGAATGTTTTTGATTTTTTCGTTCAGGATCACCCCCGCGTGTGCGGGGAAAAGTTATTACTTTGCATTTCTCACAATCACCTCCAAGGATCACCCCCGCGTGTGCGGGGAAAAGTTGCCCGCTCTGCTCCCCTACCTCAACCGCTTAGGATCACCCCCGCGTGTGCGGGGAAAAGTATACACAATCGTTTGTAAGTATGGACCATGTAGGATCACCCCCGCGTGTGCGGGGAAAAGCTTTAGGAAGCCAAATCAAACGATTCATCCATAGGATCACCCCCGCGTGTGCGGGGAAAAGCTACAACGAAAAGGGACAGGATTGGTACATTGAGGATCACCCCCGCGTGTGCGGGGAAAAGTTTTTGTCATTTTTGATTGCTTGTCACCGCAGAGGATCACCCCCGCGTGTGCGGGGAAAAGCTTGGGCAAAGCAAAAAGGCGGTGTTGGTTGTGGGATCACCCCCGCGTGTGCGGGGAAAAGTCCACCTGCTGACCCAGATGACAACGGAGGATGGGATCACCCCCGCGTGTGCGGGGAAAAGAGCTTGCCGCCATCGAGCAGCAAAAAGGCGGTGGGATCACCCCCGCGTGTGCGGGGAAAAGATTTTAAACAAATTGCTGCATCTATAAGATATAGGATCACCCCCGCGTGTGCGGGGAAAAGCTATCATTTACATTTCCAAAAGAGCAACACGAAGGATCACCCCCGCGTGTGCGGGGAAAAGCCAAGCAAAGATGAAATAGAAGCATACATAAAAGGATCACCCCCGCGTGTGCGGGGAAAAGACTAAAAAAAGCCCATAAAATCAAGGACTTTGATCCCGTACCTATCCGATTTCATTTAGTTTTTCGTAGATTTGAAAGGTGGTGTAGCAATCTTCCAACGCCCGATGGAAACGTTCCGGTTTGATCTCAAAATAGCCCGCCAGCGTTTCCAACCGATAATCTGCTATATCCTGGACCCTTCTTCGTGCCAAGGTCAACGTATCAAAGCAGGAATTTACAGGAATCGAAATCCCGGTATCCACACTTGCTTTTTTTAAAAACGCCAGATCAAAGCTTAAATTATGTCCAATCACGACACTTTGCCCTAAAAAGTCCCAAAATTCCTCCAGTGCTTTTTTTAGTTCGATGCCTTTGTCTGCCATCTGTTGTGTAATTCCGGTTAAATCCATAATATCCTGTGGAATCGGGCACTTTGGATGAATCATCGCCGAAAAGCGTTCCGATATTTTATGTTCAATGATTCGTAATGCACCAATTTCCAGAATCTCGTTGTGTGCTGGATCCAATCCCGTCGTTTCAACATCAATGACAACATAGCCTCTCTTTTGTGCTCGTTTGTCTTGTTCGGCACGTTTGTTCTGAACCATTCGGCTAATAGCTGCTTTACTTGATCTGTCCATTGATACCGCACCGGATTCGGTTGTTGCAGGTCGCATCATCAGTGTCAATCCTTCAAAATCCACCGGCATCCAACGGGTGTTGTGGACCCGGAATTCCATTCCCTGTTCGTTGTTGGCAGAATACACCATCGTCGCACGTCCTCTGGGAAGGTTGTCACAAATGCGCTTCCACAGTTCTTCCCGCACTCGCTTGTTCAGCTGTCCAACATAGACACCTGTGTTGATTTCCAGAAGCCATTTGGACAAATCTCCACGCAGCCGAGGCGGACAATCCGTAAGTGTTACAACAATCATCTTTACTCCTTCGCACTGTAAGAACGTCCGTTTTCCACACACCCCTGTTTGTCATCCCATAGATACACTGCATTTTGAAGTTCACATGATACATCATCCGCAGCAAACAGCGTCTGAATATCCCGCACCATCCTTTCCATCAGATGATATTTCTTCATTGCATCTCGGGTGTTTCTCCGCATAACAGAGGCAATATCCTCCTTTTCCACAGTCGCAGCCAACTCAAAAGCCAACGGAATTGTAATATCTGCTTTATAGAGGTCTGCTATGTCATACACAAAGGAACACTCATGACCTGTGTGGACGAATCCCAGACCCGGCGAACAACCAAGCGCTTGAATCACTGCGTGAGCTGCTCCATAAAGGCAAGCATGTCCGGCAGAAAGCGCTTGATTGACCGGGTCTCCTCCCGAAAAATTTTCCGGGTCATAATTTCGTCCATTCCATGGAATATTCCATTTTTTAGAACACTGACGATATACCGCACGAATTCGGGCGCCTTCCCTGCCACGCAACTGCTGCAACGTCAACCGGGATACATCTTCATTTGGAAATCGCATACTGTACATTTGACGTACTACACCCAAGCGAAGCCGGACGTTGCTAACCAGCTCTGCCTGTCGAATCAACAGGTTTGCCCGATGCGTCAAAGCCCGACCACCTGCATAGTAGCGCACGCCATGTTCTCCTACCCACAGGACACTGACTCCAGAGTCACCAATCAATTCCATTGCACGATGGGTCACTTTGGTACCGGGTCCCAGAAGCAAAACGCTAATGGCAGCAGAAGGAAGGAAAACTGTCCCACGGTCGTCTGTTACAGTGATAGCTCCGTCCTGCCTGTTCAGAACGCAATGCTCCAGATAGATAAATGTCATTCTATCAGAAATTTGCGGAAGAGCTTGAAGTTCCGGGCGAATCATTCCAGGTATTTCAGCCATAACTTATTTCCTCACCTGTACAACTGTCATCAACCCTGTACCATAGGCTTTTCCGCGTCCTATTCCGCTACAAAGCATCTGTCGAAATATTTCCGGGTTACTTACTTCCAAAATTCCCTCATAGGTCACCGCCAAAAAGGTAACGTTTTTCCCGCTGCTTCCCTTTTTGAAGCGATACCAGACCGATTTTGTTATGCCGAATTCTTCTTCCGACAGGATAAATCCATATTTCTCGCTTTGTCGTTTTAGCCACTCGATCTGATTTTGAGGAGTGCTGTGCGCACACACCCGACCTCGTTGTCCCGGACCTGCCGGAACACTGTAGGTGGGATTCGCACAAAGGCAGAATTGCCAGCGACTGCCCTGACAGATTCGATCCAACAGCGGGGTATAATCCTTTGTTTGCCAGGTTTCTCCCGGTGGTGCAAACTGCGCTGCCATCCTGCTGAGGTCCGGTTTTTCGGAGCTGAGAATCAAAAGATAATTCTGCCCGCCTCGACTATCAATCCGCCACAAATTTCTCTGCCGCTCCCCGGGGAAGGAGGATTCCAGTGCACCGTGGAGTTTGTTGGGTGCAGAAATAGCTGATAAGGTGCGATGGTTATTCATATCAAGACGCATTTGCGTTAAGTACATATTTCCTCCCCCAATTCTGTCATTGGATCGTGTTCAGCAATGGGATGCAACGGATAGGTAACCACCCGACGAAATTCATACTTACGGTGAGTGGGATCAAAGGACAGCGGTACATCCCGAATCAGCCCTCCCTGTTCACCTTTTTTCGCATCCAGCACCAGTCGGGTGGATGTATCCGGTGCATTCTCCCGCAAAGCTTCCTCCAACGGCTTAGGGGATATTTCCAGAAACACCCGTCCGGTGGGAGGGCAGGAGCGCCGTCCCAGATACAGTGGAAATGCCGGAGCTTGCAGTGCTTTGCCAATCTTGTTCAGCAGTTCCTCGTCCTTACTTTCCAATCCGGCAACAAAGATAGCATCTGATAGATAGTAACGGTGGGTTACATAAGGACTGCCTTTTCCCGGATGGGCTGTATGATAATCCCGTATCATGGTACCTTCCCGGTCCACCCGGATACCAAAGCGCAAAGATGCCAGTGTATGTAAAATTTCCTGGTCCTGTCTGGGAATTCCCAATGCAGCGGCAATCAATCCAAGTACACCGCTTTTACTTGGTTCTCGCTGCGTTCTCCTCACATCAAATTTCGAGTCCGTCCCCCAGGACTGCATCGGTCCTGCAAGACGCAGAAGCAGCGTACTCATTTTATTTCCCCTTTCAGCCATGCTTCCAATGTATTCAGCAGAGCATCTACAGAGCAAGGCTCCGCCAGAGATTCCAAACCTTTTCCCACCGTCAGAGACAGCTCCGGTGCAGCTGCAAAATCACGGTAGGTTTCATCTGCATAAGCTGCTAAAGCCTTTGCGGAATTGGCAACATAGCCTTCGTTTCCGGCGCGCACGGGCTTCTCAAAAGCACCTGCCATATTGATAGGTTGATCTCGGCGGACGGCCACATACACCACATCCGGGCGGGTCCAGTTGGCAAAGGTGTTCTGCTTGCCGGTGGGCATGCTGCGGATAAACGCCTCCGCAAAAGCCCGCACTGCCTCCGGTGTTGCCTCTCCAAGCATCTTTTTTAAATCTTCCACATTTACCGTGGCATAGCGGTATAAGGTAGAAGAATTGAATTCGACGGTTCCCAGATGACCGGCACCGGCATTGTCTTCTGGAGAGCAGTCGTCCACAGCAGTGAAATAATCAAATTCATTTTCTATTGCATGGGTGGAAATTGCATGAGCAACCTGAGCGGCAGCATCGAAATTGAGCCCGGGATCATCTGCCACCATTCGACCAAACAAGGCAAGGTCTACGCTGGGTCTGGCTTTCAAAGCCTCTTTGCATTCCGTTTTGTTGGGTGCCTTTTCCTGTCTGGCGGCAATCTCTGCCAACTGATGGATTTGACTGGGGCTGATGAAAAATAATGCGCCGGTCTTCAGCTGATTTTTGTCTTCCTTTACTTTGACTCCGGCAGCCTCCAATACCTTCTTTGCAGAGTCTTGCGCCTGTTTTTCGGTACACTCCGGGTCGAGTGCTATAACCTGCCCTGCGACCAAATCAATCACCATTTTGGTTCGCTGTCCCACATCCTCCTGAGACAATATATCCTGAAATTTCAGTCGCATAGCACGTTTCCAAGCCTGACTGGACACTCTGGCACGCGTCACACCGCCGTAAATAGCCGTCTTGGGACTGCCGGTATCATCGCGGTTCACACAGCTGGGGGGAACCGTCTGCAGTACGTGGAAGTCAACATAGATTCTTTCACTGTTATTCATGATTGTCATCCTTTCTTTCCTGACGCCGGTACACAGTCCGGTAAAAATCCTGTCCCCATTGCAGACGAATTCTTGCAGCTCCGTCCGGCGTTTGGAAGACATATAAATCTCCTGCCAATTCTACATAATCCAGAGGGATACCATCCCTGCGCAAAAGCTGGATCAACCCGCGCAGATGGTGCAGACACTCCGGCATACCTTTAGCAGTAGCAAATGCATTAAATCGGCGCTGAACCGGTTTTAGGTGATCTTCATCGCCGTCTGCCAAGCTGCCGATGGCAATTCCCAGCCTTTGCCCATCCATATGCATTTTCTGGTCGTTGCCCTGCTGATGCATGGCATATAGAGTCAAGGCACCGCACACCGCCCATTCTTCCCATGTAGGGTTGCCGTTTTGGCTCATAAGCTCCTCTGGAAAATCCCGAAACAGAAGCTCCCAGAGCTGAGGTAGCTCTCCCGGCTTCTTGCCAATCCCACGGCGCAGATTTGCCAAATCAGCACGAACCAGATGCGGATTGGGTTCCGTTTGCCAGTACATGAGTCTTTTGCGCACAAAGCTCATTACCTGCTTTTTACGGTCGTTCATCTGTTTTCTCCTTTGTTATGCTTTTCATGTTGAAGTGATCTCTTATCTGCCAGAAAAATCGATTAAAAACATTCGGTGAAGAATAAAACTTTCCTTCTACCCAACGTCCTGCAAACGCTGCTTCTCCGGCATTTTGAACCATTTTTTGTCCCTGTTTCATTGCGAGATGATATGCCTCCATACGCCACTGCTCATCTTTTTTTGCCCGGAGTTCTTCTGCATCCCCCAAATCAGGGTCAATGGAAGCCAGCCACCTGCGAAACGGAATATCCACTGCGGAATAATACATTTGGCTTGCCTGATAGATTCTGCCTTTTTCTGCGTCGCTGTCCGGTTGCCCGCCGGCTGCCTTGAAAAGTTCTTCTGCTAACACCCCCAAAAACCATGCTGCTTTCTCGGTCTGGGCAATTTTATCTTGGATCAACTTATCCCACAATTTTCCTCCTTCCTCCAAAAGAGAAATGTGGAAATCCAGATGGTCCTCCAATATATCTTCTATAAAGAAGTCCTTATCACCATATTTTGCTCCTACAGTGCGGAAATGGATGATAAAATTATTCTCAAGAACTTCTTTCCATTTCAGCAATACGACCCAGTTCATAATTCCGGGCGTCTTGCCATTACTTTGTGGTACTGTGATTGCAGAAAAATCGCGCCACATTTGCCGATCTGGTTTTAGTCGTTTCGGCTGGTTGTAGCCCGGTTCATTTTTCTTTCCTTCCCGATACTCCCATAGGGTCATCTGTTCTGCATCGGCATTGACCTTAGAGAAAAAATCACCGCCTAAAAGGGTATATCCTACGACCTCTTCATTCTCCCTGATCAGGAGCAACCTGCGTGATTGCAGCGTCAGCAACTCCGCCTGATTGTCCGGCATCGCAATTTCTGTTCGCTCCTCTCCCTTGGGTTTTTCCAATTCCCATACAGGGGCAGGTTCCTCCCAAATCTGGCTTCCATCTTTTAAAAGTGCCAGATTCAACATCAGTGTTTCAAAAAGCGTTTTCCCCTCGGCATAGATAAGTCCCAGCTTCCCCAGCCAACCGGCACCTGGTGAGGGGAGTCCCTTGCCCTTCGGCTTTGCAGAGGTATCGTCAAAGCCGTTGAGGTGAATAAGCCACCTTGCCGCTGCCGCATAGTCTAGCCCTGCCTTTTCTTTTCCTAAGCAGACTGGAAAAAGCCGCACCTTGTTGTTGCTCTCAGACAGTTCGCCATTTAACTTCGCAGCAGTATATACAGTTCCTACGGATGCTGCCGGAGTCTGATAGAATGGGTGTTCCGGGTGGAAAAGCCAGAAGCGCTCTTTCCATTGTTCCAAGTATTTTCGAATCGGTTCTTGTGGAAACTGTCCAGCCTTCCACAGCATCTGCCAACGCTGTACTGCCTGACCTGGAGTTTCTATAGGATTGTCCTCACCATCCAAATCCATTCGATAGAAAACCGTATGTAGCACTGCCAGCAAAAGGCGCAGAATTGCAACATCCTGTGTCGGAAGCTCTCCTGCCAGACGCCGATAGTGATGACCTTCCCACAATGCTTGTGTCAAAGAAATTTCCTGAGCCGTACAGTCCTCTGTCATTACTCTGATCCAAGGCTCATCTAAGAGATTAAATTCAATCTCGGACATTTTATTCCTCCTTTTCTGCTAATCCAAACTGTGGATTGTAATACAATTTCTTTCCGGCAAGTTCTGCTGTTCCTTCCGAATTCAAAACAAGGAATAACTCGCCTTGTAACACTGGGGATTGCAGCCATTCAAAGAGTTTCTCTCCCATCTGTTCTTCCAATTCTTTAATCACAGCATCAATACAGTAGTTTTGGCTGAAAGTAGAAGGAAGGCGCAATCTCTGGGCAGCAATAACTCGACTTTCTTCTATGCTGGGTTGTATATTAAGTTGGTAGCGCTCTCTGGAATGTTCTTTTGACAACAGCTTGATCTGACCGTCTTCATCTTGCTGAACCACCAGCACCTCAATAGCGGCTGTTCCATCGCGGACAGCTGCCTGCGCCTGTAAATCTGTAAACATCTGCATATTATCCATTGTGCCAACAATGGTATCAAAGAATCCATCTGTCGAAGGTGGAAGCATACAATAACTACTGGCACGCTTCCGCTGTTTTTTTTGAAATAATTGATGCTGATTTTTCGCATCTTCATACTCCGGTGTAGATTCCGGCTCCCAAAGTGCCTCATCATATGTTTTCTGCACCAATGGGGAAATGTCCTCCGGCAATCTGATTTGATTCGGCAACAAGCCCCGGGTTCTCAGCAACAGATAAGCACCGTAGACTGCAAGGCTACCGGCATCCAGTTCTCCCTGCGCACCAAGCACCAGACAGCGTGGCGTTATTGCCTTGGTGGGTCTTTGCCTGGAGTGGCGATGCAGGCGACCGATTCTCTGCAACAGCAGGTCCATCGGGCAAAGATCCGTAATCAGAAGGTCAAAGTCCAAATCCAGAGATTGCTCCAACACCTGAGTTCCAATCACAATGACTCCCTTGCGTTGCTCCAATGTAGAATGTTTACCAACATGTTCCAGAATATCCTGCTCATGTTGCAGCCGGTCCGGGGTCAAATATCTGGAGTGATCCATCAGTATTGTCGCTTTAGGATAGATCTCTTTTAAGCGTTTCCACAATTCCTGTGCCCGCTTCACCGTGTTTACAATAAAACCCACACAACCATATTCGATTATATTGCCCAGTTCCGCGATTGCCTGCTCTTCTGTACATCTCTCGACGAGAACCGTCCGGCTGGTTCCCTCCGATGGAATTGCCAATTTATAATGATGGTTATCGCTTGTCCAGGTAAGCAGAGGATACTCCTGGATATTTTTGAATTCAGCAGGTGGTTTCTTGCCGGAATAAGCATGGAGCAGCTCGGCTCTTCTCTTTCCGGGCAGGGTGGCTGACAACAATATTACCGGAACATGATAGGCGCCCAACCACTTCAATGCGCAGTCCAAGTAGGTGTTCATGTAGGTGTCATAGGCATGACATTCATCAATAATGACAACTTTTCCAGTCAAACCCAGGTGCCGAAGCATAACATGCTTCTGACGAAGCGATGCCATAAGAAGTTGATCCACTGTACCTACAACCAGGTTTGCCAGGAGCTTTGTTTTTCTTCCTCGGAAGAAGGAGTGTACAATCAGAGATTCCGGTACCATATCATTTGCCCAAAGTTCCTGCTCCTCATCACCGACCTGAACACTCCCTTCTTCCAACTGCCGAAAGGATTCATTAAATTCCGCCTGTCCATGGACCAGGGACACAGCAATCCCACTGGATTCCGGCTGTTGTTGTGCCCATTGAGTCATTCTTGTGAACATGGCATTGGAGGTTGCCTGAGATGGCAGGAAAAAAGCAATCCCTCCCAAATGAAAACGATTCATCATAATCTCAGCAGCAGAGAGTGCCGCCTCCGTTTTCCCCTGACCCATAAGAGCTTCTAAAATCATGATTCCCGGTTTTTCCATTTCCGCTGCAATCTGCTTAACAGTTTCCTGCATACGATTTGCTGAAAACCCAAAGCGACTCATAAAAAAGTAGGGCATTTTCCAGTCGTCAGACACCTTCCAGGGAGCGGGAAGATTCAATTTCTGGAGGGCAAATTCTGCTCGCTTCGGGTCATATTTCCGAGGCAACTCGTCCTCCCTGATCATTGGGAAAAAAGCAGTGTTACTGGCAATCCAGTCTGCCATGATAACAAGACCTGTCAACGCCATCTGTGCAGCCATTCCACATTTGGGTAAATCTTCATGATGGATGATCCCGATTCCATTCAAAGCCCAAGTAAGCAGTTCCCGTTGCGTATTGCCCCACAGGGTGTCCCGTTCTTCTGTATTGTTCCAACCGAAAGACATCGGAGATTCTTCGCGAAAGGAAACGATACGATGACTCTCCGGTTTCCCGTGGTGTGCGCCGACTACAGCAGCCAAACATTCATTGATTTCTTCCGCTCGCAGTATTTCCGCACCTGCAGCAGCATGAAACAGCTTTTCATTAAATAAGCCCTTCTGCGGTTCTGTAACTAGTCCATTTTTTTCCAGCCGATGCCGCAACGTCTCTCGGTGAGCCAATATCTTCCGCTGAAACATTGGCGTTGCTTTGCCAATATCATGCAGTAGCGCAGCTGCAATAGCGATTTTGCAAAGTTTCTCCTGCGTTAACTCCAATTCGTCATCATAATCATCAGGAAGCCAATGCCACAGCAAATACTCCATTACAGCTGCGGTATCTTGCAGATGAACAACCAGTGGCAGCCAAAGCGTTTCATCCTCTGCGTCTGTCTTGGCATTCAATGCCCATGCCGCATCACTAAGTTTTTCTGTGCCTCCAATCAGATATTGTACAGGCAGATGATTCATATACGCATCACTCCTTTTCGCTCTGTTTGTATTTGATATACCGCTGTGAGAGGGCGCCGGATTTATATTGATCCTGTTGTAATTGATACAAAACTTCTTTAAGAAGTATCGGTCAATGATAAAATATATTTGAAGTTCTGAAAACAGAGCAACTGGGCTGTTTTTTATATTTGCTATATTTATCACACAATGGAAACATCTCAGTTTGCAAAAAATTTGTGTAAATTGGTGCGTCTTACAGAATTTTTATGAAATTTCGGAGGAATACCAATATAGTAATAATGCGTGAATATTTATATTCTTATCGTACCATAAACATCCATATTTTTCAAGCTGTTTTGCTTTTCATCACCTATCTGTTAAAGCTCGTAAACACATGGCTACGTTTATTCTGCCTTTTCTTAAAACATTTCCCCCGTTCTTTATTTTGTCGTTCAAGTATCGTATAATGATATAAAACAAAAACGCAATAGAACCAAGGTGCGTTCCATGAACATTCTTGACCAGAATCTGCTTACGTCGGATTTTGGGGGCAGTCAAGCAAAACGCACGATTTGGGATATTGCCCGGATCAACGGCAACAAAAAAATAGAACAAACTGCTTTGTTAACGGTCTACCTTAGCGTAGGTCTACATAATGGATACGGAAGCGCGCAGCGAATGTACATCAAGCGAGGGTATATCCCCGATGGAAGCGGTGTATGGTATGGGGATAAAATATCTCCTCAATATGCCGATTGCTGCCATGATGATGACTTCGTTTTGTACTTATCAAAAAAGCTGCAATAACGAGAACGGTGTGGAACAAGGAGAAGCGAATCATATGACAAAAGAAGTATTTGCAAAACCATGTGTTGGAGCAATCATTAAAAAAGTGGTCGGCAATGAACCATATATTCTTCTACAAACAAGGCAAAAAGAAGATGGGAACGAAACCAATGGCATGTTCGAAATTCCTGCCGGTAAAATCCGGGAATACGAGGATGTGTTTTCGGCGCTGCGCAGAGAGGTTTGGGAAGAGACTGGTCTGAAGATTACAAAAATATACGGCGAAGATTCATCGGTATGCACACAGATTGGCGATGTAACTACAATTTCATTTACCCCTTACTGTGTAACACAAAATCTGTCAGGAGCATATTCCATCATTCTGAACACATTTTTATGTGAGGCAGAAGGTGATTTAACGGAATCTACCAATGAAACAGAACAGGTCCATTGGGAAAAAGTATCGGAAATAAAACGATTGCTGGAAGAGCATCCCGAAAAAATATTTTTTATGCATATCAATGCGCTCAAAAAGTTTTTAAAAGTGTAAATTTCCGTTTACTGTCGGTAGAGAAGCGCATGGTCTCACAGGGAGGTGCGCCTGATGTCCAAAGAACCTTTCTGGAATAGCGAAGAATCTATCAGCAAAGTAAAATTGACTGTGCTGAACACAACGATGATCATGCGGCAAGCAGGACGTATCTTTTATCTTGATCTTGCTCCGCTCAAATCCTAAGGAATCTATGAGCGAGAATCATGCCGTTTGATTCCCTCTCTCAAAAAAGAAAACCGCTGTAATCTCCATCCTTGCAAGAGTGGACACTACAGCGGTTTTCTTTTTTTGCCCCTTAATGCCTGATAGCTTCGCAATAATCAAGCCCACACCAAGAACCACAACCGACACAGGCTACAGGTGCTGCTTGAAGTTGTGCTACCCGTGTCGTTGACAGACCTCTTTTTCGGCAAAATTGGGGTGGATAAGGTCCAGAAGATGACAAACCGAAGGTGGCGTCAGGCAGGAGCAGTCATAACTGCATCGGAAAAAAACCTGCAAACTCCATGATAAGCATTTTCTTCATCTTCAGGCGAATAAAGGGATATAAAAAGGTGCAGGTGATGAAACTATCACCTGCACCTTTTTATAATTTTTATAATAGGATACTACATTCGTTCCGGCTTGATTGAATCCCCCATCATATAAAGCGAAATGACGAAGTGGTGTTCACTGCCATTGAGCCATCGACGTAGAAGTAATACTGCTTGCCGTCAATCTGCTTCCAGCCGTTAGAGAACATTTTGCCGGTGGTTTTGTCCATCCAGTATTTCTTCTGGTTGTCGGAGAACCAGCCTTTGAGCGGTTCTCCATTTTTGTAGTAACTCCACTCGCCGCTGTCATTCTGCTGCCAGCCATTTGCAGTCTGCGAGTCGATGATGATTTCCACGAACCGACGCAGGGCGGTGGCAACTTCGGCGCGGGTGGCGGTTCCCGCAGGGTCAAATCGGTTGTTTGTCTTGCCCGCCAAGATGCCTGCCTGCTGCATGGACTGGACCGCCTCCTTCGCCTGAGACGAAATCTTTGCATTATCTGCAAAGGTCACAGCTTTCAGCGTTTTCGGGATGGTGTAACCCAACTTGGCAGTGTAATTTTTCAGAATCACTGCCATCTGCTCCCGGGTGATTTGACTGTCCGGGGCAAAGGTGGTGTCTGTTGTTCCGCTGACGATGCCAGTCTTTGCAGCCCAGTTGACATAAGGCGCGTAGTCAGCATCGGCTTTCACATCGGTAAATTTGCCGGTCCGGTAGCTGTCGGGATTGATTCCAGCCAGCCGTCCCAGAGCGGTGACGAACATTCCTCTGGTCATGCCGGCATCGGGGCTGAATGTGGTTTCGCTGGTGCCAGAGAACAGCCCACGGCTGACCACAAAGAAGATGTTGTCCTTTGCCCAGTGGTTTTCGATGTCGGTAAAAGCAGAAACTTTCGCATCATAGCCCACTCCGTAAATACCCGCCTGGGTCATCTGGAAAATAACTGCCTTCTGGTCGGTATCATAGCTGGACTTGGTGAACCACTGCACCTTGCCCGCAGCATCCACAGAAACCGCATAGAGATTGCCGGGCTGCTCATTTTTCGCCGGTGTGTACGGAATGGCAACGCTGATGGTCTTTCCGTTCAGGTCGGTCAGCTTAGTTTCCTTGCCGTTTTTGACTTCCCAAAGGGAAATATCGTAGGCAGGTCTTGTGCCGATAGCCGCCTTTGCCTCAGCAGAAGAAACTGTGGTTTTCTTCACCTTCAAAACGATGTCCCCGTTGGTCTGGCGGTTCAGCTCCTTGAGGGTGTCCAGGGTGAAACCGAAGTCGGTCATGGAATCGGTGTCGATAGTGAAACGTTTGACACCGGAGGACACCAGCTTATCCAGCGTATCTGCTTTCAAGGTAATCTGCACATCTTTCCGTACGTCACCCACATTTACAGGAACCACCACAGCAATACCGTTTGTGGTGCTGCCATTCTTTTTCGCAGCAGCAGTCGCTTTGTTGATTGCATTTTGTACCGTGCTTTCGTTGATGTTGGCATTTCCGTTGATTCCGGGTTTCACCGTTGTGGTTTGACCGGTGGTGGGAGTGCTTGGATTGTTCTTGTCCGGGCGGTTGGTGATGTTGGAATCCTTGTCTGAAGAATCTTCCCTATCATCGGAGGATGCGTCGCCGGAGGAGGAGGAACCTCCTCCGCTGCTGGATTTCTTCACCGCTGTCAGCGTAATCAGCGCTTCGATTTGGTTGTATTCCGCATCTTCGGCTTTGACCGCTTTGATTTGGAACTCCCCTATGTCGGTTACTGTAACAGCGCCGTTTGCATCCACTGTTGCGGGACCGCTGACTACCGACCATGTGATTGCACCCTCACCGGAGCCGCCGGAGGTTTGCAGCGTAAAGCTGCTTCCCTTGTAGATTTTGCTCGGTGCGCCGATGATGGAAAGAGCCTCCTGCTCTGCCTTATCCACAGTAAGCGGATTGGTTTGAGCTTTTTTTCCACCGTAGTGAATCTCAATTTTCTTGCCGTTATGTTCTGCGACCGTCAACACCGTTCCCTGGGCAGGGACAGTGGTCAGCTTGCCGCTTTCCCCTGTGAGAGTTTCACTTGTATTGTCGTTGTAGTTCACCTGTACCGACAAACCGCTCAAATCCAGCGACTGGGCATCTATGTTGTCCGACACACTTTCTGCCGGGTAGCAGTCCTCATTGTGTTCATGGTTACAGGGGGTTCCCTCTGTACCTTCGGTGTAGCCGCAGTCGGCGGTGTGCTCAGGGTGATGCTCACACAGACCTGCGGCAACTGTTGGGGTTTCCACCGCCAATACATTCAGCGGCAGGGTGGAAAATACCATCGCTGCTGCCAATACAAAAGCGGCAATTCGTTTTCGTTGCTTCATCTTTATCCTCCTATTTCTTGCGTTTATCTATTAATCATTTAATAGATTTCTAATTATCTCTTTAGATGTTCTTATATGCCGGTATAGCCCGTCATTCCGGGCTTTTCCGGCACTTTTCATATCGGAAGAACCTCACAAATCTTTTTATTACCCCTCATGTTTTCGCTCTCAAAAGTAGTAAAAGCAGTAGTAAATTCTGCGTACTACTTATGCCGCCTTGGTTTCCTCGGCGCTTTCCGCCGTAGCCTCCGGCTTGGCCTCTGCGGTGGTTTTTGCCTTGGCTTGCAGCCGTTCCATTTCCTCCTGTGCGGAATGGAAAGTAGCGTGGGCGTAATAGTTCAGCGTCATTACAATGTTGGCGTGTCCCATGATGTACTGCAACGCCTTGGGGTTCATGCCCGCGTTTGCCATTCTGGTACAGAATGTATGTCGCATGGTGTGCGGCGTCATCACATCGGGCAGCGGCTCCTTGTGGCACTTGTTGTACTTCTTGGCAAGGCACTTGAACATGGCGTCATAGTTGACGTGTAGCACTACAATACATATTGGACAAAAGAATAAAAAGATATGAGGAATAGGG
>ERZ1673697.1621-NODE-1621-length-24343-cov-4.472579_pt1 | contig 24343 bp, 20 predicted proteins | sample MGYA00580227_ERZ1673697 | MGnify/ENA primary metagenome ERZ1673697 (study PRJEB41218, sample SAMN15661759) | gut metagenome | host: Homo sapiens | place: Canada: London | collected 2015-08-20/2019-03-30 | study: EMG produced TPA metagenomics assembly of...
ATAAAGATTTAAATCACTAGACACTATTTTTTCAAAAGCTCTTTTTATCTTTGCTTCTAATATTCCCAGAGAAAAAGGTTTTGTTAAATAGTCGTCTGCCCCTAAATTTATAGCAGAAATTATATATGCCTCAAGATCTATAGCAGATAAAACTATAATGGGAATTGCTGAAGATTGTCTAGTATATTTTATTATTTCAAGCCCATCTCCATCCGGCAAATTCATGTCAAGTAAAAGTAAGTCAGCTTTATCAATAAAGTTTTTTGCTTCACTAATTGTGCTTACAGATAAAACCTCATAATCTTTATTTAAAGCTATAGAAAGTCCTTTATTTAAATTTTTATCATCTTCAATTATTAAAATTTTTTTCATAGTTTTCTACCGCCATTAATTAAACTCCATAATTACAAATATAGTATCGAATTCTTATGTAAGTTTTCACTTGTTTCTAAATTCCAATACATCCGATATATCACATTTAAAATACTTACAAATTCTACCAAGTATTTCCATACTAACATTTTCATTTCGTCCCATTTTAGCAATTGTTTGATGAGTTATTTTATGACATTTTGTTATTTAACTTTGTATAGTCATTCTATATATCATTATAACACATTTTACAAATTAATCATTATATATTTCTTAAGAGGGATTTATGGTCGCGATTTTTTATGTTTATAATTCTTAAAAAATTTTAAACGCTTTATTCAATTTCTTCATCATCTATTGGCTCAATCTTGTCAAAGTCTATATTAATATCTGGAAATTTATGCTCTTTCGTGTTATAATATAGATACTTATAAGCGAGGTGAATCATATGCAGCTTGATATATTCAAGGAGCCGCTTCAATACGAGGCGAATGCATCCGAGAAAAAGCTTGATGCGTTTAAACAATTTCATACGAAATATGCGTCGGACTGGATTAGGCTTGACTACTTAAGCGAGGCCTTCATTAGTGACGTAAAAACACAAGCTGAGCGCATTCGCAAGGACTTTGACGCTCTTGTCGTTATCGGCATCGGTGGATCATTTATCGGGGCTAAGGCTTTCATCGACGCTTTAGGAAGTGATTTTCCTATATATTTTACGGGCAATATGCTTGACAGCGGCTGCATCACAAAGCTTCTTCACGAACTTCAGGACAAGCGCTACGCCATAAACGTGATAAGTAAGTCGGGAACTACGATGGAGACGAAACTTGTCTTCGAAATCTTCCTTGACGATATGAAGAAGAAGGGCATTGACCTTGCAAATGGGGTTATAGTGACTAGCTCGGAAGCAAGTAAATTAGCAAAGAAAGCTCTAGTACATAAGATGAAAACTTTTTCTATACCCGAAGATATTGGCGGACGCTACAGCGTTTTCACTGCAGTTGGCCTCTTGCCAATGGCTATCGCGGGGCTTGATATAGATAGACTCGTTTTGGGTATTAAAAATGCTAAGGAAGAGTATTTTGATAATAGTGGCAGTGCTAATACGGCTCTTGATTACGCTTACTACAGACACGTGGCAGGAGACACTTACGCGCTTGAGTTTATCAGCATTTACGAGGAACGGCTCGCGTCATTTACTGAGTGGATTAAGCAGCTTCTTTGCGAATCGCTTGCCAAGGACGGCAAGGGACTGATAGTCTCAAATCTTAGATACACTCAGGATTTGCACTCTATGGGTCAGCTCTTGCAAGAGGGCAGGCGCAATATAATCGAGACACATATATTTGCGGAGCAGCTCATAAGTCAAGACGAGGCTATAAACAATTTAAATAAGATAAATGAAATTGCCTTCAAAGCGACTGTTAAAGCGCATCACATGGGCGGCGTGCCGACTTGCGTAATTAAATTAAATGAGATAAATGAGGAGAGCCTTGCAAAGCTTGCCATCTTCTACATGGCGGCCTGCATCTACAACGCAGCTATGGACATGCTTGAGCCGTATGGTCAGCCGGGCGTTGAAGTTTACAAGGAAAAAATTAGAAATATATTAGAGGAGGGATAAGATGTTAGCAAAAGTTTTAAAAGAAGAAGGCTTACTAAAAAGCATAAACGGAGTAAATTTCGTTCACAAAATTTTGAAGAAGGGCGATACTATTGAAAAACACAATCATCCTGATAAGGAGATAGTTTTCGCTGTAATGAAGGGTTCTTTCGAAATCACCATTGGCGAAGTGGAAAAGCATGTCGTTAAGGCGGGCGAAGCGCTTAACTTCGATGGCGCTAATACCATAAGCGCAGTGGCGATGGATGACAGTGAAAGCCTTGTAGTCTTAGTAAATAAAGAATAAGATGAATAATAAATTCCCAGATAATATTGATTTAAAGAAGATACCACTTTTTTCATACTTTTCCGATGATGAGCTGATGGAGATTAAAAAAGGCCTCAAGCTCGAGACTTTTAAGCGTGGCGACGCTATATTCTCATCAGGCGACAGCGCAGACAGGATGTTTATCGTCTACGAAGGCTTTATGAAGATATCGATGTACCTTTCGGATGGCAGGGAGCAAATCCTCTACATCTACAAAAAGGACGACTTCGTTGGCGGCTTCAACATACTTTATCAAGACAAGTACGTCTACAACGCAGCTGCCACAACGAATGCGAAGATCATAGTCATAAATAAATACGATTTCGAAAATATCATGCTTAAGAACCGCGACTTCGTTTTGAAGGTTTTGGAAGAAGCCTACTACAGAATCAGAAAGTCAGAAGAGCTCATCGACAGGCTCTCAGTCATTAACGCGGACATGAAAGTCGCTAAGGCCCTTATTAACCTTATAAAAATATCGGGCTCGATCAATGACGGCGTCATCACGGTCGATCTTAAGATCAATCGCGAGGAGATGGGCTCCTTCACGGGACTTACGCGCGAGACTATATCGAGAAAGCTCAGCCAATTCCAAGACGAAGGCATCATCACGCTCGAACGCAGCAAGATTATTATTAACGATATTAAAAAACTTTCAGACAAAACTATATGATGAACTTGGACAAAGGCGCGCAAAATCAGCTCTTTGTCCATTTTAGATACATAGGAGATTTTATATGCTATTTAACTCAGCTGGCTACATTGTGTTCTTCACAATCGTTTGCCTAGTTTATTTCATACTACCAAAGAAGCTTAAGAGAGTCTTTTTGCTCTTGGCAAGCTATTTCTTTTATTCGTGCTGGAACCTTAAGTACTCTCTCTTAATGCTATTTAGCACAGTTGCGACTTACTTGACAGCCATCGCCATGGACATGGTGGGAGCGAAAAAAAAGAAAAAGCTCTATCTCGGACTTTGCTTCTTTGTCAATTTGGCGATACTCTTCGTCTTTAAATACTACAGTTTTACAGTTAATTTTATAAATAAAATACTTGGCATAGCGGCTTTAAGTATTGACATGCCTGTCATAGACGTTTTGCTTCCAGTCGGCATATCGTTTTACACATTTCAAGCGCTTGGCTACATCGTCGACGTTTACAGAAGCGAGATCAAGGCTGAGAGGAACTTTATTAATTACGCTCTCTTCGTTTCTTTCTTCCCGCAATTGGTCGCTGGACCGATAGAGAGGTCAAAAAATCTTTTAACTCAGATCGATAATTTAGGCCACAGACGTTATGAAAATTTATCGAAAGGGCTTCTTTACATACTTTGGGGCTTTTTCCTAAAGCTAGTCATTGCAGATAGGGCAGCGATCTACGTAAACCAAGTCTTTGACAGCTACCAAGGCTACTCATACATCTTTTTGTGCTATGCGGCCTTATTATTCGCCGTGCAAATATATTGCGATTTTTATTCATATTCCATCATTGCAAAGGGCTCGGCAAAGGTCTTGGGCTACGATCTTATGGACAATTTTAGAGCGCCATACCTTTCAAAATCAATCACAGAATTTTGGAGACGCTGGCACATTTCGCTATCTACCTGGTTTAAGGACTACCTTTACATCCCTTTGGGCGGAAACAGGAAGGGCGCTTTTAGAAAGCACTTAAATGTACTCATAGTCTTTTTGGTGAGCGGCCTATGGCACGGAGCGAACTACACCTTCGTTCTTTGGGGCCTTATTCATGGCATTTTCAATATCTTGGAAGATAGTTTTAAAGGCATCACAAAGGGTATCAGAGATAATTTTATCTATAAAAATATCCGCCGCTTGATTACTTTTGTCGTTGCAGTTTTGAGCTTTGTCATCTTTAGAAGCAAAAATATTGGCGCGGCAAAAGGCTATTTACTTGGCATACTTAAGAGGCAAGCAGGGAGCTTGGATGCGTCTATCGCTTTTCCTTACGAAGATACAGTCATTTTACTCATCGCCATCGCCATACTCGTGGTAATCGATATATTTATTTACAATAAAGTGAAACTTGCGGACAATATCGAGAGAAGAAGCCTGATTGTAAGATGGCCGATATATATATTTTTATTGATAGCGACATTGATTTTCGGGATTTACGGACCGGGCTACAGCGAAGCGCAGTTCATTTACTTCCAGTTCTAAAGGGTGAGAGAGATGAAATACATTAAGAGAATTTTAAAAATCGCGGGCTTTGTCATCATACTGAGCCTTGTGCTTGCAAAATTAAATATCATCTTCATCAGAAAATCTGACGTGAAGCCTTGGGACATGATTAACAAGATTGCCGGCTACTTCAATGAGGATAAGCCTTACGACGTCATCTTCTTTGGCACGTCGCACGCGTATTGCTCCTTTGATACAGAGGATTTGGCGGAGCATGGAATTACTTCATATATACTAGCGAGCCAAAAGCAGCCACTTGAGGCGACTTACTATTACATCAAAGAAGCGATTAAGAGGTCAAAGCCAAAGGCCATCTACGTCGACGTACTCGATGCCTTGGCGATGAATGAGATAGATGAGGGCAGCGTCCACACTTACACCGACTACTTCCCCATGGGCATAAATAAGGCGCTGATGATTAAGGATAGCCTTCCTCCTGAGGAATGGGCGGAGAATGTGATGCCGCTAATCAAGTACCACACAAGATGGAGATCGCTTGAAGAGAAGGATTACAAGGCCAAGTGGAAGGACTATCACGACGATTTGAATGGTTTTGTGAAGCTCGAACGTCAGAGCAAAGAATTTGTGAAAAATCCTGAGCTAAGTAAGGAAAACCTTGATAATATCGCAAAAGCGCACGATAAGGACTTTAGAGAGAAAAAGTACGCCGCGCTTAAGAGGATAAATGATCTTGCTAAGAAAAATGGCGTTGAGGTGCACTTCATAAAGACGCCTATTTACACAAAGGACGTCTACGATGAGAACATTGCTGCACTTGAAGAGTATTTGAATAGTATAGGCGCTGACTTTATAGATTTTACTAAGGCGATGGATGAGGAGCTGGGCTTTGATGATTACTATGATGCGTCGCATTTGAATAGTGAGGGAGCAGGGAAATTTACTGGATATTTTATTAGTAATGTGCTGAATAAATAAAATTTTGATTAAATATTTTGATTAAAGACAAGAAAATAGGAGGTTTTATCTATGTGGTTAGTATTTGGGGTCATGGCAGTAATATTTGCCATATTAAATTTAGTTTTTGCATTTAAAGGAAAAGAGGCAAAATATTTTAGGTTTATAAGTATGGCCCTTACCATATTAACAGTGTGGAAGGTCTATGACGACGACATCACTCGCTTCTTTATGAAGGATTTTGCTACGCTTGAGGATATATCTGGGACAATGACAAAGACCTTATTCGCTTGCTCAGCTGGCTCCATCGTTATCAACAGCATTACCTTATTTAAAGAAAAGAAATAATTTGGGTAAATATATATAGAGGCGAAAACTATGGACAAGGAAAAAGAAATAAAAGAGCCAAAGGCTGCAGCAGTCGAAGTTTTGCTAAGAATTGACGAGGCAGTTAAGTCACTTAATGATGCGTCAAAAATGAGTGCTTGGGATATGTTTGGTGGCGGTTCTTTCTTTAGCGTGATTAAGAGAGAACATATACAAGAGGCAAACCTTAGCATAAAAGAGGCGAGCATCTACTTAAAATGTCTTAACGAAGAACTTGATGACATTGGCATGAAGCTTCCAAAAGAGATTAGCGACACTATGAGTGATAATGTAATGGATATATACTTTGATAACATTTTCACGGACATAAGAGTAGCTGGAGAGATTAAGGAAAAGCTCGATGAATTAAAGAGCTTTAGAACAAGCATAGAAAATTTAATAATGAAGCTTGATAAGGAGCTTGATCAAATAAAAGAATGCTAGAGATGTCTCTAGCATTTTTCATTACTTATCAAGTTTTTCAAACAAGGCATCAATCGAGTCAAAGACGGGTCTCTCACCACTATCTATGCTTGCCTTTATCTCTTCAACTGAGGCTTTTAGCTCATCAATCACATTCTTTGGGTAGACTTCAAGTGGGATCAAAACTATTCTACCACTTTCCTCGATAATTTCAAATTTATCTCCTTGACTTAAATTCATCAAACTCACTATTTCCTTAGGTATAGTTACTTGCGACTTAGCTTTTAACTCAACTAACATTGCCTTACCTCCTTAGTTAGAATTTCTTACTTTCTGATTATATTATAACTTTTTACAAAGCCTCTGTCAATACATATTTATTGACAATAATCCTTCATTAGTTATATAATATTCATGGTGATATGATGTATATATGTAATTTATGTCCGCGCAAGTGCGGCATCGATAGAGACGAAAAACTTGGCATTTGCAAAATGAAGAATGAACTTGCCGTTTCAAAGGCATCTGTTCATGTCTTTGAAGAGCCTGTCATCTCGGGTACACGTGGCTCGGGGACTATATTTTTCGCGGGATGCAATCTATCTTGCGTCTTCTGCCAAAATTATGAAATTTCTCAAAATAGGGACGCTCTCTTCAAGTACATAAGCAAAGAAAGGCTCGTGGAGATCTTTTTCGAGCTCAAAGCAAAGGGCGTTCACAACATCAATTTGGTTTCGCCAATGCACTTTTCTCATCTTATCAAGGACGCCATCATTATGGCGAAGGACAAGGGCTTCGACCTGCCATTTGTCTACAACACAAACAGCTACGAGCTCAAAGAGGCTATCAAAAATCTTGATGGTCTCATCGACATCTACCTAGCTGACTTCAAGTACTTTTCAGATAGCTACGCCAATGAATTTTCACACGCGCCTCATTACAGAGAGTACGCGCTTGAAGCCATTGACGAGATGCATAGACAAGTCCCTGAGGTAATTGTAGAGGACGGGATAATGAAGAAGGGCGTCATTATACGTCTACTTTTGCTACCAAATTTATATTTTGATGCGAAAAAGATAGTTCGCTTGCTTTATGGTAAATATGGCGATAGCGTGATATTTTCACTCATGAATCAATATCAACCTATGCATAAGGCGAAGGATTATAAGAAGATTAATAGGACTGTAAGCGACTTAGAATACGATAGCTTCATCGATTATGCAGCTGACCTTGGCATAACAAATGCCTTTATTCAAGATAAGCAAGATGGCAAGAACTACACGCCAAGCTTTGATTTGGAGGGGGTTTAATGTTTTTTTCTGATAAGGAGCTTAGAGAAATACTTCTTAGCGAGGATCAAGACTTTTTAGAAGAGCTTTACAGTAATGCGCGCGAAACGGCCAAAGCCACTTTCTCGAACAAGATTTACATAAGGGCTTTGATAGAGTTTTCCAACTATTGCAAAGAGGGCTGCTACTACTGCGGCATAAACAGAAATAAATCTTCTGTTCACAGATTTCGCTTGAGTAAAGAAGAAATTTATTCTGCGGCAGAGACGGCTTATGAAGCGGGTTTTAGGACCTTCGTCTTACAAGGCGGTGAGGATACTCACTTCACCGACGAGGCCTTCGCTGAAATTATTTCTTATTTAAAGAAAAATTATGATGCTGCCATCACTTTGTCCTTAGGCGTTAGGAGCTACGAGGCTTATAAGCTCTTTAAAGATGCTGGGGCAGATAGATTTTTACTAAGGCACGAAACGGCAGATAGAGAGATATTTCAAAAGCTACATCCTTGGGATCAAAGTCTAGAGAAGAGACTAAAGGCCATCTACGACTTAAAAGAGCTTGGCTACCAAGTCGGAACTGGTTTTATGGTGGCTGCACCATTCACAAATCATGAAAGTCATATAAAGGACATAAAATTAATTAGAGAGATAGATCCCGCCATGATAGGCATAGGGCCCTTCATCCCGTCGAAAGGAACGCGCTTTGAAAGCTATCCAGCGGGAACTGTGGAGCTGACGCGAAAGCTGCTCGCAATACTAAGAATCGAACACCCGAAAGCCTTGATACCATCAACGACTGCGCTAAACACCATAAGCGAGACGGGTAGGATAAAAGGCATCTTATCGGGCGCAAACGTCATCATGCCAAACGTATCGCCGAAATTTGCACGCGATAACTATAATCTTTATGACGGCAAGAAGGCATCAGGACTTGAGGCGATTGAAGGCGTTCGCGAACTGAACGAATATTTGAAAGAATTTGGCTACGAGATTGAATTTACGAGAGGAGACTACAATGTATAAATACGATGTAAAATCAGAAAAAGCAGATGAATTTATAAATCACGAGGAGATACTCGCTTCGCTTGAATATGGAAGAAGCAATAAACACAACAGAGAGCTGATTAAGGCCGCGATTGAGAAGGCGAAGGAAGTTAAGGGACTTTCGCATAGAGAGGCCTTTCTCTTGTTATCGTCTGAAGAAGAGGACTTAAACGAAGAAGTTTACAAGCTTGCGAACGATATTAAGCGTAAATTTTATGGCAATAGGATAGTTCTCTTCGCGCCGCTATATCTTTCAAACTACTGTGTTAATGGCTGTGTATACTGCCCATATCACCTAAAGAACAAAACTATTCACAGAAGAAAATTGACTCAAGAAGAGATTAAAAATGAAGTCATCGCTCTTCAAGACATGGGTCACAAGAGACTTGCACTTGAAACTGGCGAAGACCCTGTCAATAACCCGATTGAGTATATACTTGAATCGATCAAGACCATCTACTCAGTTCATCATAAGTCTGGTGACATAAGAAGGGTCAATGTTAATATAGCTGCGACAAGTATTGAAAATTACAAAAAATTAAAGGATGTCGGCATAGGAACATATATTTTGTTCCAAGAGACATATCATAGAAAAAATTACGAAGCGCTTCATCCAACAGGACCAAAGCATGACTACGCTTATCACACAGAGGCTATGGACAGGGCGCAATTGGGCGGCATCGACGATGTCGGCTGCGGCGTTTTATTCGGGCTAAATAACTACGAATACGACTTCGTGGGTCTATTGATGCACGCAGAACACCTTGAAGCGCGCTTCGGCGTTGGCCCGCACACTATTAGCGTGCCAAGAATCAGACCAGCGGACGACATAGACCCAGAGACTTTTGAAAACGCAATTAGTGATGATATATTTAAGAAAATAGTTGCCTGCATCAGAGTTTCTGTGCCATATACAGGCATGATTATATCGACAAGAGAGTCCGTTGAGACAAGAGCTAAGGTCATAGACTTCGGCATCAGTCAAATCAGTGGCGGCTCGAAGACATCAGTTGGCGGCTACGCTACAGAGGAAGTCGCTGCAGCAGCCGATACAGAGCAGTTCTTTACATCTGACCAAAGAACGCTTGACGAGGTCGTTTCATGGCTAATGGATACAGGCCATATCCCGTCATTCTGCACAGCTTGCTACAGAGCAGGCAGAACAGGCGATAGATTCATGAGCCTTGTTAAAGCTGGACAAATAGGCAATATCTGTCAACCAAACGCACTTATGACACTTAAAGAATATCTTATGGATTATGCATCGCCTGAGACAAGAAAAAAAGGCGAAGCGCTTATTGAAAAAGAGATAGAAAATATTTCGCGTGACGACATCAAAGAGTTAGTCAGAGAAAATCTTAAGAAAATCGAAGAAGGCGAGAGAGACTTCAGACTATGATGGCGCGTTCCTTACAAAAGCACGTTGTCATCGCAGGCAGAGTAAACGCAGGCAAGTCAACGCTTTTTAATTCCATCATGGGCTCCGATGCGGCGATAGTCTCGGAAGAGCGCGGTACTACGACAGATGCAGTTCGTAAATCCATCGAAGTGCCGGGACTTGGACCAGTCGTCTTCATTGATACAGCAGGCATTGACGACGATACAGCTCTTTCAGAAGAGAGGCTAAAAAAGACACGCGCCGAATTTAACAAGGCAGACGCTTTTATTTATACCCTTGATAATGGTGATGAGGCCATTTTATCAAAGCTAGCAAAGTACAATAAGCCCGTCATTAAGGTCATTATGGCGATTGATAGAGACCTGAGCTATGACTATGGCGATGCAATCGTTTATAGAGATGACTCCTCGCGAGAAGAAATATTTACCGCACTTAAAAAAGTTTTAGATACAAAAGAAGAGTCCTTATTAGCTGGCCTTGTAGATAGCGGAGCAACCATAGTCATGGTTATGCCACAAGATGCAGCAGCGCCAAAGGGTAGACTGATTAAAGCGCAGGTAGAAGCGATAAGAGAAGCGCTTGACAAGGGCATGACAAGCATAGTCGTGGGCGATGAAAGGCTTGAAGAAGTGAGAGATAGATTCACTGGCATTGACCTTGTGATCTGCGACTCACGAGTTTTTAAGAAGGTCTACGACGTTTTTGGAAAGATAACAAAAGTGACTTCCTTCTCAGTACTTTTTTCAAAGATGAAGGGCGATATAGATTACTTTATCGAGTCCGCGAAGAAATTTGATGATTTTAAAGGCGACGAGAAGATTTTAATAGCCGAGGCTTGTACGCATCCCCCTATTAACGAGGACATAGGTACAGTCAAAATACCCGCCATGCTTAAAAAACGCTTCGGCGATGGTTTGAAATTTACATTTACAAGAGCAGATGACTTTGAAAATATTGAGGGTTACGACATGATTATACATTGCGGGGCGTGCATGTTTAATAGAACCCTTGTTCTTAATCGCGTTATGAAGGCTAAAGAGATGGGTGTGCCGATGACGAATTATGGAGTGACGATTGCATATTTAAACGACATATTAGATAAAATAGAATATTAATTAATGATGGATACAATTAATTTTGTATCCATTTTTTATCGAGACTAATTAGTGAGAAAAGTGATTTTCACGAGCGCAGCATTCGGAGAAAACTGTCTTAATTTCTTGGCGCAACGAACCGACCGTGGGCTCATCTAGCTGAGCGAAGCGAACGGATATGAGACCACAGGTGAGTAAGCTTAGAAATTATCAGTTTTCGTAGACCAGCAAGCGAAGGAAAGCACTTTTCGATGTGCAATGCTGTGGCTTTTAATCAAGGGCTCGTTCGAATGCAAATCGTTTAACAAGCCTTAGGCGCCGTTCGAATGCGAATCATTTGAATGCGAATACTTTGACAAGCGTAATAAAAAGTAGTATAATAGTCTCATTGGCAAGACGAGGTGATACAATGAAAAAATATTCTCTAGTTAAAAAATACATTCAGCCATACATATTTATTTATTTTTTAGCATTTTTATTTGAAATCATGTCGAGCGCACTGCAAATGCTTATACCTATACTTCTTGGAACGACTATTGACAGCATTATAGGCAGTGAAGTGCCGACTAACAAGATCATGATAGGCTTCATAAACTTTTTAGGTGGCAGAGACTTAGTGAGGGAGCGCCTTGGCATCATCGCCGCGGCTTTCATCGCTATTAGTTTTATGATAGCTCTGTTTAACTTTTTAAGGCCATACATGAGTGGCAAGGCGACTTACGCCATTAGCAAGGGCATTCGTGACAATATTTACGCGAAGATTTCGTCCCTAAGCCTTAAGGACATGGCGTCAATCACAACTGGCGATATGCTTCAAAGAGCGTCGAGCGACATTACAAAGTTCGAAATCCTTGTCTCGACGACTATGATGGCGCTTGTGGGCAATATTTCATATATACTTATATCTTTATTCACGCTATTTACAATCAATGCGAAGCTTGCGCTTGTGTCCATAGCCTTGATGCCGATACTTTTCATCGGGACTTACATCTTCGACAAAAATGTGGTCAAGGTCTTCGACGAGTTCGAAAAATCAGAGGCGAGACTGACTACGACTGTGCAAGAAAACCTTTCTTCCTACAAAGTCGTTAGAGCCTTTTTCAAGCAAAAGCACGAGATAGAGAAATTTGAAGAGGCCAACATGGACCTTGCGAATAAGGACTTTAAAATTATGAAGTACTTTGCCTTTTTCTGGTCAATATCTGGCTCGATTTGCTTTTTGCAAATAGGCCTTATAGCAATATTTGGTGTACTAATGCATCGCAGTGGAGCTGTATCTGTTGGTGAGTTCACAGCAGTTTTTGCCGTTGCCTTGAATATGGTTTGGGTTGTCCTTGGTACTGGTAGGATGCTTTCGAGATTTACGAGAGTTACTGTTGCTATCAAGCGTTTTGACGAAGTTTTGGAAATGGACTCTGAAGACCTTGACAAGGGCATCAAAGACATGGAAATTAAGGGAGCTATTGATTTTGATAAGGTTTCTTTCACTTATGACGATGCACATGATGCGATTAAAGATTTATCATTTAAGATTGACGCGGGCAAAACCCTTGGCGTCCTTGGCCTAACTGGCTCGGGCAAATCGACTTTGGTTTCACTTATACCAAGGCTTATGGAATACGATGGATCCATCAAGATTGATGGTGTTGAGTTAAATACTATTGCCAAGCGCAAGATAAGGGAAAATACTTCGATCGTTTTACAAGAGCCATATCTATTTAACAAGACTATAAAAGAGAATATTGCATATAGACAGCCTGATGCGAGTGATGAGGCCATCATCAAGGCGGCTAAAATCGCTGACATTCACGATGACATCATGAATTTTCCGGATGGCTACGATACAATCGTCGGAGAAAAGGGCGTGAGCCTATCGGGTGGACAAAAGCAAAGGCTTGCAATTGCAAGGACTATACTCGTTCACACGCCTATAATTATCTTTGACGATGCACTATCGGCGGTTGATACGCAAACTGACATCAACATAAGAACGGCGCTTAGTCAAAACGAAAAATCTCAAACAAAGATCATCATTTCGCACAGAATTTCAACGCTTATGAACGCTGACAAGATCATCGTCATGAAGAATGGCAAGAAAATCCAAGAGGGCACTCACGATGAGTTAATTTTGGAAGACGGCCTTTACAAGACTATATACGGCATACAAAACATCGAGGTGGACTAGATGAAGATTACATTATTTAATTTAGTTAAAAAATTTAAGAAAGAAGCCGCTCTCGTTGTAATTATCAACGTTCTTAATGCAGTGCTACTTGCTTTGTGGCCGTTATTTACAAAGTATATTATTGATAATTATATCTATAGAAATGATGTAGAAGGTTTTCCAAAGCTTATTGCATATATGCTTTTTTTCATTGTAGCAATGGCAGGGATTGGGCTGTTCGTTACTTTTATGGCGGGTATATTTGAAAAGAAAATCATACTTTACTTAAGAAGCGAAACGTTTTTGAAGGCTCAAAAGCTTTCTGCTAAGTACATGGACTCGCATCAAGTTGGCTGGATGGTCTCAAGGCTTGTTCACGACACGATGTCAATCAAAGAAGCGGTCGCTTGGGACCTCTTTGATATGGCGGATGGTATCTCAAGGCTTTTCGCTATACTTATCACTATGCTTATGCTTAACGTAAGGCTTACGCTATACGTTCTAGCAAGTGTGCCATTCATAGCCATCTTCACCTACATCTTCCAAAATAAGATGATGAAGGCGCAAAAGGATATCAAGGCAGCATCGTCTGACCTTACAAGCAAGCTAAATGAAGACATACAAGGACAAAAGACTATAAAGACCTTGCTTAGAGAGAAGGAAAATCTTGAAGAGTTTAAGGAAATATCCGCAAGGTACGAGAGACGCAGCAAGCACTCAGTTACACTTCAAAGTCTATATATCCCGTCATTAACATTCTTAGGCTCAATCGCTACAGCTTTTATTCTTAAAGATGGTGGTGTAGCAGCCATGGCCGGCACATTGACCATAGGTACGCTATTTGCCATGGTACAGTACTCGAGCGAGATTTACGAGCCTATTAGGCAAGTTGCCTCCGTTTTGAAGGAGCTTATATCGATGCAAGCCTCAATTGATAGGGTCAACAGCATCTTAGAAGCGGACATCGATGTCTACGACACAAAAGAGATAGAAGCCATCTACGGCGATGCACTTGATGCGCCTACTAAAGAGCTTCCTCAGATGAAGGGCGAGATTGAGTTTAAGGACGTGTACTTTGCTTACAAAGACGATGATTATATATTAAAGGACTTTTCTTTGAAAATAGCTGCGGGTGAGAGGATTGCCTTAGTTGGCGAAACAGGCGGAGGTAAGTCGACCATCATTAACATAGCATCAAGATTCTATGAACCAACAAAGGGCAAGGTCTACATCGATGGCATTGATTACAAAGAGATGCCGCTTAAGTGGGTGCAAATGAATTTGGGCTATGTTTTGCAAACGCCTTACCTATTTAGCGGAAGTATACGCGACAACATTTTATATGGCAGGGACGATGCGACAGAAGAGGATATGCTGAGAGCAGCCGAAGTGGTTGGCCTAGATGAGCTAGTTAAGTCCTTCAAAGACGGATACGACACAGAAGTCGGCGAAGGCGGAGGAAAGCTTTCACAAGGCGAGAAGCAATTAGTGAGCTTCGCAAGAGCCTTGATCAAGGACCCGGCCATATTGATACTAGATGAGGCGACATCATCAGTTGATACCTACCAAGAAAAGAGGATACAGGACGCAATCGAAAAACTTCTTGAAGGAAGAACCTCAATCACCGTTGCTCATAGATTATCGACTATAGTTACGAGCGATAGGATACTCTATATACATCAAGGACGTATAGCTGAGATGGGTACGCATAGGGAATTGATTGAGAAAAAGGGAATGTATTATAATTTATACCGCAACCAATATATTGAAAATCAATTAGATCAAATTTAATTTTAAATGCAGTTACTTATAAGTAGTAGCTGCATTTTTTCAATTATATACGCAGTGGCAAGGCCATTGTCATAGTAAAAAGCTAAAGAAATAATTTACTTACTCACACTGAAAGCACTATAGCAAAAAGATTTAATAAATCAAGTAAATATGATTGCAATAAAAGTTAATATATTGTATAATAAAATTGTAGAAATATTATTTTAAGGAGGACTTATTATGGAAGGGAGAAGAAGACCTAAAAAGTCATTATTAATGTACGACAAAGTGCTATTTTTCAGTGCACTTATACTACTAGCATTTACTTTGATTTATGCTCTAGACTACATTATAAGCGGAGCTGTAATCGGTAACTCAGACAGTTTTGACACTGTAGGTAAAGTTGTATCTTTGTCGAAGAGACTAAACATTTACTTTATCTTCATTGTTATAAGCTTTGTAACAACTACACTTGCTCTTATTTACACAATACTTTTAAGAAGCGGCAAGAGAAGAAATGTTAAGACACTTGACAATGTTATGATCGGTTTTGGACTACTATTTACTTTCATAGACTTCTTTGCAATGATGAAGTTTAGAAAGATGCTAAAGATGATCGCTAAATCGATGGACTCTTTAGGAGGTATGTTAGGACTTGGAATGTCAAGTGACTTTGATCCTAATTATACACCTGTATTTGGCCTTATAATTGGTATTTTAGCTCTAATCACACTAATTATAGGCTGCGTGCTTCTATACAAGAAGATTTACAAGAGAGTTAGACCAAAAGACTTATCAAGACAAATAAACGCAGTTGGTAGAGGCGTTTCAGGCGCAGCAAACGCTGTTAAAGAAACTGCTCAAAACGCAGCTGAAGACTTAAGAAACCCTGACAATGTTGCTGACTACGATACAAGAAGACCAGCTCCAAGGGAATACGTTGACGACGACTACGGCGTATTTGATGAACCGCAAAGACCAGCGCCAAGAAGACCTAGACCACAAAACAACGCTGATTACGATGACTACTACGATGAAAGACCTGCTAGGCCACAAAGACCAGCTAGACCACAAGCACCAAGAAGACCAGCTAGACCAGACGCACCACAAAGACCAGCTAGACCAGACGCACCACAAAGACCAGCTAGACCAGACGCACCACAAAGACCAGAAGCACCTAGAAGATCTAGACCACAAAACGACGACTACGATCAAGGTAATGAATATGACGAATAAAGATAATAACAGAGAGTACAGAGAAAACAGAGGTCCGAGAAAAGCGCCTCAAGACGATTATAACGAATACAACGAGTATAACGATTATAACGAGTATAACGACAATAATTACGACGATAATTATGACGATAGCTATGACGATAACTATGACGATGGCTATGACAATGACGACAGCTATGATGATGGCTATGACAATGACGACAGCTATGATAATGGCTATGATGATAATTACGATGATAATTATGATGATGGCTACGATGATGGCTACGACGACGGCTATGGCCCAGCTTACAGAGCAAAACCTGCAAACACAAAGCCTATAATCATAGGAGTTATTGCTGCAATCCTTTTAGTGCTAGCTATTATCTTCGTTCCGAAGATTATCTACGCATTAAAACCAGATGCAGTTATCAGCACTAAGGACATGGACATAATTATTGATGTCAAGGGCTTCGACGGCCACGCAGTTGCGAGCGGCTCACTCACTGGCATGCCTGAGATTACTGACACAAAGCTTAAAGACAAAAATTACGAAATTCTTGACAGCATAACATATGGCGACATTGAATTTGACAAAAACGAAGGCCTTAAGAACGGCGACAAGATCGTAGCTAAAGTTAAGCTTGTTTCTGAAAAGTTCAAGCTAAAATTTGACAGCGACACTATTGAAAAGGAAATGACAGTTGAAGGACTTGCAGAACTTGTTAATAGTTTTGCTGAGCTACCAGACGATTTCACTGACAGACTTGACAAGAGAGCCAACAAGAGCATCTACGACTCACTATATAAGCCAGATGGACTTAAGATAGAAAGACTTGCTCTAATGGAAAAGCCAATGGACGAAGCAGAGATCTACGAAGTAAGCAACTCATATGAAGCAAAGTCAAGATACAGACTACTTGGCGTTTACAAGGCAAGCTTCAACGAAAGTGACTGGTGGAGCGGTACTAAGACTAGAAAGACTCAGTACTACATCATGGATAGCTACAATTTCCAAAAGGCAAACGGCAAGGTAATATCAGAGTTCTACTTCGATGGTTACTACAGTAACTATGACGAACTTGTTAATAACCTTGGCTTCAAAGGCTATCAGCTTTTAGATGAAAAGAAAGCCAAAGAAGAGCCAAAAGAAGAAAAAACTGACGATAAAGATGACGACGATGATAAAGAAGAAAAAGATGATGAAGATGATCAAGATGAAGCAAAAGAAGAAACAAACGACATCGGCAAAACATTCTACGTTAAAAACGAAGGCAATCTAAGAGAAGACTACTCATTAGACGCAGACGTTATCGTAAAGCTTTCAGACGGAGCAGAAGTAACAGTTAACGACGAAAGACATACAGATGACGGAAGAACTTGGTATTTAGTTGATGCAGTGGATATTGACGGAATGAGTTATTCAGGATGGATTAGTAGCCGAGTTTTAAAATAAATACAATATATATTTTCAAAGAGACCTTAATCGGTCTCTTTTTTGTAGAAAAAATAAAAATATTAAAAAAGTTAGTTGACGCTAACTAAAAATTGTGCTATTATATAGGCGAAAGGATATTTCAATATTTATTTAACAATATTGAAGTTAGGTGATTGTATGATAAAAATTTCTAATTTACACAAATTTTACGGCACAAAAGATAACAGAGCAGAGGTACTTAAAGGGATTGACCTTGAACTTGAAGATGGCAAGATTATCTGCGTCTTAGGTCCATCTGGCTCTGGCAAGTCAACTTTATTAAATATTTTAGGCGGGATTGAAACTATTGACGAAGGCGATGTAAGTGTATTTGATAAGGATCTTAAATCTATGTCAAAGAAGGCACTTGAAAATTACAGGCGCGAATACCTTGGTTTTGTTTTTCAATTCTATAATCTAATTAGCGACCTTAATCTTCTTGAGAATGTTCAAGTTGGCGAGTATCTATCGAAGGAGCCGCTTGATATAGACGAGCTTCTAAAGGACTTAGGACTTGATGAACACAAGTACAAGTACCCAAACGAAATTTCTGGTGGTCAAGCGCAAAGAGCATCCATTGCAAGAGCTATGATTAAGAGCCCGAAATTACTTATCTGCGATGAACCAACTGGAGCACTTGATTATGAGAGCGCAAAAGATGTTTTGTGTTTAATCGAAAAACTTAATCAAAAATATGGTGCAACAGTCATCATCGCGAGCCACAACACACAAATTGCCAAGATGAGCGACGTAATTTTGTCCTTGCATAACGGTAGCATCAAGAGCTTAGAGAGAAATACAGAGAAAATCTCTGCAAAGGAAGTGACTTGGTAGATGAGATGCCCTATTAATAAACGTATTTACAGGCAGTTTAAATACAAGCCTTTAAAAGCCATACCCATCTTGCTAGCACTTACTTTTATAGTTGTCTTCGCATCGTCATTCTTCATTTCACAAGAATCAGTTGAAAAGCTTTATAATAAGCAAATAATTAATGGAAAAGTTGAAGATGGCGAGTTTGAAGCAATTTATGCGCTTAGCGATGAGGCAAAAGATGAGATAAAAGATATTGGTGTAAAACTTTATGAAAATTATTATTTTGAATATGAAAAGGATGATGAAAGAGCCTAAAGAATTTTTAAAAATAGAAAAGATATAAACGAAGCACAAATTTTTGAAGGAAATTTACCAGAAAAATCAGATGAGATAAATATTTCAGCTTATTATGCAAGAAATAATAAAATAAATATTGGTGATGAAATCACTATACAAAATAAAAAATTTAAAGTGTCTTCACTAGCATCCTTCCCTGATTACTCCTCAGCACTTAGAAATAGAAATGACTTGACTATGGACACAGGTCACTTCGGCATAGCGACTATATCTGAAGAAGCCTTTGACGGTATGAAGGACGCTAAAGTGAAATATCTTTACTCTTATCACACAGATGAGGCTTTAAATAAAAAAGATGCGAGAGAAAAATTAAAAGATATAGTCAAGATAGTTAACAAGGATAATCTTGTGGTTGACGCTGTCACACGCTTTGACAACAAGTGCATCACCTACATTGCAGATGACATGAGTGGCGACGTACCTACAATGAGCATAGTTACAGCACTTCTCTTCATTGCAATCGCTTTCATTTCGAGCGCAGAAGTTAAATCCATCATCGAAGAAGAAGCGCCAATTATCGGAACTTTGCTTGCTTCAGGCTATAAAAAGAGAGAGCTTCTTTTAAATTACATGGCAATGCCACTATTCATAGTAATAATTGCGTCAATAGCGGGAAATGCGATAAGTTATCTTCGTGTGTATAAAATATATGCAAACGTTTATTATCAATCCTATGATTTACCAGTCTTTGAGCCATATATCACACTTCGCTCCTTCTTGATAACATCGATTATGCCACTAGTTTTGTATCTTGTGATTAACTACATCATCATAGCAAAGAGCCTTAAGATGAGGCCAGTCGATTTCTTGAGAAAAAACTTTAAAAAGGCAAAAACAAGAAGTAGATTTAAGCTAAAAAATATGAATTTTATAAATAAATTTAAATTAAGAGTTATATTTGCAAATAAATTTAGCTACGTTTCCTTGCTTTTTGGCGTTTTTATAGCAAATTTATTACTTATCTTTGGTGTTTCGGCCAAACCCATATTTACAAAATATGCTGATGATATGCAAAATCAGATGAAATACGCCCACACCTACATTGTCAAGAGCGATATGGATGATTTAGATGCGAGCAAGATAAGCTTAGTAAGCGTTGAACTAGTCGATAGAGATGATGAAAAAGTCCAAACTTATGGCATAGACGCTGATACAAAATATGATGAGATTGATGTAAAAAGCCTTAAAGCTGATCAAGTAGTTATCAGTCTCGGTCTTTCAAAGAGATTTAACTACGAAATAGGCGATAAAATTAAGATTAGAGAGCCATACAATACAGAAGAAAAATATCTTGTGGTCAAGGACATAGATAAGACCAATAATTATTTCCAAATTTTTACAAAAAGAGAGATTTTAAATAAAATTATCGAAAAAGATAGTGATTATTATAACGCTTATCTTAGCGATAAAGAGCTAAAAATTACTAAAGAAAATCTACTTACACATATAGACAGAAAAGAAATGTCAAGATTCATGAGACACTTTTTAGATTCATTCTCAGCAGTTTTCATCATGATTCAGCTCGTTGCCGTAGCATTCTTCTTTATATTGATACTCATGGTAACAGAGCTCATCATAGACAAAGCCAAACTCAATATGACCTATCTAAAAGTTTTTGGATATAAAGATAAAGAAGTCGCGAAATTTTATGTAAACACAAGCTTTGCCATGCTAATAATATTTCAAATAATACTAATTCCAATCCTAGATAAACTCGTTAAATATTTTTATTTTATAGCAATGCAAAAGTTTGACGCATATTTAGAAGTAACAGTACCAGTGAGAGTTTTTGTAACAAGCTATTTGATGACAGTTGTAGTTTTTATACTTTGTCAATGGATTGAGAGAAGGAAGATTAAAAGGATTGATATGGTGAAGGAGTTAAAAACTATAGCAGGATAATTTTGCGTTCGATTGGCTATGCACGCCTTATGCCAGAGTTTACAAAGAGACGGAACGAAGTGAACATAGCTTTGATTAAACTTACGGTCAAGCTTGCTTTGTCAGTCCTCTTCAAAAAAGAGATATAAAACACTTTTTTAATAAGACTGGCTATTAATCAAATAATTTAACACACGTATAAAAGCAAAGGACAGAGATTTTATTTTTCTCTGTCCTTCTTTTATGTTAAAATTTATATTTTTAAGAATTATTTATTCAAATAGCGCTTATATGTCATATCCATCGCCGTAGCTCCAAGTGGCGCGGTTATCAGTATCGCAAGTGCAGCGACGGATAATATTATCTTGCCGCTTTCAAGGCCCATTGCTAGTGGCACGGAGCCTATAGCCGCTTGCACTGTGGCTTTTGGTAGGTAGCTAAAGACTGTAAATAGCTTTTCCTTTTTATTAAGCCCAGTGCCTGCGAGTGCGATTAAGACGCCAATCGTTCTAAACGCAAGCGCTAGAAATATCATAACGACCGCCATGAGCCCAGCGTCTAGGGTGTAGCGTATGTCGACTTCGGCGCCAACGAGCACAAATAGCATGACTTCGGCTGCTATCCAAAGTTTCGCAAACTTGGCTGATAGCCTTGCCGAGACGCTCTCCACGCTTTTGATTCTGATGGTCATCGCCATGGTCACGACGGCTATAAGCGAGGAAATTGCAAGCTTTTCCTTAAGCAGTCCCTCGATCGCAACGAGCAAAAAGCTAAGCGCCATGATGATGATGACTTTCATGCTATTTCTAATTAGATGCTTTTTCGAGAATGATTTTTCGAAGACGAAGCTCGCGATGAGGCCAAAGACGGCGCCTATTGCTATGCCTAGGACTATGCTTATGGGGATCTTGGCAAACTGACTTAGGTCTACACCCTGACCCATGGCCATGCCTAAAAAGCTTGTGAATAGCACTATGACGAAGATGTCGTCCATGGATGCGCCTGCCATAATCATCTGAGGGATGGCTTTGTCTGTGCCGTAGCCCTCATCAATGAGCATGGACATGCGCGGAACAACGACTGCGGGAGAGACTGCGCTTAGGACGGCACCCATAAGCAAGGCGTCTATGGTAGAAATTTTTAGTAAGATGGGTGCGAGGAGTGCATAGCCCAAAATTTCAAAGGATGCGGGCAGAAAGCTTAGTAGGAGGGCGGGTCTGCTTGCTTTTTTGAGGTCTTTTAAATCGAGTGATAGCCCTGCCTTGATCAGTATGATGAGTAGGGCGATTTGCCTTAGCTCGGCTGAGATGCTTAAAATTTTAGGGTCGAGTAGATTTAGAACGAAAGGCCCTAGGACTATCCCTGTAAATAGCATGCCGACTATGCGTGGCAGCTTTAATCGTTTTGAAATTTCAGCCATGATTAGGCCGAGCAGTAGTATGAATGCCAATGATTGTATCATTTTTGCTCCTTTCATAAAATAAAATTAATTAGTGCATAAAAAAAGCTGGCGCCTCTGTAAAAACAGAAGTCATCAGCTAATAGCGGTTTCATTTCGTGGGAGAACTTCATTCCCATGTATTGATTATATATTTATTTTAATTAATTTTATTGATTTTGTCAAGTGAAAAAGATGAAATTTTAAAAGATAGCATCTTAATAATTATAATTTCTTAGGGAAAATAAAAATTATTTAAACAAAAATATTTGAAGAACTTAGGACTATAAGTCCTAAAACCTTTGCGCTACGCAGAGCGATGAAGAACCCCGTCCATAAATGGCCGTGAACCTTTGCGCTATGCTGAGATTGGCGTTTGAGCAAAAAGCTAATAAATTATAATGTCAATTAAGCTGATCAAACTATTTTGCGGATAGAATTGATGGATAAGGCGCAGCATAACGAGCGACCGACCGACATCGTACTAAATGGTACGTTGAGGGAGGAAGCGAAGCGCGCGAGCCTTAGGCGCAATTCTAACGCAAAATAAAAGCTAATATTTAAAAATATTAGCTTCCCATCCCTTGACGATCACCTTTAGGTTCAATCATCGCTTTAACAACTTCCTTTCGTTCGTGTGCTTCAAAAGAACATCTTATACATCCTTTCTTAGCGATCTTCCTTTGTAGATTCATCCATATGCCCTTCATTGTTTAATTTTCACCTTGAAAAGATAAATAATTCTCCTTTTACAGAGATAAATGAATGTCTTTTCATAGTCGTGACTTTTTTACACATGTCATCTACCATCGTCATAAATATTAAATTTTATTTCTAAATTACCTCCACTAATAAATATCTTATTCTTCTTATATAAGAATTAAGAGAATATGATTAAACAAGCACTTCAGCAGCTATTGCCGCTTAAGGTTCATCTAATTTAGGCTTTATTTACCTTTGATCCACATTTCGCTCTCAAATAGTAAAACTTAAGCCATTCATTCCTTGCTAAAATATTTAGCTTCGTATCTATATTAAGTCAAGGGATGGAGCTAATTTTCTTTAGATAGAATTATCTTTCTTCTATCTTGATTACATTATAGCATGGTAAATCGATTGTGTCAAGTACTTTTTTTAAAATCATACTTTAGTAGTATGTTTTGACAAATATAAGTATAATATTTATGATTATGGGTAGATATACTTAAAGGGGTGTTTATATGGCAAACTACACACAAAAGCTCATTATTGACACGTTTAACGAGATGCTTGATCGTATGCCGTTCGACAAGATTACGGTGACGGCTCTAATCAAGGAGTGCCAAATCGGCAGAAATACTTTTTATTACCACTACCAAGACATCTACGAACTATTGGACGAGGCGCTTGCTGAGTGGCTTGAAGCGCACATCGAGTCGACTTCGGCTCAGTCGTGGCAGGACGTTGCCAAGGCGATACTATACTCATGCGCCCTGCACAAGAAGAGGATTTACAACGTTTACAACTCTCTATCGCGTGACCAAATCTGCTTTTATGTATTTGAGAGGATCTCTTCGACCGTCTCTATGTATATGGAGGAGTACGCGCGAATAACGGGTGGCGACATAGCTCGCGCGAAGCTTGCTTCCGAGATGATTACCTACACGATAAGCGGATTTTTCATGAGATTCTTATGGAATGACATGCAAGACGACATCGACGATGGCATTGATAAGCTTGGTGCGATCTTTGACGAGCTGATTGACTCTTTTGATGGGGGTCTTGGTACAGATAAATAAATATGTCCTAATTTGAACAATTCTCCTAGATTGCATATTCACAAGACCATGGGCTTGGTGATATGCTATATTGTAGAATAGTAAAAAAGGAGGATTATATATGAGTGTTTCTACTACACTAGCCAAATTTGGCTTAACTAAGGCATTTAATCATCTATACAAGGACCCTGAGGCGAATTTACTTGAGGCTATGGACTGGGCAGATAAGTTTTCAAATGGCGGCTTTGCTAATCAAAGAGCGGCCATTCGTAAGGCTATAAGTGACCCAAGTGATCCATACTACCCATATGTTCGTCATATACTTAATGATGTTGACCCAGAAATTGTCAAGACTTTGATCGTAAATTTCTTTATCAATGGCAACTTGGTCGGCGGCCCTATTCAAGAGGAGCTTAGACAAAAGTACAACTGCAATAT